>JACCDW011089351.1_pt1 | contig 13226 bp, 6 predicted proteins | sample 7449781 | NCBI WGS metagenome assembly JACCDW01 (sample SAMN15323449, study PRJNA562643) | freshwater metagenome | isolation source: river surface water | place: USA:Blue River Watershed | collected 2017-08-18 | reverse complement strand
TGATTGTAAAAAATATAATACAGGATCAACTACCGTTGCTTGGTTAAATAGACAAAGCAAGGATGTAGCTGTAGAAAAGCTCTGGGACCTTATGAAAGGTAACATTGAATCTACTCGCTTGCTAGTAAAAAGGGTAGGTAATTTAGATGAAAATCTTAGAATGGTACGACTGTCAAGCGATATCCTTCCTGTGTTCACTGAGCCAACTTGGTCTTGGTTTTATCGGCAGTCCGATGTTAGAAGTTACGCCGAAAGATTTTTCGGAGAAGTCGGATCTTTGGCTAGGAAGAATCGTGTTAGGCTTAGTTTTCATCCTGGGCAGTTTTGCGTGTTGGCATCTGCTGACAGTGATATTGTAAATCGCAGTATTGAGGAATTTGAATATCATGCCACTATGGCCAGTTGGATGGGGTACGGCAAATCATTTCAGGACTTTAAGATCAATGTCCACATCTCGGGTCGAGCCGGTCCCGAAGGCATTCGATCTGCCTACAAACGCCTTACCCCCGAAGCCCGCAACTGTATTACAATTGAAAACGAAGAAATAAGCTATGGACTCAATGACTGCTTATCTATTAGTGATGTCGTGCCTATTGTGCTTGACATTCACCATCATTGGATTCGTGAAGGCGAATATATCCAGCCAGGAGATGCTCGTGTTAAGAGGGTTGTCGATAGTTGGCGCGGCGTTCGTCCTGTTTGCCATTATAGTGTCAGCCGAGAAGATATCTTGGTTAACCACTGCGATGGAACACTTCCCAATCATAAGATTCTCTTAGAATCGGGACACAAAAAACAAAAACTGCGGGCCCATAGTGATTTCTATTGGAACACCGCAGTCAATGAGTGGGCTCTAGGTTTTACTCAAACGCACGACATTATGTGCGAATCTAAAGGTAAGAACCTTGCCAGTTTCAGTTTACACAAACAGGCTAAAGAATTAGGCTTTTTGTGATTTTGGCTTTCGTGGCTTTTTAGGTGCCGGCTTCTTTTCAGCAGCTGGTTTCTTTTCAGCAGCTGGCTTTTTAGCTCTAGGCTTTTTAGGTGCTGGAGCAGGTGTTGGGGCAACTTCGGCAACAACAGGTGCTGGAGCAGGCGCTGGTACAAGTTCTATAACGGGAGCAGGTGCTTCTACTTTGTAGGGAGCTTCGGCAACTTGAGCCTGTTCTTTAGCGGCGGCCTTTTCAGCATCAGTTGGGTAGCCTAAAAACTTTTTAATCAATGTGAACATAGTGTTCCTCCTTAGGTAATTATTTATAAGCTAAATATAAACATGCCTTATAATTTTATAAAAAACGTTGTTTTAAACGAAAATACACCAAGCAAAGAGTTAGAACTAATACCCTTGCCATTTTCTAAAACTGATTTAGAACCAGTATTTTCGGAAGATGCGCTTTTTTATCATTACAATAAACTAGCTCAAACATATGTTGATCGATACAATGCTAGAGAGGGAGACTTAGATTTTAATGAGGCAGGAGCATTTTTACACAATCTTTACTTTCCCCAATTTCAACGTATAGCAGCAAGTAATGACCCAAACGGTCCTGCACTAGAATTTATAAACAAGCATCATAAAAGTTTTGATGCTTTTAAAAAAAAGTTTTTAGAAGTAGCTATGAGCATACAAGGCAGCGGATGGGTTTATCTTTCTAAATCGGGAGAAATAAAAACCATAACAAATCATCAAATTAGACAGGATATTGTGCTATTAGTTGATTGGTGGGAACATGCTTGGGCCCTAGATTACAAATGGGACAAGAAGAAATATTTAGAAAATACTTGGAAAGTTATTAACTGGAACGTTATTGGAGCCCGATTGGGGTCACAAACGACTAATATCTAAATCGCTGTTAACAGTCTTATCCCAAATTGTGCGCCGCTCGGCGCCTTTTTTTTGAGCAAATTTTTTAGAATCGCATTGAGGGCAACAATGAAAGTAGTTGTTGCTTAGTCTTTTTGGGTCCATCTTTGCTCGCTGACGTGTAAAAATTTCTCCGCAGTTATCACATCGAAACACAACAATTTGATATTTTCGAATATATGTGTGTTCACGTCCTAACTTACTTTTTCTTGAATGTAATTTGTATTCAATTTCTGTTTTGATGTACATATTTTATTTACATTAAGGTTATAAAAATAATTGGTAAATACCATTATGATAACAATTTCCGACTCTGCAAAAACAAAAATTAAAGATTTATTACTCGAAGAAAACAATCCTAAACTAGCATTACGTACTTTTGTACAAGGTGGAGGTTGCTCAGGATTTAGCTACGGGTTTACTTTTGATGAAGAACAACAAGAAGATGACTTTGAAATACCCATTGACGAATTTAAAGTACTTGTTGATGCAATGAGTATGCAGTACCTTCAAGGTGCTGTAATCGATTACAAAGACGAATTAATGGGCAGTAGTTTTACAATTAAAAATCCTAACGCAGTAACTACCTGCGGTTGCGGATCAAGTTTCGGGGTATAATATGGCAAGACAAGACATAGATATTGGCGTACAAGGCAACGACGGTACTGGTGACAGTATACGTGAAGCGTTTAGAAAAGTTAATGAAAATTTTAGAGATCTCTATGCTGTTATAGGTGAGGGAGATTTAATTAAGTCTACAAACTTAGATGACTTTCCAAACAGTTATCAGGGTAACCAAATCTTTGTTGTTAACGACCCCGGTGATGCTGTTCTTGCTAAAACTATTGTTGGATCAAACGGTATCACTATTGATAACAGCAATGAAGATCAACTTATTATTAGTGCTGGCGGCGCCAAACTAAGCGGTGATACAAACCCAAGCTTGGGCGCACCATTAAACGCTAATAATCTTCCAATTGGTAAGGTAGGTGAACCTAATCCTACAAACGTGACTCTTTTTAATGCTGTACACGGTACTAACATCACTGTTGATGATCTTGCTATTACTAAAGGGTATGCTGATAGACGTTACTTACAATCAACAGGTGGCTCAGGCGCAGGAACACTTCGTATTAGAACAGAACCTGTAACACCTGCTGAATACACAAAAACTATCGAAGGATATCAAAACGGTAACATTAAAATTACAGGACACGGCTACGATAGCGGTAGTGATGGTATTGCTTTCAAATATTACTCTTCTGGAACTGTCGCTAGTCCGCTAGTAGAAGGAACAACATATTATTTAAAATATGTTAACTCGGTCGAATTAAGTATCCATCCAACTTTTGAAGATGCTAAAAATACCCCAGGAACAAATAGAATAGGGGTAATAACAGGGGCAGGTACAGGAGTACAAACTCTAGTTGATGCTTACTTTGATCCTACTATTCCTGGTAATTTCTTATCAAACGAAGCACTGCCAAGAGTCAGTACAGTAAGAAGAAATGGCGACATAATGACTGGTCCGTTATATCTAGCTGACCATCCTAGTCCGCTGAACACAAACCCAATTCCTGAAATTCCAGGAGCCAGTGAAGAATTTTTAGCGGCTACAAAGTACTATGTAGACAATAATAGTTTTGCTAGTAACATTAATATATTTGTAAGTACATCAGGTGATGACAGGCAGACCAATACTCCAGCTGGTAAAGAAGGTCGAGCGCTGGCCTATGCCTATGCAACAGTTGGAGCAGCTTGCCGTAAAGCTGAAGAATTAATTGAAGTAGCTGGCAATGAACCAGGTCCTTACAGACAAAGATTAGCTTATACAGTCTTAGGTGTAACAACTGAAAGCCAGATTCAGTCAGTAAACATTACTGGCGGTACTGGTTATATTGCTGTAGAGAATCTTTTAAGAAAAAACATTGAATATATCAAAGCCGAAGTAATTGGTTACATAAATGCAACTTATCCAAACTTTAATTACGATCAAGAAACTTGTGCTAGAGACGTTGGTCTTATAATTGACGCTGTTATACTTGATGTATTGTTTGACAGTAATCATCAATCAGTGAATGCCGGTCGTTCATACTTTAAGAATTTAAGTGCTAGAATTGCCAGCGGCAATCAAAAAATAGAAACCATTGCTGGTATAAATTATGCTAAAACCTTAGCTGATTATGTTTTACAAAAGGTTAATCCTCCTCAAAGTTATCAATCTGTGTATACAAGACAAACAGATTTATTAAACAGCAACTCAACACAACGAGCAGCAGTAGCTAGTAAATTTACCATTATTACCGATATTATAAATGGCGGTGTAGCTTCAGCGCCTAGTGTAAATTATGGTTCTGGTCTAGTTTCTTTTGTAGTTGATAATGGCGGTCAAGGCTATGTTGATCAAGGAAATCCAACTAACGTTGACATTACTCCTGGCAAAATTGTAAGAGGTATTAAGTCAGGAGCCATTGGAAAAATTGTAAGCTATGCCTCAGGAGTATCAACAGATACTATTGAATGTACGCTATTCACTCCATATAATTTTATACTGGCAGAAGAAGTTGAATTTGCAGAAGCTAACAAAGATTTGCAAATTACCATTAGACCAGAAAGCGGCATCTACTACGAAGACTATCCTATTAGAGTTCCGCCTAACGTAACTATTCGAGGGGATGACTTCCGTAGAACTATTATACGTCCTAAAGATCGTGCAAGTCAAAGCCCATGGATTGAAACTTACTTTTATAGAGATACACAATTTGACGGATTAGATCTAGTAGCTACCTATAATCCAGAAGCAGTTAGATTGCTTGAAGCAAACATGGATTATCTCAAAAGAGAAATCATTGAGTGGATTAACGATCAAGTTGCAGGAACTGCTCCAGTATACACTGGACTAACTGGGACACTAAGTCCTAATTCAACTACTTCTACAATTACAGGCCTTGCGTCAACTGTTGACCTTGTGCCTGGTATGTCTGTAACTAAAACTGGCGGTTCGGGTGTATTTGGCACTAATGCAAGAATATTAAGTGTTGACAGTTCAAGTCAAATCACTGTTATTGCAGACACTGCTAACACTACTGGTAGTATTACGTTTACTGCTGGTCTAATTGCCAGCTTTAGCGGACTTGTTTACAATCAAGGTAAATGTTCACGAGATGTTGGCCTTATCGTTGACGCATTGATTGCTGACATTAAGTATAATGGTAATTCTCGTTCTTATGATGCAGCGGCATTGTATTACAACGGAGCTGTTTCAAAGATTATTGGCCAAGAAGTACAAACCAGTGCTGCAATATCAAAATTAAAAAGCATTGTTGTAAACTACATTTTACCCCGTGTATCTTACGCTTCATTGCAAACATCAGCAACACAAGACACAACAGGCCCATCGGCAGAGTCAACAGCTATTACAAGATCAGGAACTTTACTACAAATTGTAGTTGATGTAGTTAAAAATGGCCTAACTAGTTTGCCAGGAAGTTATGATAGTCCTAACTACGGTTATCATTATCTAACTAATCCTACTAAAGTTATGGACCTAGGTCCATCTTACACTAACGAAGGCGGATATTTTGAAAGTGCTAAGTTACTTCAGATTAATAAAGAATATATTAAAGCAGAAGTAACTGCTTTTGTGTCAGCACAACCAGGTGTAATATCTTTTGATACTGATAAGAGTTTAAGAGATACCGGTCTTATTCTTGATGCTATTATAGCAGACTTGCGAGAAGGCGGCAGAGCTAATGCTGTTAGCACAGCCGCTACTTTCTTAAATTCTGCTCCGACTGTAACACAGGCAGCATGTATTGCTGGAATGAATCATATTAATACAGTTGCACAAAAAATCATTTTAAATCAAGCACCGACAGTAACTTATCAAAGTGCTGTTAGTCAAATTTTTAACAATGACCTAACTGCTGAAACGGGTAGTGCAGCTGACATTGCTAATTTGATTAGCACAGTGGTATATGCATTTGATCCAGATTTTAATCCCCCTAAGAACAATTCAAACGTAGACGTGTTCTTGTTTAACGATGCTGTGAGAATTAGTAATATTACAGCACAGGGCCATGGCGGATTCATGTGCGTACTAGATCCGGCTGGCGCTATTGGATCTAAGAGTCCATATGTTCAAGAAAGCGGTTGTTTCTCTAAGAGTATTAATAGACAAACATTTGCCGGCGGTATGTTCATTGATGGTTTCTGCGGTCGTTTAAAGACTAAGATTACTAGCGTATCTGGTCTAGAATTAACGGTTAATGGATTAACTTATCGTAGACCTTCAGCACCAACAGCTTTTTACTATAACGGTTTCCGTTATCAAGTTGACAATGTAAAATCATATAATGCAAGCACCGGTGTTGCAGTGCTAGAACTTAACCCAACAACTCCTTGGTCAAGTGGAAACCTAAATATTGTTTTAGAGACACCGGGAAACCGCTCAATGTTAGCCAACGACTTTACACAGGTTAACGATCTAGGCTACGGTATTGTTGCACATAATACTGGTTTAACAGAACAAGTTTCTACATTTACCTACTACTGTCATACTGCTTATCTAGCTAGTTATGGTGGTCAAATTCGTTCTGTAGCTGGTTCTAATGCACAAGGTAATTTTGGTTTGAAGGCCATTGGTGCAGACCCAACAGAAATTCCAGACAACGTTTCTCTTGCAGAGAACATGACGCAGGTTGCTAAGATTTATCGATTTGATGATTTTAGTGCTGACAGCCAAAAGAATGATATTGAATTTTATTTAAAACGTTATCAATATATTCCTAGCCCGGTTAGTGAAGTTGAAATTGATCATTTAAACGGCAGCATATCTAGATATGAACTTAGAACAGTAACTAGAACTGGCCTTAACGAAAGTCAATATACTTATAGAATTACAGGAGTAACAAAAGCCAGCACTGCGGTTGTTACCGTAATGGGTTCATTACCGTTGACTATTACAGGTATTACTCGTGCTAGTCCGGCTGTAGTTACTGTCAGCGGAAGTCATGGATTAACCGACGGAGACTTTGTAACTATCACTGATGTTGTAGGAATGACACAAATTAATAACGGTAGTTATTATATTAAGTCAACTGGTGCTAGTACATTTGCCCTTTACGCTGACGATACATTGATTCCAGAAGTAGACAGTATATCATGGACTTCATATGCCAGTGGTGGTACTGTAGAAAGTCCTATTAAGTTTTACGAAGGTGATAGGATTGCCATTAGTGGTGTTGGGGGTATGACCCAACTAAATGGTAATAGATATTATGCTAAACCATTGACTTATAAAACTTTTGAGCTATACAACAGTTATGATCCTACAACAAATACCTTAAGCAGTCCGGTTGATTCAACTGGTTATACTACCTATACATCTGGTGGTGTTGTCAACGAGAAATTTACATATAACATCACAGCTATTACTAAGGCTAACCCTGCACAGGTAACATTTAGCGAGAACCATCATTTTACAGATGGAGATCTTGTTAAGATTGAAAGTGTTGCAGGTATGATTCAAATCACTGGATTATACTATGTCAAACGCAATGGTGCAAATACTGTACAGTTGTACCAGGATCCAACATTGGCTACAACCGTTAACAGTTTAAGTTTTAACACTTATACCAGCGGAGGAACTTGCTTTGGCGGTAAAGAAATTCTATTAATAAGCATTAGTACAAATAGTAATGATAATAGAGAAGCCAACGGTCTTACAACTCAACTAAGCGATCACATGAACATTGTGATACGTGAATTACAAAACTATAGATTCCAAGATGTTGACAACGTAAACCCAACAAGACCAAGCACTGCTCTTGAATATGATGCTACATTGCCAGATGTTTATAGAATTATTGCCTACGGTACTAGTCTTGCAGACGGATCAAAACTGCCGCCAAATCAGGCAGTATTGACTTCGGACACGTCGTTCGTTTACATTAAACCAACTAGTGATCCAACAAAAATTACCACAGTTGACCCAGACAATCCTGCAAAGACAATGGGTAGTCAAGTTGGGGATACAAAGATTGCTATCTTTGAAATCTCTGGAGCAGAAAATGCTGCTAAGAGAGATTTGTTAAACACTGGTACATTGATATTTGCATGGAACGGTAAACTGCATAAGGTCACCGGTTATACACCCGCCGCAGGAATGATCCCTGCGTATATTAGTTTTACCGATGTTGCTGACAATAATAACTATGGTAGTTCAAGCGGATTAAACAAAGTCCTTAGCGGATCAAGTTCTACTGTTTTAAGAACAGGTTTACCAGAAGGCTCAACTGCAAGTATCACTGTTAAAATTAGTACTTGCCGTGCTACCGGTCATGACTTCTTAGATATTGGTACTGGAGGTTATAATACTACTAACTATCCAAGTGCTATTTTTGGTAATCCTAGTCAAGGTCCTACACAAGAAAACGAAGTTATTGAAGAACTCAAAGGTCGTGTATTCTATGTAAGTACAGACCAAGACGGTATCTTCCGTGTAGGTCGATTCTTCACAGTTGACCAAGGTACAGGTACAGTTACATTTAGTGCTAGTATTGCCCTAAGTAACTTAGACGGTATTGGTTTTAAACGTGGTGTTACTGTTGCTGAATTCTCAACAGACGCTACAATGACTAACAATGCTACAGACACTGTGCCAGTACAGAGTGCTATTAGAGGTTATATTGACAAGCGTTTAGGTCTAGACCATTCAGGTAATACAGTTCCTGTTCCAAACTTGATCGGGTCAGGCTATATGGCCTTAAATGGTGCAATACCAATGAAGGCTAACCTTAACGCTGGCGGATTTAATATTCAAAACGTAGCTGCCCCAACTGATAATTCAGATGCAGCAACTAAACTGTATGTTGACTCATTAGTAGGCCTAAACGACGAACTATCTGAATTAACAGACATGGCCATTCTAAATGCTGCGTCTGCCGATGTATTAATGTTCACTGGAGGCAACTTAAATGCTGTCAGTGCAACAATCAGCGGCGATATTGTTGCTAGTTATTCAAGCACTTACGTTTCTCCATTAGTTGGAGGTATTACTAGCCCGCCAACTATTGACAGCGGTATTGCAGGAACTTCAAACATATTTGTGTCCGGTGGTATTGTCATCGAAGATATTACAGGATATCCTACAAGCGGATATATTCAAATCAACGGTGAAATTTTCCAATACACAGGAACTACACCTTCCGAAAATAGATTTGACGGTATTACTAGAGCAAAGTTTAGTACCAGTGCCGCAGCACACGTTGCAGGATCATTGGTAAAGAGTGTAGAAAACGCCAAATTAGATTTACAGTATGCCCCATTAAGTATTGTTAATGCCGATGTAAGCAATACGGCTGCTATTAGACAAAGCAAGACTTTAATGAATCTTGCTGCTGCTGGAACTGCACCAACACAAACAGATGTTGCAGTTGGTGAATTTGTAGTAGGAAAATTATATCGTATTACTACTGTAGGTGATACAGTATATACACAGTTAGGTGCTGCCAATAATAATGTTGGAACAATTTTCCAAGCAACTGCAACAGGTGTCATTGATGCTCCAGATTTAGTCAACGGACAAGTCTATCGTATTATCAGTGCTGGCACAACTGACTTTACTCAGCAAGGTGCCTTTGACAATAATCCAGGTACCGTCTTTACAGCAGATACTATTACTAATGGTCCTGCAATAGGCACAGGTACAGTAAGTCTAGGTACTGGCACTGCTGCTGACTATGATGCATTACAAGCAGGGGCTGGTTTAGCTAGATTTGACAGTGCTAACTTTGAAGTTACTAATGGATTTGTAGGGGTCAAAGCAGGCGGTATTGCACTCTCCGAAATAGCAAATATTGCCGATGCAAGAATATTGGGCAATTTTAGCGGAGTTTCTGCTGCTCCAATAGAACTTACTGCTTCAACTGTTGGTACTAAGACACTAGAAGCATTGTTTACTAGCAACGGTGCATTGACAAGAACTGGTACAGAAACTTTTGGTATTACATCAATTTCTACAACAGCTACTGCCAATTCGTTAGCACAGCGAGATAGCAGCGGAAACTTAACCGCAGGAACATTTAATGGATCGTTAAATGGAAATGCATCAACTGCTACAGATGCTACTAATGCTGCAAACTTGATTGTTGCAGGTACTGCAAGATCTGCTTCAACCGCAGCAACTGGTAGCACTGTGGCTGCAAGAGATTCCAATGGAGATTTATTTGCTAACGTATTCCAGGGTGTTGCTACTTCAGCTAGATTTGCTGACTTGGCAGAATTTTATTCTAGTGATCAAGAATATGAACCAGGAACTGTATTAATCTTCGGTGGCTCTGCTGAAGTAACAACTACAAATATTTTTGGTGATTCTAGATTGGCAGGAGTCGTAACAACTAATCCTGGTTTTATAATGAATCAAGACTTGCAAGGTACAAGATCATGTATAGCACTACAGGGTCGAGTTCCATGTAAGATTGTTGGGCGTGTTAAAAAAGGCGACATGTTAACAACTGCTGGCATTGTTGGACATGCTGCCAAAGCAATAGATCCTAAAGTAGGAACAATTATAGGTAAGGCACTGGAAGACAAAGACTATACTGAAGCTGGTATCATTGAAGTTGCAGTCGGTAGAGTGTAAATATATACGGAGCGATTAAATGGTTCAACAAATAATTAATGTAGGTATAGCAAATAAAGGTAATGGCGATCCATTACGTAGTGCATTTGTTAAGGTTAACAATAATTTTAACGAATTGTATTCGCTTCTTACTAATGTAACTACAGTCGGTGCTAATCCTCCCGAAACTCCTAACGAAGGAGAGCTATGGTGGGATGCTATTAGCGGCAATTTATACATTTATTATGAAGGAGCATGGACACCTGCATCCGTGATACCTTCTAATCTAACCTACACACCGGACAATCCAGCGCACTGGACTACACCAGTAACAACTGTAGCAGATGCATTAAATCAACTGGCATCACGAATTAATTCTTTAGAAAACCCTTAAACGGAGCAATATAAATGACAGCATTAAATTTTCCAAGTAATCCAATAATAGGCCAGCTATATGCTGCACCTAATGGGATACAGTATGTCTACGACGGTGTAAAATGGAGCGTAGAAAACGTAGCTTCAACTAGCGAGGCTGTAACTAACTCAACACAAGATCGTATTGCTCCCATGTTTGTTGACGGTGACAATAGCGGTATTACTTTTACCTATGATCCAGCTACTAACACCATGAGTGCCGAAGTGACCGCAGTTAATGGTGATACACTGACACATGCTGCCAGCGGTAATACAGCTACTATAGGTAATAACGCTTTCCAATTAAACATAGACAACAATGACGGCAGCAACATACTGTACAGTCTCAATTCTCAGGGTATGATGACGCTGACTCCTGGCGAAGAAAGTTATACTGATGCCGGTGTTGAAGTTGTAGGTAATTCATATAGAATATCAGCAGTTACTAGTGTAAGTTTACAAACTGCTAATTCAGACCCCAATCCTGCTACAGCTAACAACGCAACATTTTCTATAGGTAAGAACGGTAGCTCAATTAATCTAACACGCTCAGGAGGATCGGGCTGGAATAGAAATTGGTCGTTTGATACAGACGGAAATCTAACATTACCCGTGGGCGGTGATATCTTAGACAGCACTGGTGCTAGTGTACTAGGTGGCGGATCTATATCAGTTGGTGACGGTCAAGGACCTAGTGTTTCAAATGTTACTGAAATTTTAATCAACGGTACTATTACAGAAATAGAACCAGGATTAGTTGGCATCAGTGTTAGCGGCACCACTACAGATCAAAATATCTGGATACAGACATTTGAGTCAGATACTCCTGCAACAGATATTCCAGGAAGTGCTAACAGTGTTGAGTATGATGCTGACGGTAATATTATTGCTCTGTTTGTACACTACAATCCAGCGGGCGGCGACAACTATACTTCTTTGGCTAAGTTTACCAGCACTGGCACAAAGTTATGGCAGGTTAGATACGCTGGTACAGGAAGCACAGACGGCTGGGGCGTAGCGGTAGATGCTGGGGTAATCTATGTTACCGCAGAAATAACTGATCCCCTAGGTTATGATAGAACAACAATAACACAGTTTAGTCTAGCTAATGGTAGCATTAACTGGAGCAAAATCTACGACTTTGGTTACGCAAGTACCGGTGGTGTTATTGATGCCTACGACGGCAATGCCGTCTTTGTTGGATATGCTAATACTGCCACAGATAACCAAGTAACCGTTGTTAAAATTTCAGGCGTAGACGGCTCAGTAATTTGGGCTAAAGGCCTAGACGGACAGGGATATGATGAAGCCTATGGTATGGCTGTTGGACCTAGCGGTGAAGTAGTGGTCATTGGTTATATGAGTCAACTAGGTGAAGCTGGTGATACAGAAGATCACATGTTAGTGGCCAAATACAGTAGTAGTGGAACGCTAACTTGGCAAAAGGCTGTACTATTTGACACAGGTTATAGCTGTCAAGGAGCAGATGCTGATATAGATAGTCTTGGTAATATCTATGTAGTTGGACAGTACCAACAGGATGATGGATTAGGCGGCTATGACACCGCAATGAATCTAATCAAGTTTGACTCATCTGGCGTAGCACAGTGGAGTCGTCGTGTAGTAGGTGACTGTCAAACATTTGCCACCAGCGTAGTAGTAGGCCCAGACGACTACTTATATCTATCAGGAATTACTGGTAATGCGGCTACCAGTGACTTTATCTGTGTTGTGGCCAAGTATCAACAAAACGGACAAGTAGCCTGGCAACGTCTACTAGACAATGTTACCACTTGGAGTTTTGCAGGCGGTTTCTACGCTGCCACCGGTGGCGGTAGCAGTATCGCTGTCAAGAATGGTTATGTAGCGATCGGTGGCGGATTTGGCGATCCTGGCACAGGTGCTTTTGCTATGATGGCACAATTTGATACAGCAGGTACAATGTTTGCTGTTGATAACTGGGACTTTAAACAAGCCTCATTCTCTGGAGTGTTGAATAATACAGCCAGCGATATTACTGTAAACGATGCTCTTAAAACAGATGGTGATCTAAGCGGTGACATTAGTGTTAGCGTTTTTAGTCCTGATGTTGACACTACCAACTTCCTAGTACCTACAATATATAGGATAGGTGATTCTCCAACTGGCGATATTACCTTTTATGGTGTAGAAATACGAGGTTCTACAAATAACAATCCTCTTGGCAGTATTAGTCTAGTTCCTAATCCAGCGTTAAAAGATGATGGACAATATTTAGAAATTTATCCAACTACTGCAAATGATGCTCCACACATTCACCTTGCCGCAGGCACAGGCCCTACTGGC
>JACCDW011659932.1_pt1 | contig 13229 bp, 14 predicted proteins | sample 7449781 | NCBI WGS metagenome assembly JACCDW01 (sample SAMN15323449, study PRJNA562643) | freshwater metagenome | isolation source: river surface water | place: USA:Blue River Watershed | collected 2017-08-18 | reverse complement strand
CTAATTTGCGCACTCTTGTGTGGACCATCGGATTGGCGTGTACAGTAGCCATATTCTTTCAAATCTAATGGGTCTTCCCAAAGGATCAATATGCCACGCAAAATAGTGACGAAGGTGTCCAAAACCACAGCAAGCAAGGCCAAGTCGGTCGTTAAACAATCGCGCAGGGATGACGGTGTGCCGCTCTCGCAGGTAATCCGCAAACGCATCCTAGCCCAAAAGGCACGCTTTCATGCCAATGACAATATTGCTGAGTTTATTAAACCCGGTGAGATTGATGGTCTTGTTGATGAGGTGGCTGGCAAATTGCAGGGCGTATTGGAAAGTTTGGTGATTGATACGGAGAGTGACCACAATACCCGCGGCACTGCTTATCGGGTAGCCAAGATGTATGTCAATGAAGTCTTTCATGGTCGCTACACACCTCAACCAAGTCTCACACGCTTTCCCAATATCAGTCGCTTAAATGAGCTGATGATTATTGGTCCGATTGCTGTGAAGAGTGCATGCTCGCATCACTTGTGCCCCATCATGGGCCGGGTGTGGATTGGTGTTTTGCCTGATAAGCAAACCGCACTCATTGGTTTGTCGAAATATGCCCGCATCACTGAGTGGGTCATGTGTCGCCCACAGATCCAAGAAGAGGCGGTCGTGGAACTTGCCAATATCTTGGAAGAAAAAATGAAGCCCACTGGTTTGGCCTTGGTGATGGAGGCCGATCACTTTTGTATGCAGTGGCGAGGCGTAAAGGATCTCAACTCGAAGATGGTCAATAGCGTGATGCGCGGCTCGTTCTTAAAAGACGCCAATCTGCGTCGTGAGTTCTTGGCCCTGATGGATAAGAACCAGGGTAAGCAGTGAGTCGAAAGACTGCCTAAGGTAGGGCACCCCGATTTACATTTGAGAATCATTCTCAATTAAAACAAGAGTTAAATCAGATACTTATAAGACCCCACGAGTGAAATTGATTTGTGTTTTAAGATTCGATCTGCTGTTTTGATCACTACGGAGAATTCATGAAAAACACACGTCGTCAATTTTTGATTATGTCTGCTGCTGGTGCGGCTACCCTCTCACTCAATAACTTGGCACACGCTCAAGCAATGGTTGCTGAGACCGACCCACAAGCACAAGCGTTGGGTTACAAAGCCGACACTACGAAGGTAGATGCCAAGAAATATCCTAAGCACGCTGCGACCCAGCGTTGTGACAACTGCGCTTTATGGCAAGCTAAAGGCGCAGCCGCTGCTGGTGGCTGCAGCTTGTTTGCTGGTAAGCAAGTCGCTGCTGCTGGATGGTGTTCTGCTTGGGCAAAGAAGGCTGGTTAAGCTCTTTAGTCCATCAGGGCCTTGCTCTGACAGAAACAAAAAAAGCGCTCCGAGGAGCGCTTTTCTTTTACCTAAAATCAGTGAATCAATTAGGAATTTGCCAAGTGAGCTTCTAAAGTCTTGGTGAACTTGTTAGCGTGGCTGCGCTCAGCCTTCGCTAAAGTCTCAAACCAATCGGCGATCTCGTCAAAACCTTCTTCACGAGCTGTTTTTGCCATACCAGGATACATATCGGTGTACTCATGGGTCTCACCAGCAATCGCTGCTTGCAATGCTTCAGCAACGGTCTTCGCAGGCATACCAGTGCCTGGCTCGCCAGCACCACCATTGATCAAGTACTCCATATGACCATGGGCGTGACCGGTTTCACCTTCAGCGGTAGAACGAAATACTGCTGCTACATCGTTTGCACCAGCAATGTCAGCTTGGTTTGCGAAATACAAATAGCGACGATTTGCTTGGGACTCACCCGCAAACGCTTCTTTCAAAGACTGTTCGGTCTTTGTACCTTTTACAGACTTAGCCATAAAAACTCCTTAAAAATTATAAAGTTAACGCAATCTGGATCAACAAGGCTGTTTAGCAATGTCGTAATCCATGAATGAATTATCAATACTTCTAGGGCTGAAATAATCATATTTTTATATAGGCTCGATAGGTAAATACTTAAGAAAACAACAATTAGATTAAGTAATTTAATCAATATATAAATATTTATTAAAATCAATTACTTAAGATATTTTTATGGAATCCTTTCATGCGCAATAAGGACTTGGGAGCCAAGAATTGCTGGAAGTGACGATGGGGTTTTGCATAGCTTGGGATGATTGGCCATGTACCCTATGAAGGCCACCGCATGAGGCGGCTTGACCTCATTTCGGGGTGGCTCAGTAAAGAGGCGGATTACACTGCTTGAGCACAATAAAATAAGTCTTCTAGTAAATCCAAAAATCACATTGAATTTGTTATAAATCCACTAATCCTCAACCGAATCAGGAATTGAAAAGATGGATGCCGAGGTGTTGTATCAAAAGCTGCTTGCTAATCTTCAAGATAAGTTAGCCACGGCCAGTCAGACCAAGACGATTGAGATCGCAGGTTTAGCCATTGGCGGCGCTTGGATCGCAGAGCGCTTAGCACGTGATTTAGGCCTTGCGCATTATGGTGTTATCAATGTGGCCTTTCATCGGGACGACTATGCAGAAAAAGGTTTAGCGGCAATGCGCTCTGCCGATAGTATGGCGACCCACCTTCCGTTTGAGGTTCATGGTGCCCACATCATTTTGATTGACGATGTATTGCTAACTGGCAGAACGGTGCGTGCCGCTTTAAATGAGTTATTTGATTTTGGCCGACCCGCTTGTGTGGAATTGATGGTCTTGGCTGATCGCGGTAAGCGCGAGTTGCCCATTGCGGCTGATTTTGTGGGTGAATATGTGAGCGTACCGGATCATCAAATACTCGCCTTAGAAAAATACCCCCAGAGTAAAAACGATAGTCAACAATTCCGCTTTGTTCTCGAGGAGCGCTCAGTATGATTCAGACTAATAGTGCGGGCGAGCTCACGCACTTACTCACACTTGAGGGCATGCCCAAAGAGCAGATTTTGCACATTCTTGATACAGCCCAGCAGTTTGTGAGTGTGACTGATCCTGCGCGTGAAGTTAAAAAAGTACCGCTGCTGCGAGGTAAGAGTGTCTTTAATCTCTTTTTTGAAAACTCGACGCGTACCCGCACAACCTTTGAGATTGCCGCTAAGCGCTTATCAGCCGATGTGATTAATTTGGATATTTCTACCTCATCCACTACGAAAGGCGAGAGCCTTATCGACACTATCGATAATCTGATTGCGATGCAGGCTGATATTTTTGTGGTGCGGCACAGTGTCTCGCGCGCACCCATTGAGATTGCTAATCACGTCCCCCCTTATGTGCATGTGATTAATGCCGGTGATGGTAGTCACCAGCACCCAACCCAGGGCTTGTTGGATATGTACACCATGCGCCACTTTAAGCACGACTTTACAAAACTTAAAGTAGCGATTGTGGGTGATATTGTGCACAGCCGGGTTGCCAAGTCGAATATTCATGCACTGACTGCCTTGGGTTGCACTGATATTCGCGCTATTGGCCCAGAGAGCTTGTTGCCAAATGATTTGGATATGCTAGGGGTGAAAGTCTTTCACAGCATCGAGGAGGGTCTACGTGGCGTGGATGTGGTGATGACCCTGCGCATTCAGAAGGAGCGCATGGAGGCTGGTAAAGTGCCCGAGGGCGCGGCTTTCTTCAAGCAATTTGGCTTAACACCGGAGCGCTTGGCGTTGGCCAAGTCCGATGCGATTGTCATGCATCCTGGCCCGATGAACCGTGGTGTGGAGATTGATTCAGCAGTGGCAGACGGGGCGCAGTCCGTGATTCTTAAGCAAGTCACTTTTGGTATTGCGGTACGTATGGCAGTGATGTCCATTGTGGCGGGTAATTAAGTTCTTGAGTAACTCTGTATCCGAACTTGAACCATTAAGAGCCAATCAATCCAGGTGGTTGATTTTGTCGCACGGGTTTAATATGGATGGCAGGGCAGCTAGCCAAACCATTACCGATAAGATGCCATATTTTTTAGAGGCAGGCATTACGCCCATTGTCTTTAGTGCGATTACCGGTACCAAAGATACGCGTTTTACTCATCGGCAGTTTTTAGCTTGGGGTCCAGCAGCCTTTCGGTTTGACTTTCGACATTGGATTGCTAATCAGTTTGGTAGAGCTTGGTTTTATAAATTGACAACTCGAACGGTTTCGCTGCTTCTAGCACCCTTTATTGCTTTAGAAAAAATTCTTTTAGGGTATTCCAGTCAATGGTCTTGGGCTATACCGGCCTATATTCACGGCCTAAAAGAAATCCGCAACGGTAGGGTGGATTTGATTTATTCAACGGGTGGAGCTTGGTCAGCTCATCTGGCAGCCTTGTGGCTGAAGAAGAAAACGCAGCTGCCATGGATTGCAGAAATTCATGATCCGCTCATTATCCGCAAAAACCCAAGTGACCAGGGTTTTGAAAAACCCCAGAACCGAGATGCCAGGGCTCGGTATTACTTGGAGCGGCAGATCTGTAAGTATGCTGATCTGGTGTGGTGGTTTACCACTGGCGCCTTGCACTACGCCAAGGTTAGAAATACCAATCTCAATACGTCAGGCAATGCCCGCGGAGTTGTGGTGATCCCCGGGGCAGAGCCACCAATCGACAAGAATGCACAAAAAAGCATACCGAACGCCGACCAAAACACTGTCAAGCATCACCATTACGGTGACAAACTTCATTTATGCCATTTTGGTTCGTTGGCCAATGATCGTTCGCTATCGACTATTTTGAAGGCAGTTGCGCATTTGATTAAGGAGTACCCTGAGGCGCGGCAACATCTCTTGGTGCATGCCTACGGTGCCCCGCTGGATGAGCTCAGTAAAGAGGCAATGGCGCAATACGGATTTGCTGATTTACTGATTGCGCACGGTAGGTTGGAAAAGGATTCCCGCACTGGCAAAAGTGGGCGCGAGCGGGTGATTGAAGCGATGCAAGTTGCTGATGTTTTGATTTTGCTACACGGCAATGATGAATGGTGCGCGGAGTATATTCCGTCCAAGTTTTATGAATACCTGTGGACCGGTAGGCCGATTTGGGCGCTAAGCCATCGCAACCCTCAGCTCGATAGCATGCTGCAAGAGCGAGGTGCTTACTTAAGTCATGCCGAGAATGAAGCGAGTATTCATCGCGCCTTAGAGCGCATTTGGTTGGACTGGCGCAAGCAGCAATTAATTGAGCCGAAATGGCTGCCGATTGGAGTCGATCAGGCCGCTAATACAATTTTGTCTTTCGTGAACTCCATTAAAGAGGGTCGTGCATGAACGATCTCGTGCTCTATTGCAAATCCTACCAAAACGATTTTTTACGTTTAAAGCGCTTGCTGGCCTCGATTACTCAATTTAATGCCAATCAGCTACCGTTTTACATCTCGACCCCCACGAGTGATAAAGCACTGCTTGAGGAAGTACTGGGGACGCAGGGCTATATCTGGGTTTCGGATGAGTCGATTGTTGCTGCAAACCCCAAAGCAGATATACAGCAATACCAAAGAATGCCCGGAGGCCTATCCCAGGCCATTGTGAAAGCGGAATTTTGGCGTCTAAACATCAGCGCAAATTACCTTTGTTTGGATTCAGACTGTGTTTTTATTCGTCCCTTTTATGAGAATGATTTTTTGGCAGAGGATAAAACACCCTTCACCGTACTGCATCAGAATAAGGAGTACTTTCAGCTTGCCTACAACCGAGGTATGTCAAAGGCGGTCATGAATTTGCGCGATGAGGCAAAGCGCGTTCAAGCTTTGTTTGGCCGGGGTGGCCCAGCGTTTTACTGTGCACCCGCTCCATTTATCTGGTCTGCAAAGGTCTGGGAATCGCTTGATCGCAAATACCTGCAACCCAAAGGCATTACTCTTTGGGATTTGGTGAGTCCCGATTACCCGGAAACCTTAATTTACGGCGAGGCTTTGTTAAAGTTCCAGGCAATCCCCGTGATTGCAATTGAGCCATTATTTAGGGTGTATCACTATGATTGGCAATACTTTCTGATGAAGCGCTTAGGCGAGAGCGAAGAAAAATTAGCCCATAATTTTCTGGGCGTGCTCTATCAATCAAATTGGGAATCCAGTATGCGCTATGGTGCGGATCATAAATCGTTACCGTCACGAGCACTTAAGCGGATTAAGCAATCCTTGCGCTATTTGCAGAGCTACTTTTAATGAAAGCCATTCAGGTTCTCGTAATTTCCTTGGCGGGATCTACTGCTCGCCAGGCAAAAGTACGCTCGGAGCTCAGCAAAACCCAATTGCCCTGGCACTTTCTCGATGCCGTTCGCGGCTCGGCTTTAACAAAGCCACCCAAAGAATATAGTGCTGATAAGGTTAAGCGATTACTGGGTTTTGAATTGACACCCAATGAGTTGGGATGTTTTTTGTCACACAAAAAAGCGTGGCAAGAATGCATTGATCAAAACATCCCTACCGTTATTTTTGAAGATGACTTTTATTTACTGCCACACTTTGAAAAAACCATTCATTTTTTAATGGATCACTATACCGAGTGGGATGCGGTTCGCTTGCAAGGCTTAAATCAAGTGCCGCAGGAATTGATCTACGATGCGGGTGAGTTTAGTGTGGTTCGCAATCAAGGTGATGCAGTCGGGGCGACTGCCTATATTATCAAGCCACATGTCGCCAAGAAATTAGTGGATGCCTCCCATGCGATCTACGAGCCACTTGATCACTTTTTAGAGCACCACCAAAAACACCAACTCACTTTTTTGGCGATTAAGCCATATCCCGTTGACATTACTGGTGTGCAAACTACCATCGCAGATCGCCCAGGTCGGCTACCGATTAAAGGTTGGGCAAAACTAAAGCGCTCGATTGCGCGAAGCGTGGATCGCTGGTTTTCCAAAGACCCATGGTTTCCAAAATAAGCACAGAGCACTAGAGGTACAGTTTCTTTTGTAAATTTCGTAGTTTTCTAAGAAAGCGGTATTTCTGAATCATCGCTCGATCCAGCGCTAAAAGATGAATGTCTTTAAGGTCTTTGCCGCAAATAAATACATCATTAAATTGACGCATTACAGCTTTTGGTGAGAAGGACTGGGAATAGGCATCCCAGTTTTGTTGTGCTTGCGTTTGGCGATTAACGTTCATGAAGGTATCGGCTAGATCTTTTTTACCTTTGTAAAGTATCGCCTTATCCCCTAAGATTTCAATATGGCTGCGCTGTGGCGACATTGAGTACGTGATCACAGGCTTGCCTTGAATCGAAAATTCTCCACATGCAAGACCAAAGCTTTCGCCAATGCCCCGAGCATGGATCATGCCATCACAGGTATTAATGAATTTCACTTTATATATTAAGTCAGCGTTCCCTGGTAAAAAAAGTAAGCGCTCGTGTTTGGCAAAGGGGGTAATATTCATAAACAGAAAGTACAGGTCTGAGCGTTTTTCAAGAGCACGCACCACTTCTTTTTTTGCAAACTCCAGATTAAAACTATCCGCCCCTCCGTAGCAACCCAGTACGGTTGCGCTCTCAGGAATAGCGAGTTCAGAGCGAAGATTGCCCTCGAGCTTGGGCAAGTTGATCATGTGGGGTACAAACGGGATCTGATTATTCGAGTATTCCTTGGATAGCCACTCAGAAACAAAAGCATACTTTTGCCCATGAAACTCCTTAGGCTCAGTGGGAAAAACAGCATGAATCAGCGACGGTGCACTTTCGCAAATGGCATCATCGCGTTCGCCCGATTTAATAAAGTAAGCGAGGTCAATGTGCTCTTGCTCCACAAACTGATTGAGTTGTTTTTGCCCTTCATACGGCATCATTTTGAAGTGCTTGGCAAATTTATCAAAAACTGCCTGATTTACTGCGCTATTTTTTCGGTAGAAAATGGTCGATTGATGGCCAAGTAGGGTTTGGTTGTGCAAAGCGTAGTCATACAAGGCGATCTCTGTTCCGCGCAGAGATAAGCCATTCGTATGAAACCCAATATTCATAGCGGTTGACAATCCTAGGAGATCGCATCTTCGCAGATGCGTTTTACGTAGTCCCTAAAGGGCAAAATGCTGGGCACTTGTAACAGTAATGGCTGAGTCGCAAACTTATCTAGCAAGCGAGGTGAGCCAAGAAGCTCCTTTAAGGGCTCAAAATTGCACCAGGTCATGGGTGCCAAATTAATCAATGCCTCAGGATTGAAGTCAACGCGAACACTGTCATCGGCCCACGTAATAGGGAGGCAATCCGCAAAAAAAGCTTCGGGGATCTTTTCGGTGTAATAACCTGGGTACATGCCATTTTCAGGACACAGATTGAAAGCAAAATCTTGCAGCAGCTCATACTTTAAAAAACCACTTACATGGTGATTTTTAATGCGGTTATCAAAATAAGGGCCAAATCCTCTAACCGGTAATACTGCGTTTACGGCATTAAATAGTGTTTTGCGGGGCTCGCGCAAGTGCGAGCTTAAAAAAGCAACCTGCCGCGATTTCTCTAAAAACCGTCTTCCAAGCGGACTTGTCAGGCGGTCAATTGCCAGTAAACGCCCATAGCGAGGATTTTGATTGCCCGTGATGCCTTCGTAAGACCAATTGAGCATTTCCATCCAATATGGCAGTCGAAAGTGCGTATTGGCTTGGATATTCAGATCAAAGGAAATGGCGTAATTGGCCCCAATGAAGTCATGCCGCAAATTTTCAGCAGTCTGAAACACGGTGACGGGTGGAGTGCGTCTGGAGCCAATGGCATTTAGAAGGCGCTCTTGCAGTGGGCCAATGGCTGGGCGCAAGGGTTTTGGGCACCACCGCATGGTCTTGGGATTGGGATGAGCAAACGGGCCAAAAACAAGCAGATCACTTTCTTTTGGGCTGACCCAATCCAGGCGGTAGCCAAGGCTCTGGGCGATCACAGGCAAAAGGCTCTGGCGATAGTCGTCTGGGCTGCCAAGCGTAGCGATGCGGATGTGTTTCATTACTGAATACTAATTTATTTATTGCCTCATCTCTATGGCTTGCCGTCGTTCCTACCATTAAAGAAGGCATCATGACACGTATAATTCTGAAATCTAGTAGCAGTGTGGGGTAAGTCAATGATTTTAGTAACGGGCGGTGCTGGCTTTATTGGTGGGAATTTTGTCCTTGACTGGCTCAAGGAACCAAATACCGAAGGCATTATTAACGTCGATAAGCTCACCTATGCTGGTAACTTAGCCACCCTAGCATCCCTAAAGGATGACCCACGCCATCTTTTTGTGCATGGTGATATCGGTGATCAAGCACTCATTAGCCAACTGCTTCATGAGCATCAGCCCCGTGCGATCGTTAACTTTGCTGCCGAGAGTCATGTCGATCGTTCGATTCACGGCCCGGCCGATTTTATAAAAACGAATATTGTCGGCACATTCCATTTATTGGAATGTGCAAGGGCTTATTGGCATGAGTTGGATTCGGTTAAGAAAGCTGCTTTTCGTTTTCACCATGTTTCTACCGATGAAGTCTATGGCACACTTTCAGCCACTGCCCCCGCGTTTACCGAAACCAATCCCTACGAACCCAATAGCCCCTATTCGGCATCAAAAGCCGCCTCAGACCATTTGGTGCGGGCCTGGTTTCATACCTACGGCTTTCCGGTTCTCACTACCAATTGTTCAAATAACTACGGCCCTTATCATTTTCCAGAAAAGCTCATACCGCTTGTGATCCTGAATGCCTTAAATGGCAAGCCGTTGCCGATTTATGGCGATGGTCAGCAAATCCGCGATTGGCTCTATGTGGGCGATCATTGCTCGGCTATTCGGGAGGTCCTTGCGCAAGGCAAAGTGGGTGAAACGTACAACATTGGCGGTTGGAATGAAAAAGCCAATATCGATGTCGTTAAAACCATCTGCAGTATTTTGGATACCCTCAAACCGAGGGTCGATGGCCAATCGTATGCAAAGCAGATCACCTTTGTGGCAGACAGGCCAGGCCATGATCGTCGCTACGCCATCGATGCGAGCAAGATCAAACGGGAGCTTGGCTGGACACCTAAAGAAACCTTTGACAGCGGTATTCAAAAAACCATTCAATGGTATCTCGATCATCCAGCCTGGATTGAGGGTGTTGTTAGCGGCGCATATCGTGACTGGGTACAAAAACAATACCGCGAATGACAGAACCCAAAACGCGATTCAAAATTACTGATTAAGCACAGCGGATGAATATTCTGATTTTTGGTCAAGACGGCCAACTCGGCAAAGCCTTTAAGTACATCTTTGAATCCAAAAAAGGAAAAGACCCAAACCGGGTTTGCTTCGTTGGCCGCGCGCAATGCGATCTAGCGAATTCTGATGCTGTCTCAGCTCTCTTAAATGAAATAAAGCCCGACTTGATTATTAATGCGGCAGCATACACGGCGGTTGATCGGGCTGAAACCGAAAGTGATCTAGCGTTTGCGATTAATGCGAAAGCTCCCGAAAGGATGGCTCTTTATGCACGAGCCAATCATGCCACTTTGCTGCATTACTCGACCGATTATGTTTTTGATGGAAGTAAGAACGGGTTTTATACCGAAGACGATTTGCGCAATCCCCTTGGTGTTTATGGCAAGAGTAAGGCAGCGGGCGAGCAAATGATTGAAGCTGTGTTTGCGAATCTGCCCGCACAGTCTCGGGCGCAATATGCGATTCTGAGAACCAGTTGGGTCTATGGCGACGGGGGTAACTTTATTCGTACCATTTTGCGCCTTGCGAAAGAGCGTGAAGAATTAAAAATTATTTCAGATCAGCACGGTGCGCCAACCAGTGCTCCATGGTTAGCTAGTATTAGTTTGGATTTAGTCCTCAGTGACGATGGGCAACTCAAGCGGTTTCCGTGTGGCATTTACCATGCCGTACCGAGCGGTCAAACGACGTGGCATGGTTTAGCAAGCTTGGCTATAGATTCTGCTATTGCCGCAGGAGTTGTTTTGAAAGTAAGGGCAGGGGGGATTGAACCCATCTTGGCAGTGCAATACCCATTGCCGGCCCCACGGCCTATGAATTCAAGGATGGCCACTGATAAGCTGCGCAGGGTGCTACTAACACCAGGACTTACAAACTCCTGCAATGAGAGCGCTAGCTCCTATAATCAGTCTAATTTGGTATCTGGCTTTCCCGCATGGGATGGCATGGTCCGCGAGTATGTAAAAAAACTGGCCGCTGAGAAAGTAATTTAGTCGCTGATATTGCAGTTGGTTTATTCGCGGGTAAGGTTGCGCAGTGTGTAATGAAACAATAGGTTTTATATGACAGTAAATTCAATACAACGCAAAGGCATTATTTTGGCAGGGGGCTCGGGTACCCGTTTGTATCCCGTTACGCAAGCAGTTTCTAAACAGCTCATGCCAGTGTATGACAAGCCGATGGTTTATTACCCCCTGACAACCTTAATGTTAGCTGGCATTCGGGATATTTTGCTCATTTCAACACCGCACGATACGCCGCGGTTTACCGATTTACTTGGCGATGGTTCGCAATGGGGCCTAAATATTCAGTATTGCGTGCAGCCATCTCCCGACGGTTTGGCGCAAGCCTTTACCTTAGGCAAAGAGTTTGTCGGTAATTCGCCCAGCGCCTTAGTGCTTGGTGATAATATTTTTTATGGCCATGAATTAGTAGAGCAACTTGCTAGTGCCAATAGCAGAACAAAGGGCGCTACCGTTTTTGCCTACCACGTGACCGATCCTGAGCGCTATGGGGTGGTGGAGTTTGATCAGCATTACAAAGCCCTCTCCATCGAAGAAAAGCCCTTGAAACCAAAAAGTAACTATGCGGTTACGGGTTTATATTTTTACGACAATCAGGTCTGCGATATTGCTGCTTCGATAAAACCGAGTGCTAGGGGTGAACTAGAAATCACAGATGTGAATCGCGCCTATCTTGTGCAAAATACCTTAAATGTTGAGATTATGGGTAGAGGCTATGCCTGGCTTGATACTGGGACACACGATTCTTTACTGGATGCAGCTGGCTTTATTGCTACCTTGCAAAAACGCCAAGGCTTGATGGTGGCTTGCCCAGAAGAGATTGCCTATCGCCAAGGCTGGATTAGTGCGCAAGCAGTGCAAAAGGTTGCTGATCTTCTGAAGAAAAATAGTTATGGTCAATACTTAAATAAAATATTGATGGAGTTAAACACCAGCGTTCAACCTATTTCTTTATCTGCAAAGAGGTAAGCAATGGCCGACTCAAAATTACAGGTAACACCAACGGCCATTTCTGACGTTTTAATTATTGAGCCAAAGGTCTTTGGCGATAACCGCGGGTGGTTTACTGAATCCTTTAATGCCAATGATTTTGCAAATGCAACGGGCCTACAGGTGCAGTTTGTTCAAGACAACCATTCGTTTTCAAGACAGTGGACGCTCCGGGGGATGCATTATCAGCTCGAGCATACCCAGGGTAAATTAGTCAGAGTGTCAGCGGGCAGCGTGTTTGATGTAGCGGTTGACTTAAGAAAAAACTCCAGTACTTTCGGTCAATGGGTTGGAGTCGAACTCTCTGCTGAAAACCACAAACAGCTCTGGGTGCCTCCAGGCTTTGCTCACGGTTTTTTAGTCTTATCGGAGACCGCTGAGTTTCTTTATAAGACCACCGACTATTACGATCCTAGCAGTGAAGCCTGTCTCTTATGGAGCGATCAAACCGTCGGCATCCAGTGGCCCATTCCGCTTGGTCAGCATGCATTACTAAATGCCAAAGATACCGCTGGTTTGGCATGGGACGCTGCGCCAAAGTTTTAAAAGGGCGCCTTACGTCGTAAATTGGATTAGGGTTGGCGTAAACAATACGATAATGCTGAAATGAAGAGTCAGCAATCAAACCCATTACCTTCGGTCGCTCAATACGATCAAGCACCCAAGATCCTCTTGGTAAAACTTTCTTCTTTAGGTGATGTGCTACACAATTTGCCGTTGGTGTGGGATTTGCGCAAGCGCCTTCCCAATGCGCAAATCGATTGGATTGTGGAAGAGGCCTATGTGCATTTACTGGCTCCTCTTAAAACCACCGAGTCGTTTCGGGGAATTGACCGAATTATTCCAATCGCTTTTCGGCGCTGGAGAAAAAATTTATTCTCAGTGAGAACCTGGCAAGAGTTTTTTACTATGCGCAGTATGCTGCGCTCAGTCACTTACGATATTGTGATTGAGACCCAAGGTCTTTTAAAGTCGGCATTCGTCTGTGCCCTTGCGAAGAAGTCAGATCATGCGGTTGTGAGTGGTTTAGCTAATGCAACCGAGCATTCGGGGTATGAGCCAATAGCGCGCCTGTTTTACACTCAATCGGTCCAAGTGCCCGTGCGAT
>JACCDW010144019.1_pt1 | contig 13229 bp, 10 predicted proteins | sample 7449781 | NCBI WGS metagenome assembly JACCDW01 (sample SAMN15323449, study PRJNA562643) | freshwater metagenome | isolation source: river surface water | place: USA:Blue River Watershed | collected 2017-08-18 | reverse complement strand
TACCTGATTTTAAATGTTGTTCATAATGTGATTTATAATTACATTTATAATCACACTTTTCACAATAAAATTTTAAACCAGTTTCACATATATTATTTTCCATTTTTTATTTATTACTACTATTATACTCTTTAAGATAATTATTTTTAAAATTAAACTTTTATTTTTTTTATAAAAAATGAATATAAAGAAATTAGAGATTAAAATATTTAGGAAATAATTTAAATTATTTTTTGCGTTTTATTTTTAAAAATAAAAATTTAAATTATTTTTTGCGTTTTATTTTTAAAAATAAAAATCTAATTAAATATTAGAAATTAAAAATGGATTCTAAAAAACCACCTGATAAATTAAATATTGTTAAAACTAATATTCAAAATATTATTAAAGACCCAGTATATATAAATGAATTATATGATGCTTGTTTTAGAACTCATCAAATTGTTATTCAAAGCTATCAATTTTTAAGATTATGGATATTAGATTATTATCATAATCATCAAGAAATACCACATATTACTAAAGATATGATTAAAATGATTTTTACTACTTTATCTTTATCTACAAAAGGTGGTAATAAACCACAAGGTGCTAATGCACTTTTATTAAATCAATTAAATACTTTTTACAATGAAAAGTATAATAATATGAATTATACTAAGATAAATAGTGCTTATTTATCTCAAATTTTAAATGATATGTCTACAGATATGCTTACTAATATTGAAAATAATGTTAAATTACATTTTTTTAAATATGTTAAAAGATTTGTCAATTCATCTTATAAACTTATTCATAATGAAATACTTGAAAAGTGTGATAAAAAAGAGAAAGTTGAAAAACGTAAGTTATTAAATAAAGAACTTTTTGAAGTTAAAGAAGATTTATGTAATAATACTTTGTTAAGTGATCCTAAATATCATGATTGGATTAATCAACATAGAAATCATATATTTCCAATTAATTATATTAATTCTTATGAATTTGATATTGATAATAATCCTCAAAAATACTTAAAATCAATGATTTATATGTGTTTAGAAATTGAAAAAATAGGAACAGCTTCTTATCAATTTTTTCCACTTCGTACAAATATTATTCCAAAATATATTCCAATTGATACTAAAAGTTTAATTGAAATATTGATTAGGAATGATAAAAAAAAATTTTTAGATAATATTGAAAAATATAAAAAAGAAATATGGAGTCAATTTTTTAATATGGATGATATTATATTTACTCAATCTAATTATAAATTTGATTATAAAATATATACTGATTGTTTTTCGGTATCTATTCAAATGATACATAAAGATTTTATTGAAAGTGAAAAAAATAAAAAAGATAATATGAAAAATAAGCGTAATGAAGTACGAGAAATTACTAAAAATATGAATATAGAAGAGAAAGAAAAATATAAAAAAGAGAAAGAAAGAATTAAAAAAGAAGAAAATGAAAAATATAAATTAGAGTTAAAAATAAAGCGCGATAAAGCGAAAGAAGAATTTAAAAAATTACCAAAAGAAGAACAAACTCGTATTAAAGAAGAATTACAAAAAGCAAAAAAAGAGCATAAAATAAATAATGGTATTGATTTTAGATATTTGGAAGAATTGAATGATTATGAATTAGATGAATTAAGATCTAAAAATTGGGTAACAATAGACCCAGGAAAAAAAACATTACTTTATATGAAAAGTAAAGAAGGTAAAAAATTAAGATATACAAATAGGATGCATGTTCATAAAACAAAACGACTTAAATATGAACGATTATTACAAAATTATAAAAATAAAAAACACATATTAGATATTGAGAAAGAGGAAGAATTATGTAAACACAATTCAAAAACGTGTAATTTAGAAAAGTTTAGTAACTATATAAGTAATAAAAATAGACTAAATAATATATTATTAGAAGAGTATAGTAATGAAATATTTAGAAAATATAAATATTATGGATATTTGAATAGAAAAAGAGCAGACCGTGATTTAATAAGAAGTATAAAAAAAACATTTGGTAAAGATACAATATTATTATATGGTGATTGGTCAATGAAAGGTAATTGTAATAAAGGTAATCTATCAACTCCAAATATGAGATTAAAGCGTTTGATAGGAAGAGAAATAAAAAGTTATAATTTAGATGAATATAATACATCGAAATTAAATTATAAAACAGAAGAAAAGTGTGATAATTTATATTTACCGGATAAAAAAGGCGAAATCCGAAAAATACATTCAGTTTTAACATATAAAATGGAAAATAACCAAATTGGATGTATCAATCGTGATGAAAATGCGGTAAATAATATGATTAAAATAGTACAATATTTTTTGGTATATAAAACAAGACCATTAAATTATTGTAGAAACCAAATAAAAGGCACTAACCCTTTGGGTCAAGTTGTTGCCATGCCTTCTGAAGGTGCAGTTATAACCGTTTTAGGATAATTATATAGTTATAATAGTAAAAATTATTTTTTTTACTACAATACTGGTTCATTTTTTACTTCGTAAAATCTGTTCCATTTATCTTAAAAAGGGTGTAATAATAATAAATTCATCATCTTCATCATTATCACCAATCATACTTTTAATTTGATTATCAACTTTAGTAACAACAGTATTATCGTCATCTTCTTCAAGTAATGTTACTTCAATTTGATTACCATGTGTATCAATATTATATTTGGAATGATAATTTTCAAATTTGTGAACAACTTGTTTATAAATATCATCAAGTTGGTGAGGTTTATAAGATTTATCAATTACTAAATCTCTAAAATGAAAAGCCATATGTTTAGAGCCTTCATAACCGTGTTTATTAATGCTAAATTTTCTATAAATTTTATTTCCTAAGAAATCTTTACCACGTACTTCCCAATAATCATAATTTCCACATTTACCATAAAAAACACCGGCTTTACCGGAACTATTATTCACACGTAATTTGGCATCGTGTACTTGAGATTTCCAACTATGTTGACTTTTAGAAAGAAGACCAATATTTTCATCACGATTATCAAGACGATTTTTATTTAAAAAATCGACGTGTTCTAAACCATATTTAAGAAGGTGAAATGGTATATAATGTCGTTTTTTGCTATAAATATCATTTGATTGAGTATTTTCTTTTTCTTGTAATGATTTTAACATATGTTCGTAAACATATGTTATATTAGGATTATCTGAATTATTTTTAATGGAAGTTAAATAAGAATAAAATTTTTGATAATCTTCATCATTCATATAAGTGGTAGCATAAGTGGAATTATTTTGAATTCGCCAATCAAAATTTTCAATTAGTGATTTATCTTTAGTATTTACAAATAAAAATTGATTTGGTACATTTAAATTAACTTTATAATATGTATTTCCAGATTCATCTATTTCAATAGAATAAAGATTTAATACTAAGTTATGTTGAGTAGAATAATCAATTTTATATTTTAAAGCACTATTATAAGCTAAAATACGAGATGGTTCATCAAAATAAGGAAACTTTTTTTTTTCAGTTATATTTAATTCTTTATTTTGATAAGTAAAAGAATAATGACATTTATCTAAATTTTGTTTTATAACACCAATGTATTTACGAATATTTTCAGGATATATTAAAGTCATTTTATATATATTTTTTACTATAAAAATATATATTTTATAATTTATTTTAACTAAATAAAAATAAATAAAATATATTTAAATTTAAAATTGTAAATTAAAATAATATTTAATTATAGAAAAAGAAAAATATAATAAAATGAGTGATTCAGGACATTCTAAACATAATAAAACTTCAAGAAAAGAAATTAAAGAATTAAAGAAAATATTTGACACTAAAAAATATTATTTAGACCGTTCAACCATTAAACAAGCAGGTTATGGTGTATTTTGTAGATGTGATCTTCCAGCTAAAACTCGTGTTGATGAATATGTTGGTGAAATCATTGATGATGAAGAAGCATCAAAACGCCAAGATAAAACCTATTTTTTCCGTGTTTTCCATAAAGATGGTACTAGTCATATAATTGATGCACTTCCTCATGAACATTCAAATATAATGAAATTTGTAAATGGTGTTAAAACAGCTCAACAACGCAAACGCCAAAATTGTGAAGCTTATCAACGTGGTAATAAAATTTATTATAGAACAATTCGTGATATTAAAGCTGGTGAAGAACTTTTAATAGATTATGGTCCAACATATTGGTTAAAACCAGAAGAATTAGAGCAACTTCAATTACTTATGATGCAATAAATCTTTTTTTATTTATAAAATATTTTTATTTGTTTTTATATAATATTATTTTTAACATAAAATTTTATGTTACATATTTTTTACATAAGAACAAGCGTCGGAACAACACGCTTATGATACGATAAAAATCGAATCATTTCGCGATGACGAGGTAACGCCATACGTTTTCCATATGACGTCTTAATATAATTCATTGGAAGAAGCTTAATAAGCTTATCCTGAATATGATGTATAGCATCTTCATTACTTCCACCCTTTTCCTTTGTATAAGTCAAACAACGTCGAACACCGCTATAACCAATCGCTTCAATACGATCCGCATCGCGAATTACTGTAAGCGCAGTTTGATAAGGTTCAGCAAGAATAGGGGTAAGACCCTTAGACTCCTTACTAAAGGAAACGTATTGAATAATACGTAAAAGGTTTTCGTAATCATCAGGAAGCATTTCCTTAATAAAATCATTAAAAATCGTTTCACTTACACACATATCACCGTACTTATGGTCACGAACATCGTGTAAATAAGCACCGTAAACAATCAGTATACGTAAATTAGGATAAAGTTGAAGTTTTTCAATAATTTCAGGATCCTTATCCATAATCTTCATACAATTTTCAACAACAGCAAGAGCGTGGTCAAGTCCGTGAGACTCATCAAAATGAGCAGTGTGGAGCTTAACAAACTCGTAAACCTTAAAAGTTGACATCGTAAATGATTTTGAATATAATATTCATAATTATATAAAAAGAGTTTTATTTTTATATAATTTATATTGTAAATTTTTATTTTTAAAAAGTTTTATTACTGAGTATGCTATGCGGCTTTAGGACTCAGCGCTAATTTTATTGAGCCTAAAGTCCCTATACTAAACGCAAATATTATCAAATAGTTGTTCTTCATATAAATTTCAATAGTAGGACTTAGATTTGTACATTTTGTGAAAAGGACTAAATGTTCTAAGTTATAATATCCTTGAATAATTTCACTATTTTCGGATTTAATAAAGTTTAATCCATTACTTTTTTCTCCCATAATTGTTTCTTGACTAGCAAAATCTCCTTCACACGAAAACATAAGATGATTATCAATTGATTTAATTTCAATAACATTACCTATATTATGCATATCCCTACAAATTTTATTAAATTCACCACTTGGCATTGTAATAATTGAAGGGAATTCAATTGGAGGAATATTAAATTGTGTATGGTCTACATCAATTAGATTCATATAATAAGTTGTAACAGTATTTTTATCAGCATTTTCAATCTTAATACCAAGTTTATGGTTAGCACCTTCTTCAATAAAAAGGGTTAAACTATCATTTCCAGAAAGCACACGAATAATCTTAAAAAAGTTAATCATAAGAACACCAGCGGAAACTTTATGTTTACAATAATATTTTTCAAATTTATCAGCTTCTAATTTAACACAAACTAAAATAGTAGATGAAGGGTTTGCTGAAATAATACGAATACCAGTTGGAAGAAAATCAATATTTGTTTCAGTAATAATCTCTTTAAGAGCTTCAATAAGGGTTTTAAAAGCCCAAATTTGTACTGTTTTTATTTCAACAATATAATTAGGATTGCTTGGGGCATTAATAGATGAAGACATTTTATAAAATTTAAACGCGTTGTTATATATATTTTATATAAAAAAGTTTTTTAAGTTGAACGAATTTACATATTTTAAAAATAATATTTTTAATATTATTTTTAATATTATTTTTAATTTGTTAAAAGATAATTTTATTTTTTAAAAAAATAAGTTTTTATACTTTTTATTTTCTTATACTTTTTATTTTCTTATACTTTTTATTTTCTTATACTTTTTATTTTTTATACTTTTAGCATATTTATTTTTACATTTTTTGTTATTTCTTTTTTCTTTTTATTCTTTTTTGCTTTTAAATCTTTCATATTAATAATTTTAAATTTAATATGTTGAAGATCTTCAGTATTGTTTTCTTTAAAAACAATGGTTGAAACTATTTTTTTCTTTTCTTTTATTTCTTTTATTTTTGGTTTCTTTACCTGTTGTTTTTCTTTTTTTACATGTTGACCTTCTTTTTTTAAATGTTGACCTTCTTTTTTAGGCTTATCATTAAATGATTCAAACATTTCAATTACTTTATTATTTTTCTTATTTTTCTTTTCATTTAAATAATCATCAATTGATATTGTAACAATTTCTTTATAATATTTATCAAGAATATAATTAATAAATGTATATGCGCTTTTTGTATGTGACTCTGTTGTTCCTCCAATTAAACTAATTGAACCTGTTTTAAAAACACATATTTTTACTTTTGTACAAGCATCATCATTATTTGTAGCATTTTTTATATCAAATACTGAATATGTTTTTTTACGATTCTTTTTTGTACTACACTTTTTTTCACAATAACATATACCATTTTGAGCAAAATCAATATTATTATATGTAACTTTATGTTTTTCTTTTTTTTCATTCTTTTCATTTAAAAAATAACTAATTTGAATACCTCGGTGATGATTCGGATTATATACAACAAATAAATCTTCTTCATTTTTAATTAGCAATTTATACAAAATTTCTAAATCAATCCTAAATTTACTTACAAAATTTGAATTAATTAATGTGATATTATGATACACCTTTAATCCAGAAATATAATCATCACTTGGTAGTGGATATATTACTTTATTTTTTTTTCGAGCACTTTCAGTTGTTGCGTTTGTATCCAATTTTTTAATTCCTTTTATAATTGAATCATTTTTTATAAACTCATTTAATAATGCTTGAGCAGCATAATATCCGTCTGTTTCACGTAATCCTCCAGTAATTGTCATTGCTGAATCACTAAAAAGTCGCACATTAACTGCTTTAATATCTTTAGATGGTTTCACAATAATAGAACAACTATTATACATATAATCATCATCATTTTTAAACATTTTTTTTTCTTTATTTTCATCTTTTATACTTTTTTCATCAATCATTTGAATTTCTTTTGTTTCTTTTGCTTCATTTTGTGTATTAACAACACCTGTATAAATATTATATGTGGTTACAATATTTTTTTTTTCAAATTCAATTTGTTCATCTTTTTTTTTCTGATCCATTTTATGTTTATGATTTTTTTGAACAAATTTAAATGAATAATGTTCCAAAAAATCTTTTAATCTCTCTTTTGTACCTTCAATATCAAATTCATCAAAATATTCTGTATTTTCATATGATTTATTTTTACCATCATCTTTAATTACCTTTTTCATACATACTGTATTGGGTACATATTTTACTTTTCGATGCATATCATCATCAAATCGTATAATCATACTACAATCATTATTATGAACAATAATACCTTGAAAAACAGGATTTTCAATACGATTTAAAAAATTTTCGTGTATAATTTTTTCAGTTAAATGTTTAATTACATAATTAATATCAATCATTAATTCACAATTTGGATATGCTTCATTTTTTATAATTGCGTTTGATGTATGTGTTGATATTCTATATGCGGATGGTTCTGGTTTTTCATCAATATTGTCAAGATTTTTAATAAAATCAATAACTTCCATATCCATTTCATCTAAATAATCATCTTCATTAATCTCCTCAAGATTTATGAATTCTTCCATAATGCGATTGTTAATATTGCTTTTTCTTTTCCTTTATATTAAAAAATAGCTTTTATATTCATTTAATTTTTTATTTTTATTTTTCTTTTATTTCAATTTTTTCTTTTTTTATATAAATATTTTTTTTATTAAAAATTATATTTATATAAAATTATATTTATAAAATATCTAGATAAATAGTATAAAATGCCAATAAATCAAGAAATTAAAAATGGATTAAAAACCCTACAATTTAGGAGAAATAATATTGAAATATTAAATGAATTATATAATAAAAATGAATCCATTAAATTACATATAAATAGATTAAAAGTGCCTATTGAAGAACCAATGTATAAACCTTCCATTTTTAATTATTTTCGAAATAAAATAGAAGATGAAAAACGTCGACCACTTTCAATAAATAATCAACAAAGATTATATAACCTTAAAGAATTAAATAATTTAAATGTAAATAATATAAATACATTACACAATTTATATAAAACAAATAGAAAAGTAAAAAAAAATGTAAATGAATTTATTAAAGTATATGGTAAACCACCATATTCAAAAGAAAGTTGGAATAAAGTTAGTGCTAATTTTCACCAATTAAAAAATTATATAAAATCAACAAAACCATCAATACCATTAAGAAGAAACGAAAATGTAGGAGCAGCACGAGCAGCTGAAGTACCAACTGTTAGAAGAGCTGTTCAACAAAGAAGAAATATATCCTATAAACATTTATTTATATTCGGACACGGTATAACATCAACAACAAATATGTTTGTTTTACCAAATAATATTAATTTGAAATTTTATATTAATAAAGGTCTTCCTTTATCTGGTAATATAGTAAGAGAAACTGTTAATCGTTTAAGTGCTATTCATTCTGAAACTTTTCCATTTCAAAATCAACCACATTTAATTAAAGAAAAAACCGCATTATTAAATAATTATGTTCATTTACGTAATTTTTATAAAAGAAATTCAGTAGGACATTTAGTAGATATGGAAAATGATACAAATAGTCTTACTGGATTTTCATATTCTGGAATAACAACTTCACATAAAATAGTTAAATTTATAAATATACCAGATTCATTTTATCAAAGTATTGGTATAACTCGTTATAGAAATGTACATACTGAAACAAATAGTAATGGTAGTAAATATTATGAAGATATTTTAGATTTTGGAAATAATGTATATGGAACAATTGGTAATATGTATATAAATATAATAAACAATATGAATCCTCAAGATAAAGAATTTTATATTGAACCAATTAAAGGTGTAAAACGTATACAAAAAGTTGTATTTTCAAACGATTTTACACCAATTTTTGATAAATTTATATTATTATCATATTATAATCACGATTCTACAATTATATCATTAGAAAGGATAAGAGCTAGGCATTATCTTTTACCTCTTTCGGAATTAATTCATGAAATTAAAAGAAAATATACTACACAAAATATATTAGTTCACGCACCTATTTGTCGTCCATATATGAATAATATGGAAAACGGAAGTGTATTGGTAAATAGGGAACCAAGAAATACAAGAAGATTAATGCGTTCAAACTCATTTTCAAATGCTTATTTAACAAACTTTAAAAATATATTTAATAAAGCAAATATTGGTTTACAAAGATTAAATGTATCAGCAAATATTAAAAGTAGAATTCAAGAAAAATATGTATCATTGTTACAAAAATATAGAGCTGGAAGTCAATTAAATATATATGAAATTGACTTTTTAGTAAAATTAAAAAAAAACAATATATCTGAAATCAGGAGCGCATTAAACAAAATAGAATGAATCATTTTGTATTTACAAAATGGTTAAATTAAAAAATAAGAAAAAAAGTTTTTTTATAAAAAAACAAAACTATTTAAAAAAATAAAATTATTTAGTAAAATGAAATGAGTGAATTAAAAAAAGAAAAAATCTTAAAGTAAAATAAATTGAAAAAATATAAAAAAATAAAAATATGTCAATATGCTGATCATTCATTATATCTGGTTTAACCACATTATAATAAAAAAATGATGCTAAAAATCCGGTAAAATAAAATATTATAAAATCATTCATTTTTATTTATATATAATCAAATATAATTATTTATATATATTTTATTCTTTTTATATTCTTTTTATATTCTTTTTATATTTTTTTATAAAATATATTTTTAATAAATATTATAGTATGGATGGTATATAATAAATCCAAATAAGAAGTATAAAGCAAAAAGTGGCCACATAAAGGCGAAAAGTGCTGTTTGTATTACATTTATAAAGAAATCAGAATAATTATTAAATAATAGCGTATTTTTTATAATCGAAGCGATTACAAAAGTAAAAATTATAAAATTTGTTAAAAAATTATAAATAGTATAAAAATCCATTTTAATTTTTAGTTTATATAAAATAAAAATAAATAATATAAATTCTATAAATCATTTTTTATATTTTTTATAAAAATTATATATTATTATATAATATATAATATATAAATGTCTGAAAATTTAGTAGAAATATCTGAAAATAATGAAATAAAAAAATTAATATATAAATTAATTGATAAATATGGTTTAAAAAGAGATGAACTTTATTTTTATTTATTAAATAAACCTAATAAATTAAACATTTTAAGAACTCTGGTTACTAATTTAGCAGAATTAAAAGAAGCAGATTTAAAAGAAGCCATTAATTCACGAATTAATAATATAAGAAGAAATGCTAATAGACAAAGAAATGCGCAACAAGTGAATGAAGTAAATGAAATGAATGAAAATAATGAAATTGAACAATTAAAAGAAAGATTCGAAAAAAAATATAAATTAACACCAGATGAACTTTATTTTTATTTATCAAATAAATCTAATAAATTAAATATTTTAAGAACTCTGTCTACTAATTTAGCATCATTAAAAGAAGCAGGTTTAAATAAAGCTTTTAATTCACGAATTAATAATATAAAAAGAAATGCTAAAAGAAAATCTAATTTAGTTAATAATATAATAAGAGAATCAAATTCAGTTATTAGAGAATTAGGTTTAACTAATAAACAAATTAAATATTATGCTCAAAAAAGTAAAACAAATATAAGAAATAGTATTTCATTTTTAATTGCTTTAAAAAACTCAAGTAAGTCATTATTTAATTCAAAAATTAGAAGAATAAAAAAAGATTTTTCAAATGAAACTACAGAAGAAAATTTACCACCTCAAGTATGTCTTGATCCATCACAAAGATCGGCAATGGAACCAGTGGTAAATCTTCCAACAGAAGAATTATGTAGTGAATTAAATCCTCATTATAATATAAAATCGTGTATATTATTAGGACATGGTAATACTATAACAAATCAATATATTGTTTTACCAGAAAATATTGGAGTTACTTTTTATACAGAAAAAGGGACAGCTTTAAATACTTCAAAAACAAATATAAATGAAATATTTAAAACTTTTAATTCTTCTGTAAATAGACCTAATCAGACTCATTATATTGAACCTAAATCAATGATGTATAATATGAGTATTAATTTTTTAACTTTTTTTGAATATAATGAAACAAAAAAGCGTTTTGGTAATTTTTCAAGATATCAAAATATATCTAAATTTGTTTTTTCAGGAATTATAACTAAAAGTCGAAGAGAATTTAAACCTTTTTACCATTTATCTAGAGAAATGTATCAAAGATGTAATATAGATATATATGGACCGTTTAATATAAGAGATGTTTTACCTTCTTATTCTAATTTTGGATATTACTATAATGACAACTGTAAAATATTAGCTTTTGGTAATAATATATTTGGTATAGTTTGTGATACACAATCTTTAGTTATTATATCAAATACACTAACAAAGGTTCATTCACAAATAAAAAACGAAATTGAAGCTTTTATTAATAATAAAAAGAATAATATTCCACATACTAATTCTTATCCAACAAGTTTAGATGATGAAACATATGCTAAAATAAAAAATTTATCATTCATTCATCATAATACAAATATAATTTCATTAGATGAGTTATCTCAAGATGATTACAAACATTCTTTAGGATCTATATTATCAAAAATTAAAACATATAATAGTAATAAAGCACCTAATAAAAAAATAAAATTATGTCACGGTATTATGTGTCGTAATTATGATTATGATTATAATTTAGTTCCAAATCCTCCAGAATTAGCTGGAGAAAGTGCATCAGCTGGAGAAGGTGCATCAGGAAGAGTACAAATAAATAATAATAAACAAGCATATAGATTAATGAGACAAAAATCGGTAAATATGAATTATAAAAATACTTTTAGAAATATTTGGGAAAGAGCATCAGAATCTATAAGTGAAATAAATGATTCGAATATTAGTCCAGAGTTGCTTGAAAAGTTTAATAAATATTATCAAAATATACTCACATATTATGAAGAAAATAATTATATAAGACAAACAGATTATTTATTTATAGTTTTTTTAATTAATAAAAGTGGTATAAATCGACTTCGTACAATTAAAAAATACATATTTCCTTCTGTAAGAAAATAATAAATTTATAATAAATATTTAATTTTAATTAAGATTTAACAACATATTTTTATTTATTCATAATCATTAAATTCATTTGAATCTAATGATTTATTTAGATTATCTTTCATAATAGCAATCCATTGAACTTTTTTATTTTCAATATCTTCATAATATGGTATCATAATATAATTCATATCAGCTCCATATAAGATTTTATTCCATTGAATCGTTTCTAACAGCTCTTTGGTACAAATATGAGTTTCATTTAACTCTTCTTTTTTAGATACATTAAAATATTTCTTTAAACGAGTTGAAATATAATACCCATTTACCATTACAAATGTTTTACGGAACTTTTCATTTACATATTTTTTACTTAACGTTTCACATAATTCATTAAATGAATTATATGAATCTGAAAAAGTATATACATACTTATTTCGTGGACCACGTTTATTTGTATTTATTTCCGTTTCATCTGGATACTTATCATTTAATATTTGAACAATTTCCGAAACAGTAAACGAAGGATCACTACTAATTAATAGTGGATCATTCATCATTTTACAATGACGTTTTACATTTTCAATTGTAATTGGGTCAACCCAATAATCAATTGTTCCAATAAAGTCATGATGATGTTTAATAACACCATTTCCACGACCAATAGCTTGAACAGCACGTTTCCAATTTGGAATACGTCCCATAATCAAATCTGTTAATATAAATGAATAAGAATCTTCAGATACAGGAGCATAATGAAAAGTTAATCCACGGTCTACTTTACGATTTCCTAGAATAAATAATG
>JACCDW010999171.1_pt1 | contig 13230 bp, 12 predicted proteins | sample 7449781 | NCBI WGS metagenome assembly JACCDW01 (sample SAMN15323449, study PRJNA562643) | freshwater metagenome | isolation source: river surface water | place: USA:Blue River Watershed | collected 2017-08-18 | reverse complement strand
GCCGACAAAGGCATCTTCCACAAAAACAAGGCTGCTCGCGACAAGAGCCGCCTGTCGACCAAGGTCAAGGCCTTGGCCACCGCCTGAACCTCAGGCCCACAGCCCTGCCCCTCGGGGCAGCCGTTTGAACGGGTGCGCTGACCGCGAATGAAAAAAACCGCCCGAGGGCGGTTTTTTTCATGGTTGGCGCACAGGCACAAAGCGCGAAACCGCCCACGGAGGCACCAGCTCAGTTTTGGCGCTGAACACTTTGGCCACATAGCCGTTTTGCAGGCCCAAATGCCGGGTTCCGGTGTTGTACTCTGACAGCGCCTCAGCCAAAGCCTCCACCCCGGGACCCCGGCGCTGGCTGGCGCGGGCATAAGCTTCGGTCAACAGGGTCTGCATTGCGCCCAGATTGTGACAAGGCTCAAAGACCTGCTCAAGCGACAGACCCAGCCTGGGCAGGTTTTTGACATTGATCATGGCCAACCCCATGTCGATGTTGTGCCCGGCATCGATCAACCAGCGGGCGGTCGCCACGGCCTCGGCCCCGTTGACAGGTTGGCGCACCAACCGATAAGGACCGTTGATGCCAATGGCATACGGGCGTCGCCCGCTCTCGACCTGCACCAACCGCACACCCGTGTCCGGATGAACAAGGGGCGCGCAAATCAGCAACAACTGGACAAGCAACTCATGGGTCATGGCTGATGGCCCTGCAACTGGACTTTATTTGGTGAGCGCTTCGCGCAACTGCATCACCGCAAAGACCATCCCCGAATACAAAAAAATATTGGTGCCCAAGACCACCGCGATGATCAGCTTGTTGATCAAGCTCATGGTGGATGCGACGTTTTTTTCGGCAGCCTCCCGCATGCTGGCGGCGCCCTTGACCAACTCTGTGGCAAAGTCGGCCTTGCCACGCCGAACGGTGGTCGCCAGCCTTTGCAACACCGGCCCCGAAAGCAAAGACTCGAAAGCCTTGATGTACTCGCCCGGGTTGCGTCGGAGGGTGTCCATGCACTGGCGGATTCGATGGCGCTCCCAACGGTTCCCGTTTTGCGCCACCAACTCAAGCGAAGACAGCAAATCTTTGCCGGCGCGCAACAACACCGCCACGTTGTTGATCAGGATCACGCTTCGATACTCGCGGTAAATTTCAATCTGCGGTTGCACCGGCAGCAAAACCAGGCGGCAAAAAAAACGCATGATCCCTGTCAGATCTTCGATCTTGAGTCGCCACCAGCCGATCGCATTGGGCAAAATGACCTTGTTGGTCCAGATCAGCACAAACACCAAAACGCCCAAGGCGCTCCAGATGTTTTTGGAAATCACCGATGCCGTCCAGGCGGCCTGAGCTGCCAAACCGGTCAGATTGACCTTGGCACTGCTGGTCACCGATGGAAACACATGACTGGCCAGCACGTAGGCCAGCACCGTCCCGGCCAAGGTGACCAAGATGGGTTGGACCATCGACTTGCGCACCACCTGGGTGATCTGGTCTTGGTCGCGCACAGCCTGGGCCAGATTTTCCAGCACCTCAGCCGGGTTGCGGGCGTCGGCCAAAATGCGCAGGGTGGTGCCATCGGTCTCAGGCATGACATTGGGCAATGCCTCGGACAATGTGTTGCGCCCGCTCTTGATCTCGTTGCGAATCGCGATCATCAGGGCGGCGCGATCTCTGTTGCGGGTCCGCTTCGATTCGGCAATTTTCAACTCGGAGTTGGCAAAATCGAGCAACAACTCTTTTTCACGCACGGCCTGCGCCAACTCGACATAAAAATCGGCACGTTGCGCCCAAGCGCTCCACAAACCGATCCGCTGCAGTTTTTGAAGCAGATTCACGCCTTGGCCCCAACGCGAACATAGCTGCCCGCATCTCGCAGAAATCTTGCCAACACGCGCGGGTCAACTTGGCCCCGGTAGATTTTGTAGATGGTGTGCTCGGCCACCGTCTTGCCAATCTGTTTGCCGCTGGTGAGGTCGCGGTCGGAATAATTCAGGCGGTAATTTGCCCAAGCGTCACGGTCGTCTCCCTTTTGGCTGCGGGCCAGGAAATCGTCGTCAGGAATCATCATCTCGGAGACGATGGTCAGACCGGAATGCCCGCGGTGCTGACAAAACTTGCAGCCTTCCAGGTTGCGGATGAAGAAATTGTCGATCGGCACCCCAATCGGCCCGGCCAATGCATTGACCATATTCTCCAGATGTCGCAAGTCAGCATTTTCGCGGTCGATCCTGACCTTGCTCAACGGGATCTTGCAGCGATCACACAGCACGGCCACCAGCGCCTGATACTGAATCAGCGCCAGCATCGAGCTGGTGGTCAGTTCGGAACGGGTCAGACCCAAAAGCGGATCCGACAAACGGTTGACGACGCCCGCCAGACCGTCAGCATGCAGCGTGCCCATGACCACATGGCCCGACTTGGCCACGCTGGCTGCTGCGCGGGCGCTGATCGTGTCCCGAACCTCGCCGATCGAGATCAAGTCGGGGTCCATCCGCAACAAGCTCTCGATCGTGGAAGAGTATTCGTCTTTGACATGCCCACCCCCAGCCTGAGTGATGTCTCGCTGCACCGGGATCTGGTGCACACCGGCAATCGCATACTCGATCGGGTCGGCCACCTGATACAAAGCGCCCTGCCCGAACAAGGGGTGATAGGCCATGAAACGACGCTCGACGGTGGTCTTGCCCGAACCCGTGACACCGCAAAAAAGAATCAGACCACTTTCCAGGCGCGCCGCACGATCGAGTAAAGCCACCTGGTCATCTGAAAACCCCATTTCTTCATAGCCCATGATCTGACTGTCGATGCTGGTGCGCAAAAGGCGGATCGAAGCCTTGGGTCCAAACAGCCCGCGCTGGGTGGTGAAGCGCAATTGCAAACCGGGGATGCCCAATTTGGAGTCGATCATGCAACTCACACTTTTGCTGTCGGTGAAGGTGCCATCGCTGTTGGATTTGTTGGCCGCCAAAGTCTCGTAAGCGGCCTTGATGCAAGTCAGAACGGTCTCGGAGTCGATGCCGGTCACGATGGGTTCGAGCTCACCGTGCACCCGCATCAAGACCGAGCCCTGCTCCTCAGAGCGGCACTCCAGGTGCATGTCGATGGCGCCTTGACGCATGGCGGCGCGCACCCAGGCGGCAAACTGTGTGGCGGCCTCGGTCAGCGACTCGGTACTGTGCGCAGACGCCCGCACTTGGTGCCGCTTGACGATCTCCATGGCCTCGGGGGTCAGCAATTGCAACCCAACCTTGAATTGAGCATCGACCAGCAAGTTGCGGATGCGCACCACCAGCCGCCGGTTGGCCTGCGCTGTGTAGAGAACCAAGGCGTTTTGCGCCAGCGTGCGCACGCCCACAATCGGCAGATCAAGAGGCACCCGCATGCTCTCGTTGACGTTATTCATGCCGGTCAGGATCGACACATAGTCAGGGGGGGATGCCTTGGGCTCGACCTCCCAATCGATGTTGTCCGTTGAAGAGGGGGGTGGCAATGCGATGCCTGAATCCTTGGGGTTCGAATCGCCCCCGGGCACGGCCTCGCCAGGGTCAAACAACATCGGGCTGGAGCGATTGAGCAACTTGTCGATCAATGCCTTGATGTCGTTGCGGTCAATGGTCGGGAGAAACATCAGAAATACTCCTGATAAAGGCCCGGTGCCAGAGGCTCGGTCCAGCCCTGTTTGCGGCCCTTTCGCGTCAGAAAAAGCGATACCCCCCGCCGGGTCACCCGCACCTCGTAACCCATTAAATGATCACCGGTTTGGATCTGACGTTGCTGCCCCTGGTACTCGACCACGGCGCTCAGGTTGCCGGGGTCGCCGTGGAGATACCGGACCATGAAAGCCAGCCGGGGGGTGCTTGGGGGCAAGATCAGCTTGCCGGTCGTGTCGATGTCGGGGTCGACGATGTTGAGTCGCTTGACGTAATCGACAGCCGCTCTCGAGCGCTGACTCTCGACCACATCACCGATCGAGGGCACCAAAACCGGCAACGTCAACTTGGAGGTTTCACCGACCCTGAGCGGCCCGTTGTCTTTGACACCGGAGCCCTCCATTTTGGGGATGGTCACTTTGGAGGGCTGAACCTTGGAGATGGCGTTTTCGTAATTCGAGACAGACTGGGTCACCTGCGAAGGCAGGTTTTGGGCCTGTACGGCCCAACTGCACCAGCCCAGGGCAATGATCAAAGGCTTATTCCACATAGAATTTTCCTGTCAGAGTCACAAGGGTTTCTTTGTCGATGACCAGATCCACCTGATCAATCACCACGCCAGGCGGCAAAGCCTGAATCAGGTTGTCGATGAATGGGGCCTGGGCGCTCAGGGTAAATTCGCGCTTTTGGGCATGACGGGTCACTTGGACGATACCGGGCAAGTTGATGCGCTCGGCTCCTTTGAGCACCAGCGTCACCTTGGGATCGATCTTGACCAAGCTGGTCCGGGTTTGATCCGCCCACTGATCCAACTGGGCCGCAGGCATGGCAACTACCGGCTCGGTGCGCGTGGTGTAATCGAGTTGGCTTACGGAAGTCACGCTGTTGGCGCCGGGGGTGGGCGCATTGAGTTTGTAGCGCTTGGACAGATCACCTGCATGGCCGGACACTTGTGCCCATGTGGTGACACAACCCGCCTGAAGCTGACAACTGATGCGCTGGCGCGCCCAACCTTCTTCCAGCACAGGCAGAGGCCGTACCTCGGTCCAAAACTGTCGGGCATACCCCCGGTCGGCGCTGGCTTGCCAATCGTTTTTGATCAATTCCCAATAAACCTCGGTCTGATCGGGTGGGGCTTCAAGCAATTTTTTCGGGATCAATTTTTTGAACAACCACACCCCGCCCCAGCCCAGCGAAACGAGCAAGGACAAGCCCACCACAGCGATCAACAGGCTGCGCTTGCTGACATTGAATTTGAAAGCGGGCGCACGCACGCGGGCCATGCGCGGCAAACGCAAAGTCAGGGTCTTGAGGTCAAAAGAGTTGACTTTGGCATGAGACAACTCGGTCTGCAAAGCCGAATAAACACTGACATACGCCGGCAAGTGGTGGATGCGCTCCAGCGCATCGATGGAAGTGAGCACCAAATCCTGAGTGACGAGGCCGTCATCGAGCCGCACCCAGGCAATGTCATCCGAGGAGTCGCAAGGCAAAAGGACCAGCACATCGAGTTCGCGGATGTCGCGTTGCGTTTGCTGGCAGAGATCGGCAAACAGACAGTAGACCAAACCAGCAACCGAGTAGATGCCACCTTCGAAGGGCTTGTCACCCGGCAATGGCGGATCCGGGATGAAAAACCCGTGGTTTTCTCCCAATACGATGTGGCTCTTTGCCTTGTGCTTGCGTGCATAAGCGCCGGGGCCATCGGTCAAAAAGGTGGGCCACTCGAGGCCGCCAACCAACTCGACCTGCCCCGTCCGGTACACGCGCCGGCTCATATCTGGACCACGCGGATCAGGATGATGACATGCTGGGTCTGTATGCTGCCCTGATCATGCCCCCCCAGGGCAAGGGGTGCATCCTCGCCCACCCTGGCATTGCTGGTGGTGTAGGTGCGTCGGGTCAGACCTGTGAGCAACAGGTTTTCGCCCGGTTTCAGACGCACCACCGAACTGGTCACCAAACTGGCCACCTCGGGGATCTGCAGGCTGATCGAACTGGACCCCACGGTCGAGAGGCTGCGGATGTTTTGCAGAGTTTTGAGCGTGATGGCGTAGTTCAGGCGCACGCTGCCGTCAGGCTGCAATGTCGGTTGAGCGGCAAAGGTATCTCCGGTGACCAGGGTGGCGGTCTGAGCCGTGACGTTAGTGACCGGTGGTGTGGTAGGGGTGGTGGTGGTGGTCAGCTGGTTGACATACGCCGTGGTGAAGGCCCGCATCTTGGTGTCCCAGATGGCGTTTTGGGTGATGAACGACAGCGGCACATGATCGACCGAATAGCCCTGCAAACGCAAGGCCTGCAACACCATTTCCTGGGGGCCGATGCTGTTGCCGGCCTTGTCGAACATGGGGCGGGTCATGGTCAGCACGCCGGCTGCGCCCACCTGGCCCAGGCTGTTCACCCCGGAGTATTGCAGCAAGGTGTCGCCGTGCAAGCCGATCAGTTTTTTGGGGTCAAAGCCCAGCACTTCGCTGTTGTTGCTGCTGACGGTATACAGGTCAAAGGTGACATTGAAGCGGTGTGAAGCCAGTTGATTTTCAGAATCGATGTATTTGCGCACGATCACATGCTGGGGGCCGGTGGTGGTCACCACCACCGTACCCGCCGACTGGTTGACGATGACGCTGCCCCCTTCGGTTTTGGCCAAAGCTTCGATGGCCTTGATGGTCGCGTCAAAGGGATCGGCATCGGCGTTGGTGGAGGAAGACAAAGAGCCTGCCGAGCCGCCACCGCCTCCGCCACCGGCACCGGAATCCAGGTTGGACGTGCCGGTGGTGCTGCTGCGCACCGACTGCTTACCGGCCGCCGCAGCCAATTGATACACCACCGTTTTCAGGCGTGTCACGTGTACGGTCTGTCCGTCGTAAAACCAGGTCAGGCCCAATTGGCCACTGACCCAATCGAGGTATGCGGCGACCGAGCCCGACCAAACCATGAGCAAAGAGGAAGCGGCCTCGGTGGCTTGCACTGGTCCCTTGCTGGCGTCGGCCGAACCCGCCACGGTGCGGTCTTGGTTGCTGGACAGATCAACCGGCAGTTGCAGGCTGGGATCTGTGGTGGCCCGGGCCCGGGCCTGGGCGATGTCGGCGATCTGGGCCAGACGGGCCTTTTCCTTGCTGCCCAGCGAACCGTCTTCGAGGGTCGGTGCGCGCACCACGCGAGCCTCTACTTTTTTCTCCCGCAAGGGGCTGTCGTAACGGATGGGCACGCCGGTGAGCTGCGACAACCGGATGAACACCAACTCGGGGGGAACCGGCTCGGCCCCGTAGTCAATGATCTGGTGGGTGGTGAGGCTGGCCGGCAGGTTTTGGTGCGCACGTTCGGTGACGCTGTTGCCAAACCAGGGCTTGGTCGAGCGCTTGACCGCAGGCTGCTTCAGTTGCCGCGCGGCTGCGGCTTCGATTTGATCGGGCTTGGCCGACACTTCGTCCAGACGGTTCAAGCCCGTGGGCGACAGGGTGCTTGGGGCCGCACGCATCGCCTCGTCGCGGATTTTTTCCGGCAATTGACCGCAGGCGACCAAAGTCATCAGCAGACCCAAGACCGGGACGTATCTGTAGAGGTTCATTCGCATTTTGAGCCGCTTTCTGTGATCCGAATCACGGGAGGGGTGTTGACATGGATGCAAGCCTGCAGGTTGACCCCCGCCACGCCGCTGAGCAACCGCTCGACAGCCTGCTCGAAAGTACCCGTGAAACGGTCTTTCCCGGCCAGGGTGACATCGGACTTGGCGTCCCAGATCATCCCGACCCCGACTTGGCGGGCCCAGCGCTCAAGCAAGACCGAGACGCTGCGGTCACCCGGCTGGGTGAGGAAGGTTTGCACCAGAGACAGTTCGGGGGCCTCGTGGCGCATCTGGGGCGCATCGTTGCGCATCACGGGGGCGTCAAACACAGGTGGCTCTGAATCGGCCGCACGGGCGGCGTTCTGGGCGAGCAAAGCCAGCAGCATCAAAAAGAGGCCGCAGATCAAGCGCGGACGCGCAAGCGCCTGGGAGAGGGGCGGGGACATGCTTTTCATGGCGAAGGTCCTACTGAGATGGAGGAAGCGTTGAGTTCGATCAACACAGGGAAGACTTTTTGCAAATCGGTGCTGAGCTGTTGTAAAGCGGTTTCCAAGGACCCCTCGTAGCGCTTGATGCGCCGGATGGGAACGTCCATGGTCAACTTCCAGTTCAGGGTGCGGCCGGTTGAGCTCGCCCAGCGACCCAAGGCACCGGCGACCGTCTCGCCCGGCTGCAACACCCAGCCCTGCACAGATCCCCCGGGTGCTGCGGCCATGGCACCGACCGGAGCGCCCGCCTGGGCCTGCCGCAACTCGGAAACCAGACCCTGCAAATTGCTGATCTGGGCTTGCAGGTCCTGGTTTTGAGTCTGGACAAGCTCGGTCTTGGTTTGGGCTTTTTGTTGCTGCAAGTGCGACTGATCGAGTTGACGTTGCAGATCAAGGATCTGGCCTTGCAATGTGCCGAGTTGGTTTTGTAAAACAGTGTTCTGCTTTTGCTGTTGGCCCAAGTCAGCGCGCATTCGCTCGGCCTCGCCAAGGGCACGTGCCAGGGAAGCTGCCTGTTCGGGATCTGGCACGGGATGGGGACCCGAACCGCCTTCGGCGATGGTTGGGGCCACGATGCGGCGCCCCTGTTGGGGCGATTTGTCCAGGCGAATCAGGCTGACGTAGCGGCCATCCGGGTAGGCCAGGACGATTTCGGGATGAACACCGCGCACCTGCAAATTGGCGCCCTGCACCCATGAGGGCTGCGGGTGCAATCCGCCCCGGGCCGGAACCAATACAGATGGACGCTCGAGCAGGTCGGGCAACAGGATGTGGGTGTTGCGCTCGTCATGAAAGACCTGCAGCGGCTTGAGCGCAACCGGCCCCACCACCCAAAACTGGGTCTGGGTGACCGACAAGGGCGGGCCAAAGTCGGCATCGGGTACCAGGGGGTCGAAATCGGGGGTGGCAACGGTGCTTGTTTTGCCACGGGCAGTGACCGGGTTGGCAGCCGCCCACAGAAGTCTGGCGCCGAACGCTGCGATCGATGGTCCCCCGTCAGGTGACCTGCCCGCAGGCACAGAAGACCCCGTCACAAGACCGTCGGTCAGCGCCGGGACTTGCTGCTGTGCTGCATGGGACACGACTGGCCAGACGCATCCGGCCGCACAGAGTGCGCCACCCAATACCGAGACCCGAAACACACCCCTGGCGGGTGTCAAGGACACGAGCTTCACTTTACGGAGCCCCTTCGATCCATTCAGGCGTTGGCACATTGGTCGCCATGGCCGTGGCTGTGAGGGACGCCTTAGCGCCGGCCAAGTGGCGCTCAGACTGATCTTTTTGCCAGGCCAGCACAGCCCGCTGGTGGTCGCGCATGCCGATCCGGTAGACCAGTTTCGGATTCTGGTGGCGCTCGCTGGGTTTGAGTTTGGCCGGTGTGGCTTGCGGCACCAGGTCAAAGTAATAGGTTTTCTGCTCTGTCTGCACCACCAAATTGGTGGCCACTTGGTGCTTGCCCATGCGCAATAAGACCCCGTTGTCGGCCAATTTGACCCAATATTGCTGCTTGGCGCCGGTGTAGGCACGGCGAACTTTTTCGCCGTCTTTGAAGACCAGGTGCACCACAAAACCCGGGTACATCTGGACCGGGGTGACGGCCTTGGACACGTCATCGACATAGCGGATGCGGGTGTCCTGGGATCCCTCGGGCATGGGCGGTTGCGCAGCCTGTGCAACCGACAACCCCGCAAAGAGCCAGGTGCTGAGGCCTATACAGTAAAGTTTCATGGCGACGCTCCTTTATAATTCGTTAGATTTATTTTAATAATTTAATTTAATTATCTATATTTACTTGATGAAAAATTTGACTTTTTAGTCAAAAAACAACAAACGGGGGGTGCCCACGGAATGGGGATCGTCATCGCCAAATCAGAACACGATGGGCGTCGGCGCCCCGGTGGCGGAGTTGCAATAACTGACCCCCCTGGGCGTACTGGTCAGATCCACATACAGATAACCGGCCTCCTGACAGGTGGAGACGGCAGGGCTCCCCGGGCGCGGCATGACCGCACCGGGCGGCACCAGCGACGAGCTCCAGCGCGACCATACCGCAGCCGCCGGGCTGGGCGGACAAAAAAGCGCCACCCCGTTCGGGGTGACATACAGCGTCTGGGTGAACACGCTGCCCGATGGGGTACAGGCGCTGCCTTCGGTGATCGTGGGCATCAGAAATGTCTGGATCCAGGCTGAAGCCACGCACTGGAGCGTTTGCGGCAAGGTGGTTCCGTTTCGGCCCCAAATCAGCGTGCTGTCAGCGGGGCTGCAAGGGTCGCCCACATTGGGCGGGGGTGACCAATGCAGGTCAGGGCCGCAGTTTTGCAGGCTAACGGGTTGGCTGCCGCCAGCGGTCCAGGCCCATTGCAACAAACCCGGGGCGGGACAGGGCACAGTGGCCAGGTTGAATTTGGCGCTGCCCTGACTGATCGCCGGGGCGGCGACGCCGAGGGTCGCCATTTGCGGCCAATCGCCGGCCAGGACACAGACCACACCCGGCTTGGCCTGCCCGCTGACAGCGCCAGCCAAAACCGGGGGCAAAGACGTCTCAGTCAGGTCAATGACGCCCGTGGCACTGGTCAGCCGGCCGTCGATCGAGACCGCGATCAGCGATTGACCCAGGCCAGTGTCGGCCCGGGGCTGATGGTGCAGCAGCGTCTTGAGAAGATCGACATCCACCAGACCATCGCGCTGGACCAAGGGCTGCGCCAAACAAGCCAGACCGCGGATGGGTCGGCTGGCGGCTTGCGCCCGCGCGCTCAGCACCCCCAAACGGATGACGACATCGCTGCCGCTGACGGCGGAAGTCCCCAACGTGATCAGCGGGCCGGGTTTGAGCCAGCGCATGCTGCTGTTTTGCAGGGCATCTGCACCCAAATCCCAGGCAAACGACCATTGGGCGGGCAAGCCGGCGGTGACCCGCGTCAACACAGGTGCCGCAGCCCCTCCCGCCGCCGGCAAGGTCAAGACGGTGCCCGCGGCGTTGAAAGTCAGGCCATCGTCGCTGCCGTCCCGGTTGGCATCGATGTAAGGGGTGTAGCCTGCCAGCAGTGCAGGAGTATCGAGCAACAAAGCCGGTCGGAGGTCGAGGATGAAGTGCTGCAAGGCGGCCTGAACTTCAAGCAGCTTGTGCGCCTGCTGCTTTGCCAGGGACTCACGGTGGATATCCTGCGCAAAGCGAATCCCCAGACCCAGGGTGCTGGCCATCAGCAGCACCGACAGCAACATCTGCAGCAGACTGAAACCCGACTGCCGGAGGTGCATCCGGGGTCGAGATTGTTGCGCCTTCATGAGGAGATGATGAACATGATGCGAACCACCTTCACGCTGTTGGTGGTGGGGGGAGCACCGGGGGTGGCGCTGTTGCTCAGCTCCTCGGTGCTGCACCATTCGGCCAAACTCGCCACATCGAGTGGAGCACCCAGCGCTTTGACGGTTTTGGAGTTCGGTTGTAGGGTTCCGCTGGTGCGTGGCTCACCGCTGATTTGGACCATGGCCGTCAAGCCCTCGGTGCCCACCACCAAGGGCATGCATTGTCCGACCGGCACCCGGTCCCAGACCAACGCGGCATAAGCCCCCGAGGGCAAGCCCAAAGCCGCATCAGGTGCCTGGATGTCGATTTTCCCGTCGCTGAGGTGATAAGCCGATTTGCCGCCGGTGCAATCGTTATTGGGGCTCCAAAGTTCGCTGGGCGTGACCATGGCAATCAGCGCACAGTAGTTGGGATCCGTGACCGTCAGGGTGGACAAAAAGGCATACCCGGAAGCACCATACAGCGATTGCAACCGGGTGATGACCTGGGTCACATGGCGCACTTGGGCCACGGCGTTTTGTTCTTCACGCATGTTCTGATACAGCCGCATGCCCAGCGCCACCAACAGCGCCGAAATCACCAACACCAACATCAGCTCGACCAGGCCCATGCCGCGCTGGCGCTTGCAAATGGCGGGGCTGGGGCGGTGCACGCCAACCGTTGGAAGAAGGGCGCTGGCAGAGGTCATGTGGGGCTCGATGTCAGTGGCCAGGGGGGATCAGTTGAGCCTGAACCAAAGACCCGACTGGCAATACAAAAGGTTATTGGCGCTGTTGACACCCAAAGACCCTTGGGTGGTGCAAGCGCCCCCGATCGACACGCCCGTGGTGACACTGGCCAACTGGGGCAGACCCGGTCGCCAGCTGGTGCCATCGCACCATTTGGGAAAACCGGTGCCAACTTCAATGGCCAGCACCCCATCACGGGCGATGTTGCAGGTTTGAGGGGCCGTGGGCATGTAGGCCGACACGAAAGTGAGCGAGTTGGGATCACACCACAGGGTTCGAAGGTCGGATGCATCGAAGGCCATTTGCCCCTGCACGCAGGCCTGGCCCACAGCGGCCCCCATGAAAAGTTTCCATTGACTGGCGTCGCACCAGACGATGTGCTGAGGCGTGGCGCTGCCGGTGGGTGACAGCCAGGCCAGGGCGTTGGGCTCGGTGCAGGTGTCACCGAGTTGCACCGTGGTGAAAGCGGAACGACCGGTGGCATCGGCCCCACCCCAGTCGCCCACCAAACCACACACCAAACCTGCGGCCGGGGTGATGCCCGCAGGTAGCCCGGTCTGCCCCCCAGACCAGCGCAATTGGCTGGGGTCGGCTGGCAAAGTGCTGGCAAATGCCCCGCTTTGGTAAGAGGTGGCTGCGCTGCCCGTGCCCACCACCCCGACGTTGCGCGTCACCTGCGCCATCAGGGTGGACAGGGCCAGACCGTCGGGCTGGCCATCGCGCACCAGCGGCTGGTTGTAACAGGCGGTGCCGCGCACCTGGGTGCTGGCGGCCACGCCAACACCGGCTGCCGTGGTGCGGGCCGCAAGGTCCCACTGCAAGTCGGCACCGACCAGGCTGCCGTAGACGCCCTTGGAAGGGAAAGAGGCATCGACCAATTTGAGCGCGACCAGATCGGTCACCGAGAACCGCCAACTGACGGTGGTGACACCCGCCAAGGTGCTGGTTGCTGTGGGGGTCAAGGGACTCGACAGAAGGCTTCCGTCGCTGGCCAGGGTGATCTGCGTGCCCGCCGCACTGGAGAGCAACTGGTCACGATAGTGCACCACCAGCCTTTGCCCCGCCAAGCGGGCCGTTTGCAACACGGTGGCCTGGCGTTGCACCGACTGCACCTGGTGGTCTTGAACCCAGAACTTGAGCCAAACCCCCACCCCTGCAGCGATCACCACCAGCGCCAGCATGGCCTGAAACAGGCTGAAGCCCGCCTGAGACCGGCCACAAACCGGCGCATCGGGGGCAAAAGACCATGGATCCGTGGCAGTGCGCATGGTGTGTCTGGCGTGGATGGACAACAGGGGGGCACACTGCCCCCGCCCGGCGGCCCCAGCAGGCCCCAGACGGAGGCGAGTATGCCGAGTGCGGATTAAGAGCGACCGACCCAGAACCACAGGCGGACGTTTTCGGTACCGGTGTTACAGGCATCGTTCAGGGCACCGGTGCTGAGTTCGGTGTCGTTTTGCTTCACGATCGTGCCCTTGACACCAGCTGTGCCCGGCAAAG
>JACCDW011692459.1_pt1 | contig 13236 bp, 14 predicted proteins | sample 7449781 | NCBI WGS metagenome assembly JACCDW01 (sample SAMN15323449, study PRJNA562643) | freshwater metagenome | isolation source: river surface water | place: USA:Blue River Watershed | collected 2017-08-18 | reverse complement strand
GATTCCTTGACGTGGGTAATGAAGATGGAGAAATGGTAATCCCATCTATCGTTTTGAGAAGACATCAGCATGCGCTTTAGAGACGAGGCTCTAAGCTCTAAACCCACCGCAGATCAGCCATGCGCTGGACCGTTTTTTCGCTGGCGTGACTGGTTGTGGCTGCCCAGATGGTCATCGCGGTCGCTGCGGCTGCCCGGGGTGCGACGGCCCTGGTTCAGCGGCGTGACCTCGTGTTCGGGGGGCTTGTTGTGTTTGGCGGCATAGTCACCCGGGGGGGCACTGGGCACATCGTGCGTGCTGTGGGTTTTCTTGTTCACGAAGCAATCTCCTTCAAGAATGGGTAGAGCGAAGGGGCGGTGGGTTTGTTCTCGCGCTGGCCCTGGAATGGACCAGGCACATCGGGTCTTGCTGAGCACCGCACCTGCGGTGGAAATGATGTCTGACATGGAATGGGGCTGCCTAAAAGACTGCATAAGATAGTTGTCAACGGCAGATGGGTCTGTGCGGTATGCCGCAAAGGCCAAGGGGGATCAGCACGTATGGTTGCGACATGCCTCACCCGGAACTCGAACGCTTTTGGAGCGTGCCCACGCAGGCGTTGGTTTTGCTTCTGCAGACCACCCTACAGGGGCTGACCCAGACGGAAGCGCGGCGCCGCCTGACCGAGGTGGGTCCCAACTCCCTGACCCGCCATACCGGACCGTCCATGTGGGGGTTGCTGCTGAGCCAGTTCAAGAGTCCGCTGGTGCTCATCCTGGTCGGCGCTTGCGTGATCTCCCTCATCGCATCCGAGTGGGTGGATGCCGCAGTGGTGTTGGCAATCGTCTTGATCAGCACGTTGATGGGGTTTGCGCAGGAGACCATGGCCCATGCAGCCATGGAAAATCTGCGTGCGCATCTGAATTTGTCGGTCACGGTGGTGCGTGATGGGCATACGCAGACACTCTTGCTCACTGACGTGGTACCAGGCGATGTGGTGGTGCTGTCGGCAGGCAGCCTGGTGCCGGCCGACGGCGTGGTGCTGGAGAGCAACGACTGCTTTGTGAATCAATCGATGCTCACGGGCGAGAGCGTGCCGGTTGAAAAAACGCCGGGATTGTCCTCACCCGATGCGACGCTCACACACAGGGTGCATGCCCTCTTCATGGGTACCAGTGTGAGCAGTGGCACGGCCCGCCTGCTGGTGGTACACACCGGGGCACACACCCAATTGGGACAACTCGCAGACCGCCTGACCCGCCAGTCGCCGCCCACAGCGTTTGAGCAGGGTGTCCAACGGCTGGGCTATTTGCTCACACGCATCATGCTGGTGATGGTGGTGTTGGTGCTGGGTCTGCACTTGCTGATGCAACGCCCCGCCATGGATTCGCTGCTGTTTGCACTGGCCCTCTCGGTGGGGCTGACCCCCGAGCTGTTGCCTGCCATCGTGAGCATCACCTTGTCGCATGGAGCCAAGCGAATGGCTGCGCTGGGCGTCATCGTGCGGCGACTCAGCGCCATTGAAAACCTGGGCAGCATGGATGTGTTGTGCACCGACAAAACCGGTACCTTGACCATGGGCGTATTGCAACTCGATGGGGCCCTCAACCCTGACGGACAACCCAGCGATGCCGTGTTGCAACTCGCGGCCATGAATGCCCGCTGGCAGACGGGTTTGAGTAATCCGCTGGACCAGGCGGTTGTGGCAGCCGTGGCCGCTCGGGGTATGACGCTGGATTCGCAGCGTCGGATCGATGAAATTCCGTATGACTTTGAGCGCAAGTGCTTGTCTGTTGTGATGGCGTCCGACCAGGGGCAGGCCACCTTGATCACCAAGGGGGCTTTGCGACAGGTGCTGTCACGTTGCACGCTGGTTGGAGAAAACGCCCAGTCCCTTCAGGCGCTGGATGCGCAGGCACGCGACGCCATCGAGCGTCAGTTCACGAGCTGGAGTGAGCAGGGCTACCGTGTGCTGGGTGTGGCCACGCGCACCTGGGATCAGGCGAAGGCAGCTTACTCGACGGCGGATGAGCAGGGACTGTGCTTTGTCGGTTTCTTGCTGTTTCAAGACCCGATCAAGCCCGGGGTACATGAGATGTTGGCACAGTTGAAAACGCGCGGGGTGGGACTCAAGATCATCACCGGTGACAACCCGCAAGTGGCGCTTCATGTGGCCACGCAAGTGGGGGTCAAGCAGGCCGTGGTGTTAAGTGGTAGCAACTTGCAACGCATGGGTGAGCGTGAGCTGATGTTGGCCGTGCGGCATACCCAGGTGTTTGCCGATGTCGATCCTGGACAGAAGGAGCGCATCTTGCGCGCATTGCAACGAGCCGGTCATGTCGTGGGCTATCTCGGCGACGGCATCAACGACGCCTTGGCCTTGCACACGGCCGATGTGGGGATATCGGTGGACACCGCAGTGGACGTGGCCAAAGACGCCGCTGACCTGGTGTTGCTGCAAAAGGATCTGGGCGTGCTGTTGCAGGGTATCAGCGAAGGCCGTACCACCTATGCCAACACACTCAAGTATTTGCTGACGGTGATCAGCGCCAACTTCGGCAACATGGTCAGCATGGCGCTGGCATCAGTGTTTTTACCCTTCCTGCCTTTGTTGGCCACACAGATTCTGCTCAACAACCTGTTGGCCGATCTGCCCGCCATGGCGATTGCCCGCGACCGTGTGGATGCCGAGTGGATCGTGAAACCTCGACGCTGGGACACCACGTTTATTCGGGATTACATGGTGACCTTCGGTCTGATCAGCTCGCTGTACGACATGCTGACCTTTGGCCTGTTGCTGTGGGTGTTTCATGCCGCACCGGCCGAGTTTCGTACCGCCTGGTTTGTCGAATCGTTGCTGACCGAATTGCTGGTGGCCTTGGTGGTGCGTACCCGAGGTCCGTGTTATCGCAGCCGTCCGGCCACGAGTCTCGTGGTCATCACGGCTACGGTGATGTGCGTGACGCTCACCTTGCCGTATTCACCGGTGGCAACGCTGTTCGATTTTGTCCCCTTGCCGCTGCCACTGATGCTGACGCTGGTGGGGGTGTCGCTGGCCTACGGGGCGACCGTGGAGTGGGGCAAGCAGGTGTTTTACCGGCGGCGATGACGTTCGAGCTCAGTGCTCGCAGGCTATCTCCATGATTTTCTCGGCGACGGAGTCGTGGGGAACGGGGTGCCATTGACCCGCCTTGAGGTGCTTGAATTTGACAGCGCCTTCGCCCATGTTCTCGGCGTGCGACACAAAGGCCAGGGTGCGTCGGCGTTTGGCTTTGCAGTCAAACTCGATCAGGTTCTGGCTGGAGAGCACGCCCCGTTTGGTGGGCGAGCGGTAATCCGAGAGTTGCCAGGCGGTCGGAAACTGCGCATTCTTCTGAATGCGCTCGTGGTCAATGTAGACAACGGTCTTGTCCGTCTCGTCGACCTTGACCCATTCAGCCCAGGCGGTGGCCTGCAGCGACCAAATCAGTAACATAAGAAGTGACTTCATGGCAGGTGACAGCTCCAGGGGGGGAATTCTTCTATGATTGTTCCATAAATCGACAGGGTGACGGAATGGAGAATTTAGACCTGATGGTGCTGAGGAGTCTGCGCGACTGGCGGCGAGCGGGTCGTCGGGCGCTGCTGGTCACGGTGACCCGAACCTGGGGCTCCTCGCCCCGCCCTGTGGGCTCCATCATGGCTCTTGCACAGGGCGGCGCGGTGGTCGGTTCGGTCTCGGGCGGCTGCATCGAGGACGACATGATCGCGCAGTATGCCCAGGCCATTCCCAGCGGACCACCCCAGCAAGCCAAGTACGGCGTCTCAGCCGACGAGGCGCATCGTTTTGGACTGCCGTGCGGCGGCACGCTCGAGTTGTTGTTGGAGTTCGATCCGGATGCCACTTTGCTGGACACCCTGGTGACCACGCTGGAGCGTGGCGAATTGCTCGAGCGTAAAGTATTTCTTCAAGACGGGCGGGTGGAACTCCGTGCGGTTACAGCCCCGCAGCCTCTGCGCCTCACGGAGGAGCACCTCTCCAACACCTTTGGACCCGAATACCGCATGCTCATCATCGGTGCCGGCCAGCTGAGCGAGTACCTGGCCACCATGGCCTTGTTTTGTGGCTTTGCGGTGACGGTGTGCGATCCGCGCGAGGAATACAGCGGGGCCTGGGGTGTGGCCGGTGTGACGCTCACGCGCGAGATGCCCGACGACGTCGTGCAATCCTTCCGTCCCGATGCACGCAGTTGCGTGGTGGCGCTCACCCACGATCCCAAGCTCGACGATCTGGCCCTGCTGGAAGCCTTGCAATCAGAGGCGTTCTATGTGGGTGCGATCGGGTCGCGCCGCAACAACCGGGCGCGTCATGCGCGCATGATCGAGCACTTTGGGCACACCGAGGAGTCGCTGGCTAAACTGCGTGGACCGATCGGCATTTACATCGGCAGCAAGATGCCCTCAGAAATTGCCGTGAGTGTGATGGCCGAAATTCTGGCGGTGAAAAACCGCGTGCCTTTGCCTCGTGATCTGGAAGTGGGGCCCGCCAAAGACCACCATGAGATCGAGCACAACGACCCAGGCGTGATGGTGTGTGCAGTCAAGACGCCTGCATCACCATCGACACCGTCTTGATGCCCAGGACTGTCAGGATCAACGAGCCCGCCAGGTGCAGCATCGCCGTGAACAGGGCTAGCGCATAGCGAGAGGCCTGCAGCATGGCCACCACCTCGGCACTGAACGAGGAAAAAGTGGTCAGCGCGCCCAGAAAACCCGTTACCAAGGCCAGTCGCCAGACCGGATCGAGGTGCGGCAGGGCCTGAAACACCCCCACGCACACGCCAACGGCATAGCCGCCGATTAGATTGGCCGCCAAGGTTCCCCAGGGGAGCAATCCCCCAGTGTTGAGCCACAGACCCAAGCCCCAACGCGCCAACGCGCCCAGACAGGCGCCGATGCAGATCGCCATCACCGAGGCCATATCACTTGTCCACGCCCATCACCAGATCGGGCAAGAAGGTGACGATGGCAGGAAAGAGGGTGATCAGCCCGATGCACACCACCAGACACGCGAAAAAAGGCAGCGCAGCGCGAGCAATCACACTGCTGTCTTTGCCGGTCATGTTTTGCAGCACAAACAGGTTGAAACCCACCGGTGGCGTGACTTCGGCAATTTCCACCAGCAACACAATGAAGCCACCAAACCAGATCAGATCGAAACCGGCTTTCTGGATCATGGGCAGCACCACCGCGCTGGTGAGCACAATCATGCTGATGCCGTCCAGCGCAGTGCCCAGCACCAGGTAGATCACGGTCAGCACCGCAATCAGCATCAAGGGCGAGAGTTGCATGGCGCTGACCCACTCGGCCAGCTCACGCGGAATGCCGGTGAAGGCCATGGTCTTGGTCAGAAAAGCTGCACCTGCCAGGATGAACATGATCATGCAACTGGTGCGTGCCGTGCCCATGAGGCCTTCACGAAAGTTATCCCAGGTCAGGCTGCGACTCCAGGCCGCCAGCGCCAGCGAGCCCACGACCCCGTAAGCCGCGCATTCGGTGGCCGTGGCATAGCCGGCAATGAGCACCCAGCAGATGAAGACGATCAGCGCACCACAAGGAATGAGGCTGCCGGATTGCCGGATTTTTTGCAGCAAGCTGGAGGGCGGATCGGCCGCGGGCACTTGATCGGGATGACGCAAGCTCCACCACATGATGTAGCCGCTGAACAGGAGCATCAGCAACAGCCCCGGCAGAAAACCCGCCAGGAAGATGCGGATGATGGACGCATCGGCCGCGACCGCATACACCACCATGGTGATGGACGGGGGAATCAAAATGCCCAGCGTACCCGCTGTGGCCAAGGAGCCCAGCGCCAGCTGTTCGTTGTAGCCGCGACGCATCAACTCGGGCAAAGCCACCTTGCTGATGGTGGCGCAGGTAGCCGCCGAGGAGCCCGACACCGAACCAAAGATGCCGCAACCCAGTATGGTGGTGTGCATCAGGCGACCGGGCACCCGGTTGAGCCAGGGGCGCAGGCCTTCAAACATCTCTTCACTCAGGCGGGTGCGAAACAGGATTTCACCCATCCAGATGAACAAGGGCAGCGCTGCCAGCTCCCAGCTGGCGTTGCTCTCCCAGAAGGCCGAAAACAGGTTCTTGCCCGGCTGCGTGTTCGTGAAAAACGCTTGACCCACCCAGCCGCAAATGGCCAGCGTCATGGCAATCCACACGCCGCCCGAGAGCAACACCATCATCACCAGCAGCAAGAGGCCGCCCACGAGCAGGATGTCCATGCCGGCCTTTTTACAAATCGGCGGAGAAGTCGCCACGCGCGTGGCGCTCCTGGACTTCACGCACATAGGTGGGGACCCCGCCGCGCAGGACCCCAATGAGTTCATCCACCAGGGCCAGCCACAGCAGCACCGAGCCGATGGCAAAGCTTAACTGTGGAATCCACAAAGGGATAGGCAGCAGGCCCTGGGCAATGTCATTGAACTCCCAGCTCTCGTAGGTGAAGAGACACGCCCACCAGGCCAGGTAACTCACCGCTACGGTGCCCACCAGCAGGGAGAGGATTTCGAACAGGCGCCGTGCGCCAGCGGGCAAAGCGTCCAGCAGCAAGGTGACGCGTACAAAGTCACCGTGCTTGAAGGCATGCGCCATGCTGAAAAAAGCTGCCGCCGCACAGCACCAGGCCACCACATCGTTGATGGCACCGGTGCGCAGACCGAACTCCCGCATCACGCTTTGCGCGATCATGAGCGCGCAAATCAGCACGATGAAGCCCGCGCCCACGGCGCCGGCAGCCAGGAAGATTCGGTCCAGCCAGCGACGCATTACTTCTTGGCCTTGGCGGCCGGTGCCGACTTGTTGAAGGCGGTGATGATGGCTTCTCCATCAGCCCCTGCCTTTTTCTGCCAGTCGGCCAGCATCACCGCGCCCACTTGCTTCATGTCGGCCATCAGCTTGGGAGAGGGCGTCATGATCTTCATGCCTTTTTCGGTCAAGGCCTTCTTGTAGAACAAGTCTTTTTCCTCGCTCACTTTCCAGCCGCGGGTCTCGGCCTCGGCGGCGGCCTTGTTCAAGGCGGTCTGGGTCGCGGGGTCCAAGGCGTCGTAGGCCTTTTTGTTCACGATCACGGCATTTTTGGGCAGCCAGGCCTGCGTGTCATAGAAATACTTCAGGCTCTCGTAGGTTTTGGTGTCAAAGCCGGTAGAGCCCGAACTCATGTAGCTCTCGACCACGCCGGTGGCCAGCGCCTGGCTCAGTTCGGCGGCCTGGATGGTCACAGGTTGCGCACCAATGAGTTCGGCGATCTTGGCCGTGGCCGGGCTGTAGGCGCGCCACTTGATCCCGCGCAAGTCGGCCACCGAGTTGATTTCCTTCTTGGTGTAGATGCCCTGGGCCGGCCAGGCCACAGCAAACAGCAGTTTCATGCCCTGGTTGGCCAGCAGCTTGTCGAGTACCGGCTTTTGCGCGTCATAGAGGCGACGTGACTCGGCGTACGAGGTGGCCAGAAACGGCACACCATCGGCGCCATAAATCGGGTTTTCATTTTCGAAGTTGACCAGCAGCACCTCACCAATCTGGGCTTGACCCCCTTGCACGGCGCGCTTGATTTCGTTGGCTTTGAAGAGGGAGGCGTTGGCGTGCACCGTGATCTTGAGCTTGCCGGCCGTGGCTTTGTCCACGTCGTTGGCAAACTGCACCAGGTTTTCAGAGTGGAAATTGGTGGCGGCATAGGCGGCCGGCAAATCCCATTTGGTCTGGGCATAGGCACTGGTCAGGCTGAAGCTCAGGGCGGCCAGGCCCAGCGAGAGGTGACGACGTTTCATGCGATTAACTCCGGTCAGATCGAGGGCGCGCCCGGCGAGCCAGGTGCGAGGGGAGGTCTGGCAGTTGCCAAGCCTTAACTATAGCGGGTCAGTCGCGCGACACCCGAGCGGGGGAGGGTGCAAAGGGCGCCTCCTGAATACGAGCCCCCTGCTGGCTCAAGCGCCGGGCGGTGGGTTCCCGCACGCCCTTCACCCGGCGCATGAAGTCGGCCCAGTCCTGGAAGGGGCGCTCGGCCCTGGCCTGCATCACCCGGGCGGTGAAGGCCGGCCCAAACCCGGATAGACCATCCAGTTCGGCCTCGGTAGCGGTATTGAGGTCCAGTGCCAATGCAAGCCCGGCGTGCCATAACCAGCCACACAGCAACACCCCGAAGGCCTTGCGTCTCCAGTCGCGCAGTGGCGCAAGTGCGCCGGTGACAACACCTGACGGCTGAGAAAACGGGGAGAGGGCGCTGTTGAAATCGGCTGCCCCATCGGGGTGGCCAGGGAGAGAATGCGCTGACATGCGAGGGCTCCGATCAAACCCTCATTCCACCCCCCTGGACGCGTGGGGGGTGTGAGTGCCGCTTACACGGCCAGTGCTTGCATGTACTGGGTCACACCCGTGGTCACATCCGCGAACACATGGTCGCAGCCCGCTGCCCGCAAGGCGCTCAGGTCGGCCTGGGTGTAGCACTGGTATTTGCCGCGCAGGGCGTCCGGGAAGGGAATGTAGACGATCAGCCCTTGCGAGACGGCTTGTGCCAGCGTGAGTGCGCCCTGGCCCTGACGCTGCCGCTCGGCATTCACCACCGCCAGCGCCACATCGTTGAAGGGTTGCGCGCGGCCGCTGCCCAGGTTGAACAACCCGCGTGCCTGGGGATGGTCAAAGAACCAGAGGTTGACCGCCACCACGTCGTCCACGAACACAAAGTCACGCTGTTGCTCGCCCGCAGCGTAGCCGCCGTACTCGCCAAAGAGCTTGACGCGGCCTTCTTGCCGAAACTGGTGATGCTGATGAAAGGCCACGCTGGCCATGCGGCCCTTGTGCTGCTCGCGCGGGCCATACACGTTGAAGTAGCGAAACCCCACCAGCTGATGGGCACTGCGTTCAAATCCGCGGCCGCAGCGCTGGCGCATGCGCTGGTCAAAGAGCAGCTTGGAGTAGCCATACACATTCAGCGGCGATTCGAATTCGGGTGATTCGCGAAACACCTCGGAGCCCCCGTAGGTGGCCGCGGATGAGGCGTACAGCAGCCGGGTGCCGTGGCGCTCGCAGGCGTCAAACAACTCGCTGGTGAGGGTGTAGTTGTTCTCCATCATGTAGCGACCATTGGTTTCCATGGTGTCGCTACAGGCGCCTTCATGAAACACCGCTTCAACATGACCATAGGCGCGCTCGGCAAAGCGCGGATAAAACACGCGGTGGTCGATGTAGTCGGCAATGCGCAGATCGGCCAGGTTGCGAAACTTGTCGCCATCGGTGAGATCGTCTACAGCGAGGATGTCGTCAATGCCGCGGGCATTCAAGCCCTTGATGAGATTGCTGCCAATGAAGCCGGCCGCGCCGGTGACCACGATGCTCATGCAAACAACTCCTGGTAAGAGACGGTAGCGGTGCCGAATTTGCCCACCACGATACCACCGGCCCGGTTGGCCCACGGCATGGCCTCACGCAAGCTCATGCCTGCGGCCAGCAGGGCCGCCAGGGTGGCGATGACGGTATCGCCAGCGCCCGTGACATCAAACACCTCGCGTGCCTGTGCCTCCACATGGGAGGAGCCCTGTGCGTCAAAGAGCGTCATGCCCTCCTCACTGCGGGTGAGCAGCAGGGCGTCGAGCTCGAGCGCCTGGCGCAGCGCCTGGGCTTTGCGCTGAAGATCGTCCTCGTCAGACCAGCGGCCAATCACATCCTGCAATTCGGCACGGTTGGGGGTGATGACGGTGGCGCCGCGGTAGCGTGAGTAGTCTGAACCTTTGGGGTCAATCAGGACGGGTCGGCGGTGCGCACGCGCGGTGGCAATCATGTCGGCCACGTGGGCCAGCCCCCCCTTGCCGTAATCAGAAAACAGCACCGCCTGGTGCTGGTCAATCAGGGCATTGAACTGGTGGGTTTGCGTGGCCAGCAATTCGCGCTGGGGTGCGTTTTCGAAATCGGCACGGATCAGTTGCTGCTGGCGCCCGATGATGCGCAGCTTGACGGTGGTTTTAAGTTGTTCGTCACGGCCCAGGCAGGGCGTGATGCCGGTTCGCTCAATCAGCCGCTCCAACGTGTGGCTGGCCTCGTCATTGCCCACCATGCTCAGCAGCGTACACGGCGCACCCAGGCTGACCACGTTGTAGGCCACGTTGGCGCTGCCGCCCAGGCGCTCCTCTTCGCGCGTGACGCGCACCACCGGTACCGGCGCCTCCGGGCTGATGCGATCCACCGAGCCATACCAGTAGCGGTCGAGCATGACATCGCCCACCACCAGGACACGGCCTTGCTGCAGTTGGGCCAGCGCAATAGGTTTCATAGTTCTTCGATTCGTCGGGGCGGATAGCTGTCCCAGTTCTGGCAGCCGGGACATTGCCAGAAATGCTGCTGAGCTTCAAAGCCACAGGCGGCACAGCGGTAACGCTGCAGGGGTTTGACCGCGCGGTCCAGGGCGCGTTCAAAGGCGGCGCGATGTTGCTCGTGTGGCAGCGTCTCGTGGCGGATCCAGCGCAACGCAGCCGACAACGAGGGGTCTCGCTCGAGGTGCTGGGCATAGCGCTCGGCCTGGCTGGGCGCCTGGGGGCTGTTGCCCAGGGCTTCGAGCTGAATCAGGGCTTCGAGCACATCGAGTGAGCCGGCTTGCTCATAGTGGTCACGCAGCAGCACAATCGCCTCGGCCTCGCGGTGCTGTTGCACGGCCAGGGTGGCCAATGGGGGAGCCAGGAGTGGCACGGCAGAAGGCACTGCACGCGCAGCCTGCAACAAGGTCTCGAGCGCCTGCTCGGGTTGTTGCGCTTGTTGTAAGGTGGCCAAAGCCAGGTAGGCATGCGCATTGCCCGGTGCCAACTGCATGGCTTGCCGAAGCAAGGCTTCGGCAGCTGTCGGATCGCTTGAGACCAGGCTGGCGGCTTGCTCGCAGAGGTAATGCGCATGGCGGACGTCGAAATTGCCCTGACCGCTGTGGCTGAGTTGAGCGGCCATCTCGGCGGCATGGAGCCAGTCGCGCGAGCGCTCGTAGATGCCCAACAGCGCGATGCGGGCCTGGGTGGCATGGGCCGAGTGGTCGAGTTGGCGCAAGCTCTCTTCTGCCCGGTCCAAGAGACCTGCCTTCAGAAAGTCCAGCGCCAACGCGTAGCGGGCGCGGTCGTGGTCGGCCGCGCTCAGGTCGCCGCGCGCGAGCAAATGCTGGTGTACCCGCACGGCTCGCTCGAACTCACCACGACGACGAAACAGGTTGCCCAGCGCAAAGTGCAATTCGGAGGTGTCCGGGTCTTGCTGAACAGCTTCGATGAATGCGTCGATGGCCTGGTCCTGTTGCTCGTTGAGCAGGTGGTTCAAGCCCTTGAAATACGCCTTGGGGTTTTGCCGGTTTTCCAGGCGGAGTTGACGCAAATCGAGTCGGGAGGCGATCCAACCCAGGCCAAACGCCAGCGGCAAGCCCAGCAGAATCCAACCCAGGTCAAACTCCATGGCTGGGGTCCACCGTGGAAGCGCCCTGGGCGGGGGGGGGAGCGGGCGTTGTGGCTGGCGCTGGGGCAGCGGTCGGTGCAGCGGCACCCGCTGCCTGCGCTTGGGCCTGGCGGGCTACCTTGTGCTGACGCCACCAGCGCGGCACCATGCCCAGCACGCCCACGGCGACACCACAGGCGAATGCGGCCAGCACCACCAGCACCAAAGGTGCGCGCCACTGGGTGCCGAAAAAGAAATGCACAACGGCATCGTCCTGGTTGTTCAGGGCGAACGCGAACAAGGTAAAAAAAATGGCCGCTTTCAGTATCCACTGAAGCAGCCACATGAGGTTTTTCAAGCCATCTCCTCAGTGACCGTCTGATTTTAAGCCGGTCATGAGAGAGCAAGCGTGGAACCGAGCGATCAGCCCGCGGCCACCTTTCGCGCGGGTGCTGAGACCGGGTCAGCCGAGGCTGCTGGCATCAGTTCCCGGGTACGTGCGTCCACGGCTTCGCGCAGGGCTTTGCCCGGCTTGAAGTGCGGTACATGCTTTTCAGGAATGGCCACGCTCTCGCCCGAACGGGGGTTACGACCCATTCGGGGAGGGCGACGGTTGATCGAGAACGTGCCAAAGCCTCGCAGCTCGATGCGGTGTCCGCGCACCAGGGCCTCGCTCATGGCGTCGAGCAAGGTCTTGACGGCGTATTCCGCGTCGCGGTGGGTGAGCTGGCCAAAACGGGCGGCCAGCTCTTCAACCAGGTCACTGCGGGTCATGGCACGTGTCCAGACAATCAGCGATCTCAGTTCTCGTTGTTGTCCAGCTTGGCGCGCAACAGGGCGCCCAGGCTGGTGGTGCCGGCGTTCTGAGCAGCTTGCTGGTTCAGCGAAGCCATGGCTTCTTGCTGGTCAGCGGCGTCCTTGGCCTTGATGGACAACTGGATGTTGCGCGTCTTGCGGTCGACGTTGACGATCACGGAGGTGACCTCGTCGCCTTCCTTGAGCACGCTGCGGGCGTCTTCCACACGGTCGCGAGAAATCTCGCTCACACGCAGATATCCCACGATGTCTTCGCCCAGGTCGATCTCGGCGCCCTTGGCATCCACGGTCTTGACCTTGCCGGTGACGGTCTGGCCCTTGTCGTTGATCGACACGAAGGTGGTGAAAGGATCGGCGTCGAGTTGCTTGATGCCCAGAGAAATGCGCTCGCGGTCCACGTCCACAGCCAACACGATGGCGTCGACTTCCTGGCCCTTTTTGTAGTTGCGCACGGCTGCTTCGCCGGTTTCGTTCCAGGACAGATCAGACAGGTGCACCAGGCCGTCGCTACCGGCCGCCAGGCCCACGAACACGCCGAAGTCGGTGATGGACTTGATGGGGCCCTTGACGCGGTCGCCGCGCTTGGTGTTTTGAGCAAACTCTTGCCAGGGGTTGGCACGGCACTGCTTCATGCCCAGGGAGATACGGCGCTTGTCTTCGTCGATCTCGAGCACCATGACCTCAACTTCTTCGCCCAGAGAGACGATCTTGTTGGGGGCCACGTTCTTGTTGGTCCAGTCCATTTCAGAGACGTGCACCAGGCCTTCGATGCCGGGCTCGAGCTCGACAAATGCGCCGTAGTCGGCGATGTTGGTGATCTTGCCGAACATGCGGGTGCCGGTGGGGTAGCGGCGCGAAACGCCCATCCAGGGGTCGTCGCCCATCTGCTTGAGGCCCAGGGACACGCGGTTCTTTTCGGTGTCGAACTTGAGGATCTTGGCGGTAATTTCTTGACCGGCTTGCACCACTTCGGAAGGGTGACGAACACGGCGCCATGCCATG
>JACCDW010404238.1_pt1 | contig 13237 bp, 6 predicted proteins | sample 7449781 | NCBI WGS metagenome assembly JACCDW01 (sample SAMN15323449, study PRJNA562643) | freshwater metagenome | isolation source: river surface water | place: USA:Blue River Watershed | collected 2017-08-18 | reverse complement strand
AGTATCATACCAAATGTCACCATCACAAGCACCTGTTGGTTGTGTTGCTTGTATATATCTTCTGCCATAAGCGTTGCTATCTGATGCAATAGTAATAGTCGCTCCACTTGTAGTTATTGGTGGAGGGCATGAATATCCTGCTTGAGTTACTGTTATATCAGTAACTCCAGAAGGTCCAGGTGGACCTGCTGGACCTGTTGGTCCTGCTGGACCTGGTGATCCTGTTGGTCCTGCTGGACCTGGTGATCCTGTTGGTCCTGCTGGACCTGGTGATCCTGTTGGTCCTGCTGGACCTGGTGGGCCAGTAACACTTGGTCCAGGTGATCCTGTTGGTCCAGTAGGACCTGGTGATCCTGTTGGTCCAGTAGGACCTGGTGATCCTGTTGGACCAACTTGCTGAACAAAAGTTATATTTGCAGTTCCAGTTGGGCCTGCAGATGCAGTAACACCATTCCCGATAAAATTGATAGTAGTAATGCCAAGTTGATTACCTACTCCTACCCCCTCTTCTTGAATAGTAATTCCAGAAATTGCTCCAATAGAATTTACAGATTGCCAACTCCATCCACCAGAACCATTTGCAGTTAAGACAGAATTAGGAGCTCCAGTTCCACTTGAAGTGTCTTGAATTGTTGTTGGTTTTATACTTGGAACTGTAAGTAAATTAGTCGAAGGAGTATAAGTGATATCAGAATCAACTAATGCTGTAGTAACTCCACTAGTAGTGCTAGATAAAACTAAGTATCTTGGAGCACTACTGGTATCTGTAGTTACACTCAAACTTGATGCTGTACCAACTGTAATATTACTAGGATTAGACCAAACAGGAGCATTAGTAGTATTATTCCAAGTAAGAATCCTACCATCTACATTTGGTTCTGCTAAAAATGTAGTAGTATCTGTTGCAGATTGATAAGGGATAGATCCAGCAGACCCACCTTTAAGATTAGTTGAAATGCCTGCATTATCAGCATAGTTTGCTCTAGAGACAGAAGCAGTACTAAAATTAATATTTACATTAGATGCAGCAGTCACTCTACCTTTAGCATCAACTGTAAGAATTCCTACTTGAGTAGAAGATCCATAAGTTCCTGCAGTTACACCAGTAGTACTTAATTCAGTTGGAATAGTAACATTTTGACTTCCATCAAACGTAGTACCAATACCAACACCAATTACATCTCCACTAATATCAATATTTCTTGGAGTAGAAAGTTTTGTTGCAGTGTCGGCATTTCCTTGGAATTGACCATTAAAAGTAGTGGAGTAGACATTAGACCAACGATTAGATGGTCCACCTAGATTTAAAGTTCCATCAGTTGAAGGTGTAATTCCTGAACCAACCCTGGAGTTAAAAGTTACTGTATCAGTGCTTGCATTTCCTAGATTTACATTACCGTTAAAAGTAGAAAAACCAGATACTGTTAAATTAGTTAATGCCAATAAATCACTTGAAGGATTGTAAGTAATTCCTGAATCAGTAAATGCAGTTTGATAAGTTCCTACGGCACTGTTAGACGCAACAAAAGTTGGAAAGAATGAATTAGATACTGAAGTTGATATTGTTCTTATATTATCAGCATTTTGTACTGTTGCAACACTGAAATTAACTCCTGTAGTTGTTATTGAAGTTACAATACCCTGAGCATTAACACTAATCACAGGAACTAATGATCCAGTTCCGTAGGTTCCAGAAGTTAATCCAATTACATTTTTTAAACTGCCATTTAAAACTACATTTTGTGTTCCATTAAATGAAACTGCGGCCGCAGAAACATCTCCCGCATTATTGGAGTTTGCTGTGCCATTAATACTAAAGTTTCTTGCAGTTTCTAATTGTTTAGCAGTATCAGCAGTTCCTACAAATTGACCATTAAAAGTATTAGAATAAACATTAAACCAACGATTAGATGGTCCACCTAGATTTAAAGTTCCATCAGTTGAAGGTGTAATTCCACTACCAACTCTAGAGTTAAAAGTAACAATGTCTGTCGATGCATCACCTAATATTACATTGTTATTAAAAGTTGCAATGCCAGTAACATTAAGGTTATCCTGAATTGTAGTTTGTCCACCAGCAGAATCTATTGTTAGATTACCTGTAGAGGTATCAATTTGATTATCATTTGTAATTCCTATTTGAATATTATCAATATAAGCACCACCATTAGCATCAATGTAATTATCAAAAGTGCTAATTCCAGTAACACGTAAGTTGTTTAGAGTTGTAATTCCAGATACATTTAAATTTCTAAGAGACAGTAAATTTGTAGATGGATTATATGATATTTCAGCATCAGTATAAAGAAATTTATTTGCTCTAGGATCATTATTGCTATCAACAAAAGTTAGGTAATATGGTGAAGTTCCTGTAGTTGTTCCAGTAGAAACTTGATTTGCATTATCAGCAGTTCCTACAAATTGTCCATTAAACCTTTGTGCATAAACATCTTTCCATCTCAATGAATTAGAAAAACCTAAATCATGAGTATCAGTGGTACTTGGAATAATTGAACTGTTTATTCTGGATGTAAAAGTTACTCTATCTGTTGTAGCATCTCCAAAAGTTACATTATTAGTAAAGGTAGCATTACCAGTTACAGTAGTAATACCTAAAGTTGTAATTCCAGTAACATTAAGGTTATCCTGAATTGTAGTTTGTCCACCAGCAGAATCTATAATTAGATTACCTGTAGAGGTATCAATTTGATTATCATTTGTAATTCCTATTTGAACATTATCAATATAAGCGCCACCATTGGCGTCGATATAATTATCAAAAGTGCTAATTCCAGTAACACGTAAATTTGAAATACTGGTAATTCCTAAAGTTGTAATTCCAGTTACCAGTAAATCTCTTGTCGATGTTAATCCAGTAAAATATCCATTTCTAGCAAAAAGTTCATCATAAAAAATATCCTGAGATACATATAAATTTCCAGCAACATAAAGATTTCCACCAGTTGTCGTGATACCACCGGAAGTTGCTAAGTTAACATTTCCACCAACATATAAACTGCTTCCAATTCCAACTCCACCACCAACTGTTAATGCACCAGTACTGGTACTTGCGGAATTTGTATTATCATTTACATATACTGCATCATTAATTTGAGTTGTTCCTGCGAAAGAATCTAAAGTTAAGTTTCCAGACTTAGTTTTAATGTTATTGGTAGATATTTCAATATTATCATTAACTGTTGCAATTCCTGATACATTTAAATTATTGATATTAAGCTGACTATCAAATGTAGATATACCAGAAACTCTTAATTGGTTAAGAGAAGTAGATTGTGTTACCTGAAGATTTCTTGTTGTTGTAAGTCCAGTAACTCCAAGTGTTGCAATAGTAGCAATTCCAGTTACAAGTAAATTGCTAACATCTATGGCACCAACAAATTTTGTTGCTGTTACAATTCCAGTAAACCATGCACTTGTACCAGTTAAAATTCCAAGTGTAGTAATTCCAGAAACTGACAGATTACGAGTTGTTGTACCTCCAGATACTGCTAATGTTGCAGTAGTTGTAACTCCAGTTACATTTAAAAAGTTAATCTCAGTTTGACCAGTAAATCTTGAATATCCTCTTACATCAAGTAAAAATTGTGGTGTTGTACTACCAATACCAATTCTACTATTGATTTCATCATAAACAAAATTTGATGCACCATCAACTAATCCTACGGAATTATGGAATTGAACGTTTCGATATGTACCTCCTGCTCCAGATCTTATAGAATCTTGATTTATCCATAATATTCCACCAAAATTATTTTTTGAAAGAATTTGTCCATTATTTCCAGGTTGATTTAGGTAATCGTATATTGTTCCTCTTAATCTTAAATCTCCATTGATGTCGAGTTTTTGTGTAGGTACACTTGTTCCAATACCAACTAATCCACTTAATGTGGCAGTTAATACAGTTCCTCCAGTTCCTACAATTATGGATTTTCCTGCTGTTAAAATACCAACGTTCTGATCAAATGTTAATAATGAAGAAGTTCCAAAATCATTTGAAGAATTGAATAATAATTCTCCATTATTACCTGGAGCAAATACTCTAACAGTTACTCCAGCTCCTGGGGTTGGACCTCCAATTCCAGTAGCAGTTATTGCAAGACCAACAAAATTTAATTGAGTTGTACTGTTTATACCACCTACAAGATTATTTTCATCAAAAACAGTAATTGATCCAGGAATTAAACCTCCACCAACAGGAACCCAATATCTTTCGCCTGGATATCCTTCTACGGAAACAATTTGATATTGTTGACCAAACGGCGGAGATTCCCCAGGTGCTACGGGGTCTCCTAGGTTAGGTTCAGCATCTGCAAGAGATAAGTATTGATATCTACTATCATTTAATGCTGATTGTGCAGTTCTTTTAGTTCTTCCGCTTAAATATCTTGGCATAATTACACTTATGTTGTGCTATTTTCTAGAATACTGCAAATAAATTCCATCTGTAATGGTGCTACAAGTCCACCACTAACATATGTATGTGCGATTCCAACGACGACTCCAGAGTTGGTAACGAAGGTTCTTGACGTTCCAACACTGCCTTCAATACTTGTGATTGTGAAAGATTGTTGGGGTGATGGGAAAATAGAAGTAGTAAGTCCAAAAGATCCACTACATGTAAATGCAAGTCCACTCATGGTAACTTGATCATTCACATTAAAGTTATGTGGTGTTGAAGTTGTAATTGTAGTGATTCCTGTATTATTGTCGTATAAACAATTTGTTACGGTTACTATACCTGATTGAGCTCCTTCGATTACAATAGAGTCTGTAATTACTGCACTTCTTTCTAAAACTAGTCTCCCGTCTACAATCACAAGAGCATCATTCGGTGGTATTTCTGCTTGCTTTATAATTCTTATGTTTCTGGTATTTCCAGCAGTTCTTAATGATGTACTTTTCCTTCTATGAGTCATTGTAAATGAAGGAAAAGTATTAACTCCTACATTTGCAACTTGAGCATAAAGAACAATTGCAGATACACCTGTTGGAGTAGTATAAACTGTTTGCTCACCTGGAGCAACAGGAACTGCAATTGTTAAAAATTTATTAAGCGGTGCTACTGCCATATCTTATCTTAATGCAAGAATTAAGGGTGTTACTTCTGCCTGTATTGCTTTACTAAAATCTCTTCCTCTAATTGTTGCAGTTGGTTGATTAATTTGAAATCCTTCACCAATATCAAAATTTCCTTTTTGATCTGTACTTGTAAATGGAATTTGTGCTCCATCTAAAGCAACGATTTCATTCTCTTTAATTGGAACTGCCCCTTTAAAGGGAGTTGATGTATTTATATCTGTTCCTGTACCGATATATTCAAAGGAATGAGAACTAGTTAAAATACGACTAATTCTCTTCAATGAAACTGCTTCACCGCCAAATAATTCATAAGGAATAAATTCATTGAATGTAACTGTAGTAATTCCAGTAACTGCAGTTGGTGCAGTTGCGCTATCAATAGTATAATAAATTGGTTCTGTTATGACTTGTGCAGATGCAGAACCTCCATCAATAAAAACTTCTAAATTTTGTGTTGGTAAATAATTTCTTCCACTGTTTATCACATCAATTGCAGTAATTGATCCTGATACTGGATCAATAGTAGGACTCAATTCTGCGATAATTCCTTGAGGTCCTTTTGGTTGTTGTGTAAGATCATTAGAATCACGAATTACAACCGTTGGTGGAGATGTTGGACTATATCCAGAACCACCATTCGTAACTTTAATTGAAGCAACCCTAACCATAGGATTTTCTAATATCGTAGTAGACAATCCACTGGTTACTGCATCTGGATAATTTCTTAAATCAATTTGGAAGAATAATGCTTGTCCATCATAAGGTCTTCTTACTGTTCCAATTCCTCCATTAGAATCATCTTTCATGTTTACGAATGTGACTATATCACTTTCAGCATCTACACCAGGTTGTGTTCTTGTTGGTGGATATGTTCCTACAGTTGCAGTAAATTCTGTTTTTCCAAGGCCAACTGCATATAATCCATAATTACCAAAAGAAGAGTTTGAGTTTGTAAGATCACAAGAACCACCACTTGCACAATAAATTCCAATATCACAGTTAATTGTGAAAATAGAAACTAATTGTGCATATCCATTATTTGTAATAGAAACACCAATACCATTCTCATTATATTGTGTAAATGAATCGCAAACCATTGATTTAAGATCTGCACCAATCGTTGAAGCAGTTGCATGATCACCATCAATTTTCATACCAATACTCTTGGTCATAAAATTGGTGCAGTTTCTCACATAAGGAGATCTCCATCTACCACTTGATCCCTCATTTGCTGGACCTGCAGCAATGTATCCACTAACTGCATAGTTTGATGGATTAGTTGGAGGGAAAGCAACCGCCCCACAACCAGTATGAGCAACTGATACACTAGAACCTGCAAAGTTTACGTTTTCAATTAAACAACCTCTTCTTACATGAAAAACATCTTTTGTCGGGTTGTTTGGAATAATTGTGACAAGTCTCAAATCTTGTCCAGAAACAGATACATCAGTTCTTAAACCAATTGGGTTATTTTCATAATAAACACCTGAACGAACAAAAATAGTATCTCCAGGTTCAGCAATTGAAGCAGCAGCTCCAATGGTTCTTTTTGCATCACCTTCCAAATATCCAGTATTTGAATCATTACCATCCATTGTAACCCAAATAGCATTTTGAGTCTGAACTCCTGGTGGTCTCCAAGATACTCCAGTTCCAACAGATGATAATCGATAATCAAATTTTCCAGAAGCAGTACTATCATTAATATCTCTTAATGATGAATTAAGTTCAATATATGAATCGACAGTTAAAGAACCATCAATATCTACATTTCCACCAATATTTGTATTACCTTCTACACCTAAACCACCATTAGTTAATACAAGAGCACCAGTATCCTTACTAATTGACTGTGTTGAAGAATTAAAAGTTACATCGCCAGTAACATCTAATGTATCATTAAGTGTAGTTGCGCCAGTAACACTTAATGTATTATTAAGAGTAGTTGCATCAGTAACACTTAATGTATTATTAAGTGTAGTTGCACCCGTAACATCTAATATATTATTAAGTGTAGTTGCACCAGTAACATCTAAAGTTGCGTTTAATGTGGTTGCACCATCAACATTTAACAGTGCATCAAAATCTACATTACTAGTAGCATGGACAGTTCCAGTAATATCTAAAGTAGCAGTAGGATTACTATTTTGAATACCTACATTAGTCATTCTATAAACTGAGGCACTGGTTCCTACACCAACATGTCCCCAGAGATCTTGAGTTTGAATATTTGCAATCCAATTAGGATTATCTGGATTTACAATTGGAATTAAAGTATCTGTGCCAACTCCAAGACTATTTTTTTGTACAAAATTAAGAGCAGCAAACGCTTGCGCTAAATCATTTGTTGGAATGAATACACCTTGATCTTGTACGTAAAATCTTGTCATTACTTTATCTTTATGATAAAATATTTATAGTAAACATCTACGGATTATAAAGAGGAACTCCTTCATTCAGTACAAAAATTCCATCCGTAGCAATTCCAGGAACACCTGGTACAGGTTCAGCAATTAAAGGAACCCACCTAAGTCCACCCTCATCTCTAATTAATTGATATCCATTTTTTCCAGGTGCGTTTACAGAATCGTATATTGTTACATCTATTTTTACACTTCCAGCAACATCTAATTTTTGTTGAGGTACTGTACTTCCTATACCAACTCTTCCAACTGATGCATCTGCAGTTAAAGTTGTGCCACCACAACCTACATCTAATTTTTTTCTAACAGTTGCAATTCCTACATTGATACCTTTATCAAGATAAACATTTTCACTAAAATAAGAATATCCATCAAAGATAGAAGTGCCTAAGACATTTAGTTCTTTTGCAACAACAGAAGTATCTTTTAAACTTGCAAAATTTGTCTTTAAGTCTCCGTAAATTCTTACATTTTGATAAAAAACTACCTCTTCACTAAAATGAGATTCTGTTCCATAAAAAGTACTTCCATCAGATGGTTCTTTATATGGAACATTATTTTTTATTTGATTACCTTCACTATCAGAACCTTCTAATTTTGGTTTAATCTGTTCGCAATTATCTGCCATATTAGAATACCGAATTTATAACTGCTTTAGATACCCCTGCAATAAATCCACCAAGAAAATCTCCACCAACAAAACTTCCTTCAAAAACACTTTTTAAAAATCCTTTTCCAAGTTCATCAATTAAATTTCCAGTTGGTGCTGTTACATCAATTTTATTGCCTTGTATCAGAGTTCTACCAGATCCACTTTTGAGATCAATATTTCTACCTGCCTTCAGATGAATATCCTCATCTGCTTCCAGCATAATGGAAGTTCCTCTAATACGAACCAATCCATTTGCACTTACAGAAACATTTCCATTTTTGCCGATAATAACAATATCTTCACTTTGACCTTGATTTTCTGTCCCTCCAGTAATTACGATTGTTCTATCATTAAAAATTGAGAGTTGTCCACTACTACTTAAAGAAATTGAAGATTGATTATCTCCATTGTCAGTTACTCCATAAATTTTATAAACATCTGTTCCAGACAAACCCATTTGAGGATTTGCAGTATCAATCCTAAAATTTGGATTAAAACTAATCAGTTGTCGCTTAAAAATATTTTTAGGTCTTTGTGCCATTTTATATTGGGCAATCTATTGATGTTTGGATTACTTGTGACTTATTAGGATCTGATTTATATGTTCCCAATAAAGGTCTAAGAACTGCTCCACTACCAGTGTTTGAATTTACATTAAGAACTGGTAGAGTATTGATATTATTATCAGTATTTATTGGCAATACTTGATAGATACTACCATTAATAATCTGGGAATCATAAGTATTTCCAAGATTATCAGTTATTTCAGCATCCTCATAATCACTTCCACCATTTTCAATAATCACACCTGTTACTGAGTATTGAGAAATGTCTCCAACTGAATAATTCTCACCTTCAGAAACAAGATAAATTGAATCTACTTCACCATTTTCATTAATTGTTGTTCTTGCAACAGCACCATACCCTTGATCTGCATCATCAACAATTTCAATAAATGGTGGAAAAGTATATCCAGATCCAGGATTTGTAATTTGTGCTCCAATTACACTTGCAGTTACATTTCCATCAGGATTAACTACAATATTTCCAAAAATTGGAACGGCAGCAGCTCCAGTTCCAACACCACCAAAAATATTAATAATTGGCGCTGATGCCACTTTAACAGCATCTGTAAAACATTGAACTACACTATTTGGATTTATTCCAGAATTTTCAATATTCGCAAGTCTTTGTATATTTTCATATGGATTTGCGTTTCCATATTTTGGTCCTCCACCAATTACCCATTCATTTACTAATCCTTTAAAGTTGCTAAAATTTTGATTACAATCAAACCCAGCACCAGAACTAGCAAGACCATCTATAACAGATCTCATTAACTTTCCGACACTAAAATCTGAAAAGAATTGTAATAATTTTGAAACAGCACCTAAAGGAGATGATAATAAAATTTCTAAATTATTAATAATTGAATTTAAAAGAGATCCAACAAATTGATCTGATGCACAACTTACAAATCTTCCAACATTTTCAACTACAGAAGTTATAATATTAGTGACAACATCTTTAAGTTTATCAATAACTGCTCCAGCAACACATGAAAAAGAATCTTCTAATGCTTTTACTGGAGCAACCATCGCTTTTTGTGCCGCTACACCAGCAAGATGAGCAGCTACTGGATTTCCAGTAGCTGCAAGAACTTGTGCATATACAAGTTTATAAAGTAAATCTAATCCTTTTTTTAATAAATTTTTCAATACACCAATCAATTTATTCATAAGAAGTCCAACAAATTCGTTTGCAAGTAAAACAATTTTATCAACTGCTTTTGAAATTTCTTGTTGTATTCTTTGAATATTTCCTGCAAATCTTTGTACTTTTTTAAGTAAATTTGTAATAATAGATTTTATTTTAGAAGTCTTTGCATTTTGTACAGTATTTGCAAGTGGAATAATATCACCAATCGCAGAGTTTGCAGATACTACTTGATAACCATATATTGGAGATAATTGTTTTGCTTGTTCTGGAGAAACGTCTTGTGGTGAAGGTAAAGAATTTTCTTTAACTTCATTACTTTCACTTGGATTAACTTTATTTTTCTCCATTAATGAAGAAAATCCAGTAAAAGGTATAAATGGGGATTGATATGTTGTTGAAGGAACAGAATCTGTTCTTCCAAACGTTGCAAGAATTACTGGAATTTGAGCATTATCACCATCTAAGAAAAATCCTAATACAATATCACCTTGTTGAAGTTGAACTCCAGTTGAAACATTTGCTGCGCCACTTCCTGCAGTTGTTGGAATCAAACATTGTGCCCAAGGAAGATCTTCATTCGGAAGTTCTGCTTCACTATAAGGATGATATCCAAGAATTCTAACTTTAAAACGATTTCCCCATCCACCACCTTGAACCTGTTTCCCCATAGATTCTAGTGGTGGGATCTGCCCTATCCACCAACGGAATCCATCTCTACCTATAAAATGACTTTGAAGTAATGATTGATCTAACATAGATTACTTTCTTGCCTCTACATTTACTCCAAATGTATCTCTAATAAGTTTCATTGATGTATATGAATTTTCTACATCAAAATGATGACACACTTCTTTAATCATATATAGACCACTTGTCTCATAATCAAATTCTCTTGCGTTTGATTGTGTAATCTTAGGGAAATAACACTCAATAATATCACCTGCCTTCAAATTTGTATTTGAAGGAACCATGATATTTACTGTTTGAGTGAACAGGGTATTATATCTCATTAATACTTGAGATTGATACAATTTAGGATCTGAATTTGGTGCTTTTGAAGCATCTTTTTCCATTGTGCCAATATCAAGTATTGCAGTTATAATTCTTGATGGAACATCACCAAGAGTTTCACTAGATCCTTCTGATATTGGTGGAAGTTTAAGTTCTCCACCTAAATTTTTTGTTTTTCCAACATAATCACTCTTCTTAAACACTCCTTCTTCAGGTTTTGAAAATGAAAAATCTAATGGATTGAAAAACATTCTATGACTTGCATATGTACCTAAACGAAGTTTTTCAATTAGGTTTTGATTTTTATCAGTATAATAGTTTAATATTTTGAAATCATTATTGACTTTGTTTCCATTTTCATCATATGATTCTTGTGCTTCGGTATAAACATATCTTGCTTTTGGTTTTTGTAACAATAATTCATCAATTGATCTAAATTGAAATCCATCTTTAGTCTGATAGAATAAAAATCCCGCTGTAGGATCTTTTGATATTTCGGGAACTGCTTTTGATGCTAACCAAACCAAAACTGTAAATGGTTTTCTTAAATTTCCAATAAAACCATATTTGTTTGAAGATTTATCAATTGTTCCTATTTTAGTTGTCTTTAAATTATCTGTTAAAATTTTTTGAACTGAGTCGCTTATTTTGAGAGAAGTTGGAAATTTATTAGAAACTCTAGATGTTTCATTTGTAATCGCTTCTCTAGAAACTAAATGCAGTGTAAAACTTTCTCTGTTTGTTTCTGATATGACATCAGTGATACTTGAAACATAAAAGTAATCATCTGATTTTTTAGAAAAATCAAGTCCAGGATTTGTTGAAGAGTTTCCTGCAATTTTTAAAGATAGTCTTTCACCACCTCTGAGTGGAAGACCATTGTAAATTGATTGACGATCTCCATCTTGATTATCCGCAGGAGCAATTACATTTCCATTATCTACTACTTTAACTTTTGCAGTGATTGTTGGTGAAAAAATATCTTCATAATATTCAAATAAAATTACTCCTGTGGTAAGATCAATCGTTCTAGAACGATCATTTGATTCTAAAATTAGTTCTTCATATATAGACTTTTTAATTGACATTAGAGATACGCTAGGTCGATGAGTAATTTATTTTTGATGAAATTATTTAACAATTTAAAATCACTAACTGATGGTGTAGGTGATGGTAGTTGTTGTGGTGGATATGATGTTTGAGAAACTTGTGGTTGAGTATCATCAACAATTACAACTTGAGATCCTTTTCTTTGAGGAGTAATTGCACTAGGTTGTTGTGTTTTTAGTTTTGATTCAATTTTTGCTGATGGTGTAGTATTAAATGGTGCGTATTTACTATACTTATTGAGGGCATCAAATTTTCCAGTTATTATACCACCATTCCATCCAGTTCCAGTTTCCCAATGAAGATGGGGACCAGTAGTTCTTCCAGTCATTCCCACTTTCCCAATCACTTCTCCTTTTTTAACAGGGCCTCCTTTTTTATAACCTGATTGCATATGTCCATATAAATGATAAATTCCTAGATTATCTTTCATTACTAGAAAGTTTCCCCATCCTTTTTCATAATCTGAATCAACAATAATACCATCAGAAATTGCTCTTAATGGAGTTCCTGAAGGAACTTGCAAATCAACTCCACCATGATTTCTACCAGCACCAAGTCTATCTCCTATTAATGGTTTTATATTTCCTACTGGAACTTGTTTTATTTGAGTTTGAGAAGTAGAAGATCCTACATAAGAAACTGGTTCTCTTCTTGCTTGTTGAACAATTGCCATTTCTTGTTTTGTAGCATTTTCTAACCCTACCCATTTACCAGGACCACCACTTTTCAAAAGATAAATGCCCATCTTATCTTGATTTTCTGGACTAAACATATCCGTTGGTTTCAATCCAGCACCACGCATGGCTGATGGTAATGTATTTCCAATTATTTGATATCTTCCTGCAGCATGTATAAAACCTTGATCATTTGTTAATCTTCTGTCTTGTCTTCTTATTACCTCACCAATTGTCATGTCAGTAAGATTTTTTCCAATAATATCTTTCGATGTTTTTCCACCTATAGTTGCCCTAGGTTTTTGTCCTTTTGCATCTGGAATTGTACCTTGGTTCATCGCATTATATCCAGCGCCTGCGGACTCATATTTTGAAATAATATCAAGTGCTTGTTTTGCAGTTCCAGTTACTTTACTTGGGGCACCCTCTTGTGTAACTCCAGGAAACATAGTTTCTTCTCTTTCTTCACCAAGTCCTGGTGCTTCTTCACCGGTTTGCATTGATTCTGTAAGAGGCACAGTAAAAAGTTTAAATGTGTCTGTGATATT
>JACCDW010060670.1_pt1 | contig 13237 bp, 8 predicted proteins | sample 7449781 | NCBI WGS metagenome assembly JACCDW01 (sample SAMN15323449, study PRJNA562643) | freshwater metagenome | isolation source: river surface water | place: USA:Blue River Watershed | collected 2017-08-18 | reverse complement strand
TTGGCGAGTCTGATCCCCTATGCAGTGGCCTGTCACCTCGTGTACACCGGCACGCGACTGCCGGCTGCCGAGCGGACCGGATTGGTTTTGGTGACCTCGGTCGTTCCGTTTGCCTTGATGCCCCTGTTCTTTGCATTGGCGCAATCGCCCTACTCCCGGGGTGCCCTGTTGTTGGGCTTCGTGCTGACCGTCCTGTGGTTCGGGCTGACCTGGCGGTGGCTGCAGCCTTTCAAAGCACCGACATTGGTGTACTGGCGCGACGACCAGCGCAGAGCCCTGCGCAAGGTGCTGGAAGGCGTGGGAATCGACATGGCCCGTCTGATGCAAGGGGCCACCGCACTGAAGCTGATCCGATGGCCCCGGCACTGGGAGCATGCCCCCAACAAGGTTCCACGGCAGTTGGCCGTTAATGCCGCTCTGCACCGAATGTCAAGGTCGAGCCCCAATCGTGCGGACCATGACGTGCTCAGTGCCTTGAAGCTGCGCGGCATTCGTCTGTACACGCCCGAAGCAGTGGCCGAAGCGCTGTCTGGCCGCATTCCAGCCACCCTCATGGCCACCGAGTCTTGGCAGCCCGAGGGCGATGCACGCTACGACCTGGTCAAGCGGGCGATGGACGCCACCCTTGTGCTGCTCACGCTGCCGATATGGCTTCCCCTGACCCTGGTGGTGGCGGTGTTGGTACGCATCGACAGTCCCGGACCGGTTCTGTTCAGCCAATGGAGAGCGGGGAAGGACGGACGACCGTTCTTGCTGCACAAGTTTCGCAGCATGCGGCACGAAGACACCACGCAGGCGGCGCAGTTCGCCCAACGGGATGACAAGCGCGTGACCCCGTGGGGACGAATCATGCGCCGAACGCGCTTGGACGAGTTGCCACAGCTGTGGAATGTTCTGATGGGAGACATGAGCTTGATCGGGCCGCGGCCGGAGCAAATGGCGTTTGTCGACCAGTTCGCGGGAGAAATCCCGAGCTACCCGTATCGGCATCTGGTCAGACCTGGCCTAACCGGGTGGGCACAGGTTCACCAGGGCTACGCCGCTGGTCCGGAAGAGACCGCAGTCAAGCTCAGCTACGACCTGTACTACGTGGTTCACTACAGCTTGGCCATGGACCTCTTGATCTTGGCCAAGACCGTGGGAACGGTCATTTCCGGCCGAGGTTCACGATGACCCCCCGCCTGAACCGCTGAATCACGGCTCCAGCGTCAACGACGCAGCCCACATCGCGGTCGCGCCTTGCAAGATGGTCACGAGGGCCACAAAGAGCCACAGGTGCACGGACGAATCCACGCCCAGCAGGGGTGGCAGTACCAAGGCGGGCAGTTGGATCAAGTTAGACCCAATGCACAAGCGGCTGAAGGTAGAGGCGGCCGCACCCTGCGCCAGGAAGGGTCGGTAGGCCACCGTCGCCACGAGGATGGCACCCCATTGCCACACCGCCACGGGCAGGATGTAGGGCTTCAGGCCGACCCATTCAGGTGAAAGCCATCCCGATGAAGCGCCCAGATCAGCCAAAAACGCCAACGCGATCAGGGCAGCAGAGGCCAGTGCGATGACCCAGCCCCCTGCAGGACGGCGAGCCGTGGGACGGCTCAGCACACCTTGACTCCATCCGGCGCTGACCAGGGCAGGGATGAATCCCAGCACCCTGAGGGACAGCAGAAGAAACGCAGCAGCAGCCGCGCCGTAAAGCGCGGCCCAATGAAGAGCCAGAACCGTCGATACCAGCAGGTCGGTGAAGGTGTGGGCCATCTTCAACCGCCCGCTGCGCCCGTCTGCAAGACTGTTGACGGTGGGGGGGTCGGGCGGTAGAGCCGCAGGACCATGAGGCTGCTGAAGCCCCAAGACCAAGCCCGTACACCCCGCTGCAAATCCCAGACAGGACATCAGGACCAGGGTCAAGCTGTTGGTGTGGTTCAGAAGCGCGCTGGCCGCCAGCAGGACAGCCGCAGCCACGGGCGGCACCATGCGCACCAGGACGATGGCCTGGGGCGATCCCCAGCGCAGCTGCACGGATTGCGACAGCTGCCACCCGGCCTGCAGCAGCGACATCATGGCCGTGGCCAGCAGCAGGGACATCATGAGCCCGCGTTCCGTTGGCAGACTCTCGGATGCCAACAGCCAAAGCCAGCCCACGAGCGCCACTGGCGCCAGCATCACCCAACGCCGCGCGCTGGCCACCATCGCGGCCAGCACCAAAGCGCGCCTGGGACCCGATCGGTCCACCAGCAGGCTGATGGAACCCTGCGCCAACGCCAAGGTGGCCCAGGCGAACGCGAGCTGAGACAGCACCGAGAACTCGCCCACCTCCTTGGGCGAGTAAAACCGCACCAACACGAGCGCCACGGCCGCTTGCCCGACCATGGCGAAAACGCTGCCAAGACCCATGGGCAGCGTGGCCCCCGTGAGCAGTGCAGACCGTCTCACCGGCGGCTCCTCTGGAGATCCCGTTCCAGATCGGCCCAAATCGGCAGTTCCAGAAGGATCTGCGGCCACGTCCTGACCAGTCCCAGCCGTCCGTCTTCCTGTGGGCCGTCCAGTTCCGAAACCGCGGCTGCCCATGCTGTCGGTGACGACACGTCATCAATCCAATGGATACGGGAGCAGGCCGGCGTTGCCGACAGGGTCTCCATCCACGGGTAGCGGTTGCTCACGACAGGCAGGCCCACCGCGAGGTACTCCAACACCTTGGTCGATGTCTGCACCGTATAGGGCCTGTGCGCAGGCACCAGGTTCAGACCCGCACGGGCCTGTACCAAGTACCCTGGAATCTCGGAATGGGCAACCGAGCCAATGGCGTGAATCCAGGGCATGCGCTTGAGCAGCTCAGCCAGTCGATCAGAGACAGACCCCACCAGCAGCACCCGCAGACCTGAGCGGCCGATGGCATCCAATGCACCTTGAAACGCCAACAGCCGACTCGTTGCCCCCGCATACACCAAATCGAACGGTGGACAGGCCGGCCGCTTGGACGGCGAAAAAGACTCTGGCACCCCCATGTCCCGCAGACAGTAGGGCACACGCTTGGAGAACCCCATCAGCTCACGCACCGGTTCGCTTTGAAACACCCGGTAGTGCGGGACCGGATTCCACCATCGCTTGAAATGGTCCTTCAAGCCCGGAAAGGACCCGACGCTGGCGGATGAGTACTCATGCACATGCAGGCTTGCCCTCAAGCGCAGGCTGTGCAAGCGGCTCACCACACCGCACATCCACCACACCACGTCTGCATCCACCGGGACGGTAGCGGCGCAACGGTGAAGAACCCATTCATAGCCCAGGGATTGGACATGGGCGGCGTAGGCGTGAAGCTCGGGCATGTAGGCATGTCCCGTATGCACACAGTGGACGGAACGGACCTTTTGTTCGATGCTGCTGCCGGCAGAAAGGACACGATCGAGAACCTGAGCCCACTGCGCGCGGAACCCTGCCTGGGCATGACGTTCAGCGACGGTGGTTGCCAGCCTGCGAAGGTCCTGAGGTGGCTGGGACAGTACCTTTACAACCGTGTGGGCCAGGCTCTCGGGCTGCTCATCATCAGCCAACCAATTGGAGGTCGGTCCCGACAACATCTCCCGCAACGCCGGTATGGGAACACCGATACAGGCAACGCCAGCCGCAAGCGACTCCAAGGCCACCATGGGATAACCTTCGTAAGCGGAGCAGATGACCGTTGCGTTCCAGGTGCGGTACACCGCAGGGGTGACGGTCATCTCGCCCAGGAATCGGACCCGATCACGGTCGGGATCATCCAACATCAGCCCCTGGGCTCGTGCCATCGCCTCCAACGGCGCCCGCAGCGGACCGTCGCCGATCACGGTCAAGCGATAGTGCTCGGGCAGCCGAAGGAGCATCTGGAGCAACCACTCTGGGCGCTTTTCGGGTGAGAGCCGTCCAACAAAGCCGAGTTGAGCCACCGGCATCTGTACGGCTGCTGCATGGCCATCTGCAGCAGGCGCAGGGTTTCGAATCACCACGCAGCGCTGATCACCCACGCCCGGAAACGCGGTACGCAAGCTCTCTCTTGAAGAGTCAGACACAAACACCAAGGTCCGTGCACGGCCGTAGGCCCAGCCCATGAGTTGGCGTCGCATCCAACCCGTCCGTGCCATGGCCATGACCTCACGCACCGGTCCATGCACCCAGACAATCACGGGTTTGCGCAGTACCCAGCCCAAGAAAGCAGCCAGGTAAGCGGGCCGGTAGGCATTTGAGGCCAGGATCACATTGGCCTGGGTCGCCTGTCGAAACACCTGGCGCCAGTCTGCAGAAGGTCCTCGGATGCAGCCCATCAGAATGGACTCACAGCAGTCGCTCAAGGAGTGCGTCAACGCCTGCAGCATGGTCTGCACGCCGCCAACCCCATGCTCCTCAAACACGACCAGGAGCCGCACGCTCGGGCAAGCTTTCAAGCCCACTGCGAGCCGCCGTTACCGCCGCAGCGTCCGGATGAAGTCACGACGCCACCGGACTTCAACGCCGCATCAAGGGCAAGGGATACACCGCCAGACTCGGGTGTCCACGCGGCGAGAGTGCCATCACCCCAAACACCACGTTGTCCTTGCTGACCCCGTCCAACCGCAAACGCAGCGTGTCGGCGCCCACATCACGGCTGTGCTGCCAAGTGGTCGAATCGGTGCTGCGCCACACCACACGGTAGGCCGCCGCGCCGGGGCTGGGCTCCCACAGCAGGGTGCTGTCATTGGTGAGCTCGGTGGCGTCGAGCCTCACCCCCCGCGGCGGTGGCGGCGCCAGGGCCAAGGTGGCCAGGCCGGCCGCATTGATGCGGGCCACATCGGCCACATACCCAAAGTCGACGAACTCCGGCAGGTCACCGTAGCGCACACCGTTCTCCGTACGGAGGTTTTGGTGTTGGTGCCTGAAGTTCTCGAAAGGCTCCGTGAAGCGCACGGCAGAGTAGCCCCGCTCCAAGAACGGCAGATGATCGCCACCGCGCAGGTAGCGGTCGCGCTTTTGGATCATCTGCACGGTAAAGCCCGGCAGATAGCGCTCGCCGGCAGCCTTGAGGTGTCGCCCCAATTGATGAGTGGGCAGATCTTCTGCGCCCCCCGCCAGTGCGATGGGCTGCAACTGCTCCCGTATGGCCATGAAGGTGCGCTGGTCTTCCTCGCTGGGCGAGGCATTGGCCTGAGCCGCCACCAAGGCCCTCAGCAAAGGGTCTGCTCCATCGGCGAACAGGCGCAAGCGCTTGGGATCGTATTGACCGAAGTCACCGCGCGGGCTGCCCACAATGTCATTGGTGATCATGGCCTCAATGTTGAGGTTCTGACGGCGTGCCTGGCGCGCAAACTGCGCTGCACCCAGCAAGCCCTGCTCCTCCCCGGGCACCGCCATGAAAATCAGCGTGGCATCGAACCGGTGCTTGGCCATCACACACGCCAACTCCATGGCCACCGCGGTGCCCGAGGCGTCGTCATTGGCGCCGGGCGCATCACCGACGGCATCGTTGACATCGCTGTTGCGAGAGTCGTAGTGTCCGCTGACCACCAGTACACGCTCTCGACCGGCTGCTGCCGATGCGCCAGGCAAGGTGGCCACCACATTCACCAGTTCCGTGGGCCGACTCAGGCGCCGGCCAGCAGGCTCGATGTGGCTTTGCATCTCCACCTTCAGCGCGCCGCCCGTAGCGCGTGCGCACTCGCGCAGTTCTCTTTCAATCCAACGCCGGGCCGCGCCAATACCTCTGGTTTCAGACTCGGTCTCCGACTGCGTGTGGCGCGTCTCAAACGCCACCAGGGTGCGAATACGTCGTTCAATCCGCTGCGGCGAAATGTCGACCAGGATCTGGCGAACGATGGGGTCGGTTTCTTCAGCAGATGACCGGCCTGCGGGGGACTGCGCGGACACAGCGGTGCTGGCCAAGGCCAACAAAACAGCCAGGACCATGGAACCGTTCGTGCACATACTCTGGCGTTCCTTTTGGATGTGCCGCCAATGTGCGTGCAACACCAACCCGTACAGCGGCTTCATGCTGGCGCAAGCCTTACTCGGCCTTGATGCCTGCGGCCTTGACGACGCCCTCGTACCGCGCGAGGTCACGCTTGATTTCCTCAGCGAATTGGTCGGGGCTGCCAGGGCGCGGGTCAATGCCCAGCACGGCCAGACGTTCCCTCAAGGCGGGGTCGGCCAAGACGGCATTGAGCTCGGCATTCAGCCGCTGCACGATGGCCACCGGGGTACGGGCCGGTGCCAACAGCCCCACCCAGGAACTCACAGCGAAATCGGCCACGCCGCTTTCAATGAACGTGGGCACATCGGGCAAGGCCGGCGTGCGCACCGGGCTGGAAACGGCCACGGCCTTGAGCTTGCCGCTCTTGACATGGGCCTGTGCGCCGGCGACAGCCGTGTACACCAGGGGTATGGCACCCCCGATCACATCGGTGATGGCCTGGCCGCCGCCCTTGTATGGCACGTGCGTCAGCTGTGCCCCTGTGCGCTGTTTGAGGAGCTCACCCGCAATATGGGGCGTGCCACCAATGCCCGATGTGCCATAGGGAAGACCACCCTGCTCTCTTCTGGAAAGCGCCAGAACCTCCTGCAAGGTGTTGGCCTTCACGCCAGGGTTGGCCACGAGGATCAGCACGGCATCGCCGATCTTGCCCACGGGCACGAAGTCTTTCTGGGTGTCGAAGGGGACCTTGGCGAACACATGCGGGTTGATCACCAACGTACCGTCAAATCCCAGCAGAAGCGTGTAACCGTCGGGCGCAGAGGTGGCCGCCAGTTGCGTGCCGATGTTGCCCGAAGCGCCTGGTTTGTTGTCAACCACCACCTGCTGACCCAGACGCTTGCCCAGAAATTCGGCGATCACACGTCCGCTGGTGTCCGTGACGCCTCCGGGAACAAACGGCACGATCAAACGCAGCGGCTTATTGGGCCAGGCATCCGAGCTTTGCGCGCGCACGGGCGAACACACGCTGGCCATCGCCAGCAAGCACACAGCCAAGACATGTCGACGATGGTTCATGGCGTTCTCCTGAGTATTACGGTTGCCCGCTGGTCGTTGATTTGCCGTCAGCCTCTAATCGTGTGCGTGCCTGCGCTCGAAGGCCCAAACCTCGTCAAACCCCATGAGCTGGGTCATCTCCGAGAAAGGCATCAAGGCAGGGGCGTCAGCGCCACCCCTGGCAAGGGGCTGTGTGCCCGCGCTGGCCGCCGCGGACATGGCCCGCAGGCGCTCATACGTGGACTGCATCGCCTGTGCTGCGGCCAGCAATGACGACACGGGAAAGATGGCCAGACGATAGCCGATGTCCTGCAAGGCCTGCGGACTGAGCACGGGCGTACGCCCCCCTTCGACCATGTTCGCCAACAAAGGCTTGTGGAGGCAGGCCGTGATGCGCCGCATTTCCTCGACACTTTCAGGCGACTCCACGAACAGGATGTCGGCACCGGCGTCTGCGTAGGCTTGGGCACGTGCCAGTGCTTCGTCCAGACCCAGAGCGGTACGGGCGTCTGTGCGGGCGATGATCAGAAAGTCTGGGCTGCGCCGGGCCTGAACGGCCACACGTATCTTGCGCACCATGTCCTCAACGGGAATGACGCGGCGGCCGGGGGTATGACCGCACTTCTTCGGAAACTCTTGGTCTTCCAGCTGTATGGCCTGCGCACCCGCGGCCTCGTAGCCCTGCACGGTGCGCTGGACATTGAGCAATCCGCCGTAGCCGGTGTCGCCGTCGGCGATCAGGGGTGTTCCCGCCATGCCCGCCATGGCCTGGACGCGGTTGAGCATGTCACTGTAGGTGGCCAGCCCCGCATCGGGCAGGCCCAGATGGGACGCCACCGTGCCAAACCCGGTCATGTACAAGGCGTCGAACCCCATACGATCGGCCAGCCGCAGGCTGACCATGTCGTGCACGCCAGGTGCCAGGATCAGGCCCGGCGCCGCCAAGCGCTCCCGAAGTGTCTTGGACTTGTTCATGAGGCATCATGTTACGCATGTTCAGCGCCCCCCGGCACGAGTACCCCAGACGCACCTTGGTGATGCGTGCCGCATTCTGGTTGGCGGTGGTGGCGCTGACGGTTCTCAGCCTACTGCCCACGGAACGGCTGCCCGATTTCACAGCGTCCGTGTGGGACAAGGCTCAACATGCCCTGGGCTTCGCCCTGTTGGCAACGCTGGGCCTGTGGGCCTACCCGGGCGGCAAACGCCGCACGGCACAGCTGACGCTGGGGCTATTGGCGCTGGGTGTGGCCATTGAGTGGGCGCAAGGCGCCAGTGGGTGGCGCCATGCGGACGCAGCCGACGCGGCAGCGAACGCAGTGGGGGTGGCCATGGGGTGGGCGCTGGTGAGCGCGCAAAGAAGATGGTGGGCCCTGTAGGATTCGAACCTACGACCAACGGATTAAGAGTCCGCTGCTCTACCAACTGAGCTAAGAGCCCCCAAATACAGCACCCAAGAGGGTGGTGGGTCGTGCGTGACTCGAACACGCGACCAACGGATTAAAAGTCCGCTGCTCTACCGACTGAGCTAACGACCCACTGTCTGTAGAGCCCATGATTCTAGCCTGAATTTGGAAGGCGCTTCAGCCTCCCATCATCATCAGGCCAGGGTTGCCGCCGGAGGCGGCCGTGTTGAGGCTGATGCTGCGCTCCACCACCAAGCGCTCCAGGGGCACCTCTGCACACCCAGGAGAAAGCGCCGTCAGGCCGACGATGGGCCCCTCCCGATCGGCCAGTTGACGTGCGAACGCCACGATGCCGGCCGGGCTGTCGTGGATCAGGGCCGCATCCACGCCCGCAGGGACGTCCCCGGCTGGCGCAGCAGCCACGGCCCGAACGGCCTCGGGTAACCGTGCCCAGAGGGGGCCGGCCGCTTTGTCCAACACCACCTGCCCCCCGACGGCCAACACCGCCGCGATCTGCACCAGCAGATCATCCTCTGCGCCCGAGTAGTCACCGACACGGCACCAGACGCGATGGCGGGGACCCACCTGGTAAAGGTTGCGCTCTCCCGTGGGGCCGGGCAGCAGAGCCTCCAGCCCGGCCGCGTGGCTGTTGGCCATCTGCAGGCATGCATGAGCCACGTGCGCGCGGCCTGTGGCCACGGCCCACTCATATAGGGCGTTCAACGGCGTGCGGGTGCACATCTTCGGTGGGGTACCGCCGGCCTCTTGCACAGCACGCTTTGCGGCATCAACAGGGCCATGCGCCAACAGCCGCAGCAGGTACAGTGGCCCGCCGGCCTTTGGGCCTGTTCCAGACAAGCCGTCGCCACCGAAAGGTTGCACACCCACCACCGCGCCGACCATGTTGCGGTTGACATAGGTGTTGCCGCAACGGGTGTCTCTCAAGACCTGCTCAATGAAGGAATCGATCCGGGAGTGCACGCCCAAGGTCAGCGCATACCCAGTGGCGTTGATCTGCTGGAGCAGCTGGGGTAACTGATCCCGCCTCCACCGCAACACATGCAGGACCGGCCCGAACACCTCTGTCTGCAATTCGTCCAGCCGCTCAATCTCAATAAGCGTAGGTGGCACATAGAAGCCCTTGGCAGCTGGGTAGCCGCTTGCGTTCACGCTGCGGTGAACCACACGGGCCGCATCCTTCATACGCCGGACATGGGCTTCAATCGCTCGATAAGCGGGCTCATCAATCACCGGCCCCATATCGGTCTGCAGCCGTGCAGGATCGCCAACGCTGAGCTCCTCCATCGCCCCTTTGAGCATGACCAGCAGGCGATCCGCCACATCCTCCTGCACGCACAGGACCCGCAGGGCTGAACAGCGCTGACCAGCCGCCTCGAATGCGGATGCCACGGCGTCTTGCACCACCTGCTCCAACAGGGCAGACGAGTCCACCACCATGGCGTTTTGGCCACCCGTCTCGGCAATCAGGGGCACGGGCTGCCCATGCGCATTCAAGCGCGGCGCGAGCACCCGCTGCAGCAACTTGGCGGTCTCCGTCGAGCCCGTAAACATCACCCCCTGCACGCGGGCATCTTCGACCAGTGCCTGCCCCACTTCACGACCACCGCCGGGCAGCAACTGCAAAGCACCGCGTGGCACACCTGCGTGCCACAGCAGGCCGACGGCCCAGGCGGCAACGGCAGGCGTCTGCTCAGCCGGTTTGGCCAGCACCGGGTTACCCGCTGCCAAAGCCGCGGCTGCCTGGCCGATGAAGATCGCCAAGGGAAAGTTCCAGGGGCTGATGCACACCACAGGCCCCAGCGGCAGGTGAATGGCCTGTGCTGGATCTCGCCGAATCTGCGCCGCGTAGTAGCGCAGGAAGTCCACGGCCTCTCGCCACTCGGCCACTGCATGGGCCCAGGTCTTCCCGGCCTCGCGCACCAGCAAGCTCATGCCGGCTGCGGCCTGCGCCTGCATCAGATCTGCCGCCTGCTCCAACAGTGCCGCCCGCTGTGCTGCAGGCGTAGCCGCCCAGTCCACAGCAATCGCCTGAGCGGCTTGTAGCGCCGACTCCACCTCATGCGGCATGGCATACCGAACTGAACCCAAGACATCACGGGCATCCGCGGGGTTGCGCAGCGGATGCTCCGGTTCCCCAGGGGGGATGGAGCACGCCACGGCCAGCATGGGCTTCACTGACCAAGGGGTTTGCGCATGGGCAGCCATCTCCCGCACCAGGGCGCCAAGCGTGGACTCATCGGCCAGGTCCATCCCGCAAGCGTTGCGACGGGCCGTGCCGTACAAGGCGCCAGGCAGTGGAATTTGAGGGTGGGGCAGCCCCGGCGGGCTGCCATCCACGGCCGCTTCAGCCCAAGTGCGTTGCACAGGGTCACACACCAGATCACCCAGGGCCACCGTGGGGTCGGCCAGCTGGTTGACAAAAGAGCTGTTGGCACCGTTTTCCAGGAGACGGCGCACCAAGTAGGCCAGCAGCGTTTCGTGCGTGCCCACCGGTGCATAGATGCGGCATGGGCGGCCCAGGCCGGATGCACCCACCAACTGTTGGTACAAGGTCTCGCCCATACCGTACAGGCACTGGAACTCGTACTGTTCGCTTTGGAACGGGCCAACGGCCTCTTCGGCCATGTGCACGATGGCCGCAACCGTGTGGGCGTTGTGCGTGGCGAATTGCGGATAGATCGCATCGGGTGCAGCCAGCAGTTTGCGGGCACAGGCCAGATAGGCCACATCAGTGTGATGCTTGCGGGTGTAGACCGGGTAGTCGACCTGACCTTCGACCTGTGCGCGTTTGATTTCACTGTCCCAGTACGCACCTTTGACCAAGCGCACCATGAGCCGATGCTCCGTTCGACGCGCCAGGTCCACGAGAAAGTCAATCACCGCCGGGCAACGCTTGCCGTACGCTTGCACCACAAAGCCAATCCCGTGCCAACCGGCCAGGCTCGGCGCTGTGCAAAGCGCCTCCAGCAGGTCAAGCGACAGCTCCAAGCGGTCCGACTCCTCGGCATCGATGTTCAGTCCGATGTCGTAGTGGCGCGCCAGCTGAACCAAGCTCAACACCCGCGGTAACAGCTCGTTCATGACACGGGCGTGCTGTGCTCGGGTGTATCGTGGGTGCAGGGCCGACAGCTTGATGGAAATCCCCGGTCCGTCTTTGACGCCTTGGCCCGCCGAAGCGCGGCCGATGGCATGAATGGCCTGTTCGTAGGCGGCCCCATAGCGTTGCGCGTCGTCGTGCGTCAGGGCGGCTTCGCCCAACATGTCGTAGGAGTAGGAAAAGCCCTGCGCTTGCCTCTGGCGCGCGCTGGACAGGGCCTCTTCGATCGTTTCCCCCGCAACGAACTGCTCTCCCAGCATCTGCATGGCCAGCTGCACAGCCTGTCGGATCAGGGGCTCACTGCCTTTGATGAGCAGGCGTGCCAGCGCACCGCGCAGATGGCCATCTTTTGGTGGGGCCAACAGCTTGCCCGTGAGCATCAGGCCCCAAGTTGCGGCGTTCACAAAGAGCGAATCACCCTGCTCCACATGGCGCTGCCAGTCGCCGCGGCCAATCTTGTCGCGGATCAAGGCCTCGCGTGTCGCGTCATCCGGGATGCGCAGCAGCGCCTCGGCCAGGCACATCAACGCGACACCTTCCTCGCTTGAAAGTGAAAAGGCCTGCATCAGGCCCTGCACACGGCCGGCACGACCGACTGGCGAGGGGCCATCCCGCAGGCCTCGCACCAGTTCTCGGGCAAGCGCGTCGGTGCGCTTGGCAAGGTCCGGGCTGGCCTGGGCCAATTGCAGCAGCGGCGCCATGGCCTGAGCCTCCGGCAAGCGCGCGGCCTGGGCCACGGCTTCGCGCAGGGCGGCCCGGGGACCCAGCCGCCCCCCGTGGCAAAAGCGGACACCCGGGGCCGAGGTCGAGGGGTATTCAGCAGCTGGCGGCACGTCGATACGGGCGTTCATGGCCATGTCGATGAGTTCAGACCATCACCATGATCCGCAAAATGAACAGAATTTTTTGCTAAATTTGCACGCATCCACTGAACTATTGACAGCCTATGCCCGATCTTGTCGAGTTGGATCGAATCGACCGCCGCATTCTGGAGGTGCTGCAGCGCGATGGGCGCATCAGCAACCTCAAGTTGTCCGAGGCTGTGGCGTTGTCACCCACCGCCGTTCTGGCCAGGGTGCAGCGCCTGACGCGAGAAGGCTACATCCTGGGGTATGAAGCGCGCCTAAACCCACTGAAGTTGGGCGCGGGCATGTTGGTGTTCGTGGAGATCTTGCTGGACCGCACAAACGCCAATGTGTTCGAGCAGTTCAGGGCCGCCGTGCAGGTGCGGCCCGAGATCTTGGAGTGCCACCTGGTGGCCGGCGGATTCGACTACCTGCTCAAGGTTCGCACCGCCGACATGAACAGCTACCGTGCGTTCTCAGGTGAGGTGCTGTGGCAGTTACCGGGCGTACGCGAAACGCGAACCTATGCTGTGATGGAAGAAGTCAAGCACAGCGCGGTGTTGCCGCTGTAAACCGCAGGGCGGTGCATGTGCGTGGCCATCATGGCCCATCAAGGCCACATTAAGGGCGCGGGGCCTCCAACAGTTGGCGCAAACACTCACCGGCCGCTGTCATGCCGAAGGTGGCGGTGACCACCACCGATGAGCCGTAACCGTGGCAACTGAGATCGCGCGCCGAACGATCGGCGACGGGCTCACACGCGTCAGCGGCGCTCCCTACCGGGCCCTCAGCATCGGCCCCTATCGGCCCCTTCACCGCTTCGGCGGAGTACACGCACCGCACCCCGATACGCCCTTGGCGGGGGGCGGCGCCCTCGCGCCGGAGCCGTTGCCGCAGCCCC
>JACCDW010853788.1_pt1 | contig 13238 bp, 15 predicted proteins | sample 7449781 | NCBI WGS metagenome assembly JACCDW01 (sample SAMN15323449, study PRJNA562643) | freshwater metagenome | isolation source: river surface water | place: USA:Blue River Watershed | collected 2017-08-18 | reverse complement strand
TTTAGCCATGGCAATGGCATTAGCCTTATAAGCCTGTAAATGGTAAAATTTGTTAGGAGATAAATATGCCAGCAGTACAGTTTGATTTAACCAACTTCAACTCCGTCATTCAGGCGAAGATGAATCAACTGCATTCTACAACTTCTGCCAATGATATGATTCTTATCCTAAAGGCGCTAGAATCGGCATATTCTACAATTTTAAATGGTACTGCAATTAATACTGCAAATGCTATTACAGATATCGGTGATAATAAAGTAGCAGCAATAAACACTGCAGGAACCACACAGGTATCAGCAGTAAATACAGCGGGAACCACACAGGTTGGTCTAGTAAATACTGCTGGAACAACTGGCGTAACAAATATTAATACAAATAAGACAACAGCGCTTTCAGAAATAGATACTGCTAGAATAGCAGCAGTAGCATTAGTAACAAGCGCAGCGGGCGGAACAAATCCGTTCTTGTTGATGGGAGCATAATAAATGGCAACAAATTATAAAATTTTAGGACAAGCTCAGGCATCTGCAGCATCTGGAACAGAAATGCTTAATGGTTTCCCTGATCCAAATTTTGGGTTTTATACAGGATCAACTCAACACAATGGAGATTTTAACGGCCCAATATTTCAGACTACAGGAACAAGAAACGATTCCCATCAATATCAAAGATATGTAGATGGATTCCATCATCCAGGCGGAGGAAATGCATCTAGAACAGATTCTATTCAATTTTATAATCATCATTACTCAAATGATGTTTATTGGACTTTAAAGTCTTCAACAGCTCCATTTTTACAAAATGGTAAGACATACACCCTTTCTCTTTGGCTATATGGAGATGGAACTACAAGCGGAAACCGACACAATTCTATTTATTTTAACAGAGGTGTAAACAATCAAGATATTCTTCCATGGGAATCATCTGCTCATCAATTTAGACAGAACACTTATTGGGGAACCCCAACATATAGTAACGCCTGGGGTAACTGGAAACAGTATTATACAACATTTACTGGAGAAGGCGGTTATTTTGGATTAGTAAATAGATCTCATAATAGCAGCCATAGCAATATGGATAACAACGTATATATGGGTGGAGTTCAGCTACTAGAAGGAGCCGTTCCTATTGCTTTGCTTAATGCAAAACCAATTGATGGGTCTTCTGGTAATCCAAATGCACTATATACTGCTCCATTTACAACCCGCTCTGAAGGATGGCAGACTACAGCGTTTGCCTCTCCAACAGTTAGAAGGCTAACAGGATCATGGGTAACTCTTTATACAGTACCAGATTTAACACAAGCAGTAGCATCTACTCTTTCTGTCACGAATATAGGTGCGGTTGGCAGCACATACAGAATTGCTGTACAAAAATTTGGAGAATCTTTAAGCCATAAGCATTTGATCGCATTTGATCAGGTATTAGCAGCAAACTCTAGCGAAAATATAACAGTAGGACTTACTTTAAATGCTGGAGATAGAGTTATTGTTCAAGCAGATGTTGACAAAATGCAATTCTCTCTATTCGGTTCGGAGTTAACTCTCTAATGACAGTATCTAAAAGAGGTAATCTAAGTTCAAACAGGCAGTTAGATTACGGAATGGTGTTATTTGCAGAGACAGTAACCTCTACAAATGATAAGAACCCATACTCTGGCATGACAAATCCAGTTCTATTAGAAGGACAGACGTCAGTTGTTTTTGAATCTATTCCACAAAATTTTACACATTTAAAATTAGTATTTAGCGATATAGCACATACAGAAAATTCTAGCACTGGATATAGATTAAAAATGGCTATAAATGGAGACACAAATAGTTCAAGGTATTATACAAGATCTGGAGTACCAGGCGGAGGAAACTATGGTGGTCAGGGACATAGTGCTGACAATGCAGATTCTGTATATGTAGGACATATTTATCGCCCAGAAAATGTTACATGGTCAAGCTCTGGAGAACTATATATTCCTCTTTACTCTAAACAAATGCCATATAATCAAAGAACTGGCTGGGGTCAATGGTGGGCATTAGCAGCCTATACATACCCATATGTTGTAGGATGGAACTACTATAACAATACCGCAGCATCTTTACCAGTTACAAGCCTTTCTTTTTCAATAGAAAGCTCCAAGGCTTTTAGATCTCATTCAAAAATAAGTTTATATGGAATTAAATAAAAATAAGGTATAATATTACAAGGAGACCAAATGCCATCAACATACCATTTATACGACAGATACGGTGAAATATCACCATCATATTCTGGAGAAGCATACTTTGTTAAATGTAAATATGCTCCAGCGCCAGCAGTTCTTCAGCAAACAAATAACAGAGTATATTCAAATGATGCTACGGCAGATTACTCAACATATACATTAACTGGAATTACTGGATTCTATGATGCCCAATTTGGAGTTTATGGAGTAGGATCGGCGAGATATTATTTAGATGGCTCAAGCTTGTCACCAAACATTAAAATTGTATCTTCTTCATATTATGATACTGGTGCAAATACTTATAAAACTGCTTCATTAAAAGTATGGAGCAAACATGCTCTCACAATGAGATTAGATATTCAGCTTCAAGATTCAGGTGGAACTCAAGTTGGCGGAACTGATAGTACAACTGTTACCTTAACAGCAAATGAATGGACACCAATTTCAGTAACATCAGCAGTAAATGGCCAAAGATTTTTAGTAACACTTAATGTTATGAATTTTAATGCTGCAAGCGATACTGGAAAAATTTTCTATGTAGATACAGTTCAAGTAGAAGATAATAGATATCAGACTCCATTTAATAACTCTCCAGTAAGAGTTGCATCAACATTAAACTACTCTATTCCAAAAATTGGTCCAGACTATACGGTTTTATGTTGGACAGTTGCTGGACCACAAGTATCTTCAGCTGCTGGAGGAGTTCACCCATTCTTTACTTTATATACTAGCAACTCATCTTATGCTACATTAAACTACCAAAGAGGTTCAACTAAGCTTCAGGCTTTCAAAGATGATACTGATCCAAATACAGACTTACAAATTTCGTCTTTAACAGTAGATCCAGGAACCGTAATGTTTGGAGCTCTTGTTAATGATGGACAAAGTTTGACCGCATATTTTGGTAAAGACGGAGATGCTTCTTTACAAACAGTAACTGGAAATACAGACTTCGACTATTTTGGTCAAGTATATCTTGGTCAGGATCCAGTAAGTGGATATTATGCAAACGGTCCAATTGAACAATTTTTAATTTTTAATAGAGTATTAACTTCCCAAGAAATTGATGCCATATTTAAATCTGCAACTCCAAAAGATATGGAATCAGATACTAGCATAATTTTTGCAGCTGGCACTCCTTCTTTAATAGGAACCACAAACGCCTTATCTGTTTCTGGAACTGGCTATATGAGACCTCTTGGAGTTACAGCAAGCCTAGATATCATTTCAACATCAAAAATGAATTCAGCAATTACCCCATTTGGAACAACCACCCATATGGTTTATGGCGAAGATATTAAAAAGATATCTATGCAGGACGTACTAGCTACATCTACAAATTTAACTACCGCCAATCTTTATAGAATTGATAGTATAGTTGAATTTCCAACAGCTGGTAAAACTGCATACGTAACCAAGATTTAGGAGAAAAAATGGCATATACGTATAGAATAGACAGTCTTGACGGATCTAAGATAGCACGATATAATAGTGATAATGGAACATGGATTCATGTTACACCAACAGACCAAGACTATTTAAATTGGGTTGCAGCTGGAAATACTGCATTAGAATTTCCAGCTCAAGAAATAACAGAAGAACCAGCTCAATAGTAAAGTCTTTAATATAATACAAATTTCTGTATTATTAATAGTAGAATAGATTAAAATGAAAAATATTAATAGTATAGCTATTGTAGGTGGCGGATCTTCTGGATGGATGACAGCTGCAAATCTAATAGCATTTTTCCCAGAGTATAAAATAACATTAATCGAAAGCCCTAACATTTCTACAGTTGGTGTTGGAGAAAGCACTCAGGGGGCAATAACAGACTGGGTAAAGTCACTAGGAATTGACCATAAAGATTTTATGGAATATACCGACGCCTCATATAAAATGAGTATTAAGTTTACAGATTTTCATCAAAAAGGTGATGGAGGATTCCACTACCCATTTGGACAGGTATATCTTGGAGACGCTCAGTTTAAAGGCACAGACTGGTTTTTGAAAAAAGCAAAGTATCCAGAAACTCCAATTCAAGATTATTGCAATACTTTTTTCCCACAAATGGCTTTAGTTAATAAAAGTAAAATAAATACAAATAAACACGGCATATTTAATAATTTTGATTTTTATAGGGCATCAGCATTCCATTTTGACGCAACAAAATTTGGTTTATGGCTAAGAGATAGATATGCGCTACCAAGAGGTGTTGATCATATCACTAAAGAAGTTGTTGAAATTAAAACAGATGAAAATGGAATCTCGGCTTTAGTATTCGATGACGGAACAAATTTTTCCGCAGATTTATATATTGATTGTACTGGATTTAAATCATTACTTCTAGAACAGACAATGGGAGTAGAATTTGAAGATATGTCAGATGAGCTTCCATGTAACCATGCATGGGCCACACAAATCCCTTATGTTGATCCAGAAAAAGAAATTGAAAATTATACAAATTGTACTGCTTTAGGACACGGATGGGTTTGGAATATACCGTTATACACCCGTATTGGAACTGGCTATGTATTTAGTGATAAGTTTACAACCAAAGAAGAAGCTTTAGAAGAATTTAAATTACATCTAAAAAATAAAACTGAACCAATTTATGCTCCAGATAGAGACCTATCAAATTCTGATTTTAAACTTATTAAATTTAGAACAGGTGTACATAAAAAACTTTGGGAAAAAAATGTAATTGCAATAGGTCTTTCTGCTGCATTCGTAGAGCCATTAGAAAGCAATGGATTATATACAGTTCATGAATTTTTAAGAGTTCTTGTAAAAACTTTAAGCAAAGGATATGTAAATGGATTTGATAAAGAATCATTTACTCATGAATGTACAAGAATTTTTAAAGGATTTTTTAACTTCGTAAGAATGCACTATACTCTAAGTAGGAGAGACGATACAGATTTTTGGAAGCATATGACTGAATCAAAAAATAATATTAAATCAGAAGCATATGCTCTTAATCAAGTTTCTTTAGCTAAAACCAGACATATTGGAGAGTATGAAATGGAAAGCGGAGTCCACTGTATTGCTGTAGGGCATAATAATTTCCCATTTGGTAAAGAAGCTTTGAATTTTTGGAACTCAGACGCATATCAAGATGTTGATACAGTTGTAGCTGGATTTATGTTTAAATCAGATAAATCTAAAAAGAAGTGGGAAGAAGAAGCAGATGAATCGCTATCCCATTATGAATATTTAAAGAAGAATTTCCATGGCGGATTATAAAAAAATTAAATTTGCAATGTCTGGGTTTAATCCTGGAGATGCAGTAGAATTTTCTGATATTCCACAACCTGCAAAAAAGTATGTACCAGACTGGTATAGAGATACTCCACTTTTACGACCAGACAATATAGATGAGCCTGGAAAAAGAAACTTTAAGCATTGCATGCCATTTGCAGACGCATTCCTTACTGGATACATGCTTACAACAATATGCGATATTCTGATTGATTTAGATCAATTTGGAAAACCAAAAATTTCTTTTCCTAATGGGATGACCCCTTTTTCTTCTAGAGAAAAATATACTGCTGGTCAAATGCCAGTACCAGAAGATTGTCACGACACACATTTTATTTGGTATCATCCAATGCATATTAAAACACCAAAGGGTTACGGTGTTTTAATTACTCATCCATTAAATAGACATGACTTACCATTTTATAGTTTAAGTGGAATTGTTGATACAGATATAGATGCAATGCATCCAGGACAATATCCTTTCTTTTTAAAGAAAAATTTTAAAGGACTTATTCCAAAAGGAACTCCTATAGTACAAATTATTCCAATCAAAAGAGATAGCTGGGAATCTGAAAAAGACACCTCTCTTTTGACAAAAGACTGGATGGAATATCTTTTTAAAGTAAGATCAGTATTTTCTGGTTTTTATAAAAAAAATATATGGCAAAAAAAGTCTTATAATTAATGTTAAAGCCAAAGGACATAGTTGCTGTTACTAAACAACTAGGAAATAAAAAATATTGGAATAAAACAAATACAATAGAGTTTTGGGCATTTTCTACAAAACTTATGATTATATTTCCAGGATTAATATTTGGTGTACAATTTTGGTGGCTTTATATTTTTGCTTTAATATCAAGTCTAGCACTAATTCTTACTTCAACAGTAAAAACCTTGCCAACTATTATATACTTTAATATTGGCTGGACAATATTAGCTACTTTAGCAATATTAAAACACTTTAGGTTATTTATATGGTAAATATATTATTTACAGACTTAAGTATGTGTGTAAAAGAAGAATATTATCCTTCTCCATCTGAAAAAAATATTCCAGAATGGTATGCAAAAACAAACAACTATATAAATGATGAAAAAATATTATTAGAATCTACAATAAAAAAATGTATGCCTGTATTCGATGTGATGTCAGCTGGATATTTATTAAAATTTCCTATGGATATAGAGGTTATATCTATAGGAGAAAATAAAATAATAACTACAATGCAAAATAGTTTAGAATTTTTTAATTTATCACAACATGTGGTTGAGCAGGCTCCGTATCATCCCCTAAAAAAAAATCAGTCATATTTTAAAATCAATAATCCATGGTCTATTAAAACTGATTTAGGATACAGTTGTTTATTTTTAAATCCAATTCATAGAAATTCAAGTATAACTATTATGGAAGGAATAGTAGATACAGACAAATACACATATCCAGTCAATTTGCCATTTGTTGTAAAAGATGACTTTGAGGGGATAATAAAAGCAGGAACCCCATTTGCACAAGTAATCCCATTTAAAAGAGAAGAATTTAAAATGACAATATCTCCTATAGAAAATGAATTGTCGGAGATAAAAGAGGTATCAGATCTTTTAAAGAAGGCACAAAAAGAGAATATCTTAAATTCATACAAAACCTTATGGAGATCTAGAAAGTCATACAAGTAGTTTATAAGCACCCTAGGGTATAATATATCTATATGGCCACCCTATTCCCAGCTTCTATAGATGTACTGAATAACCCACATTCTGGGGCACCACTACATTCACCTGGCCATGCAGATCAACACATAAATTCAAATGATGCCATTGAAGCATTACAGTACAAGGTTGGTCAAGATAATTCAACAGTAGTAACATCACATGACTATAAGATTGCACAGCTCGAAGGTCTCGTAACTTCACAAGTTGCTGGAGCAAGGTCTTTATATGCTGATGTAAGAAATCAAAGCGGATCTCCAATTCTCAAGGGATCTCCCGTTCGTATCGTTGGTACAGACGGAGCTTCTGGAAAAATATTAATAGATGTAGCAACTAATTTTAGCGAGTCTGGATCCTCAAAAACATTCGGCCTTACAACATCTGCAATAGCAAATAACTCAAACGGTCAAGTAATTACATTCGGTCTTCTTGAAAATATCGATACAACAGGTGCAGTAGATGGAGATCCAGTATGGCTAGGAGTAAATGGAGCTAAGATATACGGACTTGTCAACAAGCCATTTGCACCAAGTCATTTAGTATATTTGGGAGCTGTAGCAAGAGGCGGTCAGCAAAACACAGGATCAATTCAAGTAACAATTCAGAACGGCTTTGAGCTAAGAGAATTACACGATGTCTCTGTAATGAATCCATCTACAGGCGATACAATTAGATATAATCAAACTACCGACCTATGGGAAAAATACACATTAAATAATTTTGTAACTACAGACAATCTAAGCAACACTCTTGGAGACTATGTCCCAATTGGAGACGTTGCTCAGCCTGATGGCGTAGCCTCTCTAGACTCTAGCGGAAATGTTCCAATATCACAATTAGGTAATTTAATTGATGGGGCTCCTGGAGCTCTAGATACTCTTAACGAATTGGCTGCCGCATTGGCAGATGATGCAAACTATGCAACCACAATTACAAATGCCTTATCCCTTAAAGCCCCTTTGGCCAGCCCAACATTTACTGGAACCGTAAATCTTTCTTCAGCAACAGTTACTGGCGTTATATCAACTGTTCAACAGAATGGAACGGCTTTAACTAAGAGACCAACCATCAACTTTTTGGGTGGAGCCCTGGTCCAAGATGACTTGGTTAATAACCGAATAAATGTTACAATTACAGGAGGAACACCAGAGCTAATAGATGGCGGTAATTTTGACTCAGTGTCTCCATACGATGGTGGAGCGCCAGACGCAACAACATTTGAAAATACATTTGACGCAGGAGAAATCGCAGCATGAGCGTAAATTCAAGATTCCAAATTCGTAGAGGTACCGCAGCAGAATGGAATGCATCAAACCCAACATTGGCGGCAGGTGAATGGGGTTTTGAAAAAGATACTGGACGATTTAAGATCGGTAGAGGAACCATTGCATGGACAGCTCTAGAATATGCTGGCCTAACTCCAAATACAAATGATACATTTACAAACAAAACAATTAATCTTTCAGACAATACATTATCTGGAACAGTAGCTCAATTTAATACTGCTCTTTCAGATGATAACTTCGTAACATTGACTGGATCAGAGATTCTTACAAATAAGACTCTTACTAGCCCAACAATTTCTAATCCTACATTTACTGGACAAGCAAGCGGTCTAGAGGTAGCTTTTGCTCAAAATATAGTTTTTGAAGGCACTACAGCAGATTCATATGAAATGACATTAACCGCTGGAGAACCAACACAGGATAGGGTAATTACCCTTCCAGACGCTACAGACACCCTTATTGGAAGAAATACCCAAGATATACTAACAAATAAGAGCATTAGCGGCTCTACAAATACGCTAACAAATATTCCAAATAACGCCTTAGTGAACAGTTCCTTCACTTTAAACGGAACTGTAGTATCATTAGGTGGTACCACTGAAATAGCAACAGGTGGCGGCAAATATGGAACATTCTTACTAATGGGAGCATAAAATGGCAGAGTATATTAAAATTTTAGGACAGGCTAGTGGACAGGTAGCTACAGCTGAAACAATGCTTAATGGATTTCCAGATCCAAATTTAGAGTTTTATACAACCAACACAACACACGGCGGAGATGCTTATGCAACACCAGGACCTCTTTTTGGCCACTATCAGCATCATAGCGGTGTAAATTCTAATAATACTATTGCTTATGTTACAGGTGAGTATGCTCCAGATTCAGCAAACTCAATTGGAAGAACTAACTCTATTCAATTTACATCTCATAATAACAACTATAGGCCGTTTTGGAGAATTAGTAGCGGGCTATCAACAACAACAAAGCCATTTTTAAAATCAGGTCAACCGTACACACTTTCTTTGTGGGGTAAATTTACTGGTAGCTATCACGGATATCAAAATAATAACCGTTGGAGCGTAACAGCTTATAATGGATCTTCATGGTTTAATATTATTGAAGAAAAAGGCGATGGTTCAATGTATCAAAATGGAATTGGATATAATACAGGTTGGGACAGTCCAGTAAATAATACCAATAATATTTGGGAGCATTGGGGAAGACATTACCAAACATTTACAGGACAAGGTGGATATTTTGATTTTCAAGTTAAACCATATAATTCTGGTTTTGATGATTGGGTTTATTTTTATTTAGATAACGTTCAGTTAATTGAAGGTGCTGTTCCTAAAGCATTACTAAGTCGTCGTCCAGTTGATGGAGCTTCTGGAAATCCAAATGCGCTATATACTTCTCCATATACAACAAGATCTGAGGGATGGTCTGCAGTACCATATGCCTCTCCAACAGTTAGAAAAGTTACTGGTTCATGGGTTCCATTATATACAGTTCCAGAAGCCAGAGCAGCAGTTGCTTCATCTATTGTAATTTCTAATATTGGAGCTTCTGCAGCTACATATCGAATTGCAGTAGTAAAATATGGAGAATCTGTAACTCATAAATCTATGATAGCCTTTGATCATCCAATTGTTCAAACATCTAATGAAACTATGACCATAGGAATTTCTTTAGCTGCTGGTGATCGAGTTCTAGTTCAATCAGATACAGACAAGGTACAGTTCCAGTTGTTTGGATCTGAGTTAACGGTAGGATAATATGACTGTAAGAAAAACTGGGGGCACGTTATCTTCATCAGTACCAGTAACTCAAAATTATTCTTCTTACGTGTTACTTGCTGAAACAAAACCTGTTTCTGGTACAACTAACCCAGTAAGCGGTATGACTAATCCGCAAATGATTAATGGTACAAGCCAGTTAACATTTAACAATATTCCTCAAACATATAGGGATCTTAAGATACAGTTTTCTTACATGTCGCACAATACTCAAAATGATAGCCAATACAGAATTACTTGGTGGATAAATAACAATACTACAAATAATAGATACTATTCCCGTGGCGGTACTCAAGCAACTGGTACCCCAGGCCACAACTCAGACAACACAGATAGATTTTATTTCTTCTATAACTATAATCATTTAACACGTAGAAACGACTATCCTGGACAAGGAGAGATTATTATTCCAGATTATTCTACAACTCTTTCTACAAACTTTAGAGGAGCTTACGGGACATCTTGGAATATGGTAGGTTTAAGCTATCCAACTCAGTGGGGATTTAATTACTATAATCAAAATGAAGTAAAAAACCCAGTAACTAGATTAGATTTTAGTTGGGAATCAGACGTGAAGTTTTGCGAAAAATCAAAAATTAGCATTTACGGCATAGGTGCTGTATAATATAAACGGAGGCAATAATGGCAACAACATATCATACATTTGACAGATACGGAACCGTATTACCAACACTAACAGGTAATCTATGGTACGGAAGCTGTCGATACGACTTGTCCCCAGCGGTTTATCAAGCAACAACTAATACAATTTATCGACAAGATGCCACAGCCGATTATTCAACATTTTCAACAACTGGAATTACTGGATTCTATGATGCCCAATCTGGACTATATGGAGTCGGCGCAGCCAGATATATGATTGACGGATCTAATCCAAGTCCAAATGTTAAGTTTCCAACATCTTCTTCATATAATACTGGTGTAAGTAGCTATAAAACAGCTTCTTTAAAAATATTTAGCGAGCATGCTCTTCAAGTTAGATTAGATATTTTAATGGGTGGAAATACAGATAGCACCTCTCTAACCTTAACCCCCAATGTTTGGAACTCAATATCAGTATCATCTAATACTTCTGACGCAAGCTATTTAGCCTCTCTTAATATATTAAATGTTAATACAACTAATGATGCTGGTAAAATATTTTATATTGATCAGGTCCAGGTAGAAAACCTAAGATTTGCAACAGCATTTCAAAATCAAGAAGCAAGATTAAATGGACAGTTATCTTATCAATTACCAAAAACTGGTGCAGACTATACAGCATTAATTTGGACAAAGATTGGCCCTCAATGCAGTACTCAGGCTCAAGGAATTCATCCTTATTTTACTTTATATAACAACTCATCAGACTATTTAACATTAAATTATCAAGAAGGAGCCACTAAGCTTCAAGCTTTTAAAGATGACACAGATCCAAATACAGATATTCAAATTTCTTCAATTAACTATGCACCAGGAGATGTTGTTTTTGGAGCAGTAGTTAATGACGGATTAAATATGACAGTATATTTTGCTAAACAAGGAGATGCCTCTTTCCAAACAGCAAGTTCTGCAACTGAATTTCATACATTTGAATATGTATATCTAGGATCAGATCCAGTTAATAGCAGATGGGCAAACTCAACAGTTGAGCAATTTTTAGTTTATAATAAAGCTTTAACACAGGCAGAAGTATTAGATGTGTTTAATTCAGCAACACCGTTAGACTATACTTCAAACAATAGGATTATATTTGCAGCTGCTACTCCATCAACAATTGGAACCTACAATGGACTTGGAGTAGCTGGTACTGGTTCTTATAGATATAATAATGAAACATTGTCGTTAGACATGATATCGGCCATAAACTCAAATACCACATACGGTCCTACTGGATCTTCAACAAATATGTTTTACGGCGATGATGTTAATAAGCTTAAATTAAATGAAATTATAGCAACATCAAATAATACAACAACAGCTACCCTATATAGGGTTGATAACATATCGTTTATTGATAATATAGGAAGGATCGCATATGCTACCAAATTATAGTTTTCCAATTAAAAGTGTTATTTATACTAATTCAGAAAATTCTGAAGTAAAAGTTATATACGAAGATGATACGTTTAACTATGCCGATCCAACTGATCAGCAAGTATTATCCTGGATTAACATTAATGAAAATGTAATATCCGACTATCAATCTCCTCAAGAAGACGCAGATTTGGATAGAACACAGCCAGGATACGTCGGACTACAGTAACTGACCCAACTTAGGGTATAATGGATTTATGTCCTACCAATTAAAAACTATAAAAGACTCACCTATAGGTTTTTGGACCTTAGATGAGTCTTCTGGTTCTATTGCGTATGATAAATCTGGATGTAATAATCATGGAACTTATGTAGGATCTCCCGCCTCAAATATGTTGCCTCTAGTTCCTGGCGGAATCTCTGGAACTAAAATAACCAATACAGCCTATGCTACATTTCCAGTAACAAAAGATTTTTATTCTTCAACAGTCGGAGCGGGACTAGCAAACAAATACACATCAGACAATGACTTTACTTTAGAGGTATGGGTAAATCAATCTATAGAGTCTAACAATGAAACTCCGCTCTTTGCGGATACTACAAATAACATAGGTTTATATTGGCATAAAGGCGATATAGTATTTAAGGTATCAGCCACAGAGTCTATTAGATACTGTATTCCATATAGCAAAAAGGTACTTCATATTGTAGGAGTTTATTCTGTATCTGGAATATCTTTATATGTAGATTCAGCCCCAGTTGCCTCTAAGTCTTTATCTAATTTTAAATTTACAAATACTACAACCACATTTCAGACTGGTCCGACGGCAGATGCAGGAGATGCATTTATTGTAGATGCCCCAGCTATCTATAGATACAGCCTACCATCATCATCAATAAGAAGACACTATTTATCTGGAAATGTAACAGTATCTC
>JACCDW010444318.1_pt1 | contig 13240 bp, 9 predicted proteins | sample 7449781 | NCBI WGS metagenome assembly JACCDW01 (sample SAMN15323449, study PRJNA562643) | freshwater metagenome | isolation source: river surface water | place: USA:Blue River Watershed | collected 2017-08-18 | reverse complement strand
TTTACGTAGGGCTTGCAAAGGTAGGAAATTTTGTATCTTTGTGCATCTACAAAAAGGGGTGCCTCTAAAAAAGGCTGAGATTATACCCATTGAACCTGATGCGGGTAGTGCCGTCGAAGGGATTTTGTCGAGTTTTTAGCGCTGAAAACTCAAAAAAATCGTCAATTTAAGGGTTAAAAAGTTAAATCATAACAGGATTTGGCTCCTTTACCTGTTGCTAAAATTTCAAAAAAATGAAAAAGGCAACAACGCTTATTTTTACGCTTATTGTATGTGTGCAAAGTCTATTTGCACAAAAAATCCAAGGAATCGTTTTCGATCAGGAGACCAAAGCTCCTTTGTGGGGGGCTTCCGTTTCAGTGAAAGGATCTCCTAAGGGCAATGTAACTGATTCGAAAGGACGGTTTCAACTCGCAATTTCAACTAATTCGACCATTACAGTTAGTTTTGTGGGCTATGAGCCTGTAGAGGTTTTGGCAGATCAAGCGAATAAAATCGCGCTTAAAAAGTCCAATTACTTACAAGATGAAGTTGTAGTTCGTGCCACTAGGGCTGATGAAAATTCTGCAATGGCCTATTCGAATATGTCTGCTGAGGAATTAGGGAAGTCGAACTTAGGCCAAGACATGCCTATGTTATTAAATTTTACACCTTCAGTTGTCACTACTTCTGACGCTGGGGCGGGTATTGGTTACACCGGAATTCGTATTCGTGGATCAGATGCCACCCGTGTGAATGTGACGGTGAATGGTATTCCGATTAACGATTCAGAGTCACAAGGTACCTTCTGGGTGAATATGCCTGACTTTGCTAGTTCTGTGAATTCAGTCCAAATCCAGCGCGGGGTAGGAACTTCTACCAATGGGGCTGGAGCTTTTGGAGGTTCGGTGAATATGCAGACGAATACCTTTGAGTCAAAGGCCTACGGAGAGGCACATGCTTCAGGGGGTTCTTTTGGAACGTTAAAAACTACCTTGAAATTCGGATCTGGTTTATTAGGAGGGAAGTTTACCTTAGATGGGCGTCTGTCTCGAATTGTTTCGGATGGTTTTATCGATCGTGCCTCGTCTAATCTAGTTTCGGCTTATTTTTCTGCGGGGTATTTTGGCAAAAAAAGCTTCGCTCGATTTAATTACTTTACCGGTAATGAAAAGACCTACCAGTCTTGGTATGGTACTCCAGAAAGTAGAATCACAGGTTCTGTGGCTGATATGCAGGCCTTTATCGACCGAAACTATTTAAGCCCCCAGGATGCAGATAATTTATTGAAAAGCGGACGTACCTATAATTATTACACCTACGATAATCAGACCGATAATTATGCGCAGGATCACTTTCAACTCATCACGAATCACCGATTGACGGAGGCTTGGAACTTGGATTTGAATGCGCATTATACGTATGGTCGTGGGTACTTTGAGGAGTTTAGACCCAGTGCTGACCTAGTCAATTACGGTATTACAAATTCGCTTAGAAGTGTGGATGTTATTCGCCGCAAATGGTTAGACAATGATTTTTATGGATCGACCTTTGCTTTGAATTATACCGGTTCTCAGAAAATTAAATTTACATTCGGAGGAGCCTGGAATCGCTATATTGGACGCCACTTTGGGGTATTACAGGATCCATTTCCAGGAAGAGAATGGTACCGAAGCCGGTCTCAAAAAACGGATTTAAGCCTCTATGCAAAAGGGAATATCATTTTGTCTTCGGCTTGGAATGCTTATGTAGATATGCAATACCGAACAATAGGCTATCGCATGTTTGGAACAGCAGATAAATTTTTATCGATAGATTCTGATAATACGTACTCCTTTTTCAATCCTAAATTTGGTCTGACTCATCAACTTTCAGAAAAATCGAAAGTGTATGGTTCTGTCTCAGCAGGAAGTAAAGAGCCGAGTCGCCAGGATTTTGTAGATAATGCAGCTGGGGCACCTCGTCCTGAATATCTGCAAGATTACGAGTTAGGTTATGAGCGTTCAGGCCAAAAATATGGATTACAATTGAATGGTTATTTCATGAATTACCAGGATCAATTAGTGTTGACAGGGGCTGTCAATTCAACTGGCGATGCCATTCGGACAAATGTGGAATCGAGTTACCGTTTAGGTTTAGAGACCATGCTTAACATCCAAATTTCTAAGCGCCTAGTTTGGAGTGGAAATGTGACATTAAGCCAAAACCGGATCCGTCAATTCAAGGAGGAAATTGTTGATTATGATACCTATGATATGGCTTTTATTGATCATGAAAACACAGACATAGCCTTTTCTCCTTCGCTCATTTATGGAAGTACGTTAACCTATACGGCAGGTGCTTTTGAAGCAAGTCTGTTACGTAAATATGTAGGGAAGCAGTATTTAGATAATACATCAGATGATGCTCGATCGCTCGCTGCCTATAACACACATGATATTCGATTGAAATACTCGCTGAAGAAAGGTCCAGTTTTCACGCTATTGTTAAACAATGTGTTAAATGAGCAGTATTCATCTAATGGCTACACCTATTCATACCGTTTCGCAGGTGCTATGACAACAGAAAACTTCTACTATCCGCAAGCCGGATTTAATTTCTTGCTCGGAGCGAGTATCCGCTTCTAATAGCGTTTTCGCCGCTAAAAAAAGCCTCAGACTTTCGAAAAATCTGAGGCTTTTTTATTAGTTCATTAAATCCCATTTCCATCCCCATTTCGCGAGGCGGTAGCGGACAGAATACCAAAGTACGCCCAAACCATAAATCGAGCTACGTTTGAAGTTAATCGAAGAAGCTTCGTCGAAATATTTCGTTGGGCAAGTCACCTCGCCCACTTCGAATCCTTTCCAGAATAATTGCAAGACCATTTGGTTATCGAAGATGAAATCATCGTCGCATTTTGTGAATTTCACAGCCTCTAAAGCTTCTTTCGAGAAGGCACGGTAGCCGGTGTGGTATTCGGACAGTTTTTGGTCAATTAAGATATTTTGGAATAAGGTTAATAAGCGATTCGCGATGTATTTATAAATAGGCATTCCTCCCTTTAATGCCCCTTTTCCTAAGATGCGAGAAGCAAAAACGACTGGATAAAGGCCATTGCCAATGATTGAAATCATCGCTTTTAAAAGCATAGGGGTGTATTGGTAATCGGGGTGCAACATGATCACGATATCGCCACCTAATTCCAATGCTTTGGTGTAACAGGTCTTCTGATTTCCTCCATAACCGAGGTTTTTATCATGGCGAATCACGTGTTTAATGCCCACGGCCTTCGCCACTTCCACTGTATTATCTGGGCTATGATCATCGACTAAAATTACCTCGTCCACCCAATCGTGCGGAATTTCGTGGTATGTCTTTTCCAGCGTGAGCGCTGCCTTGTATGCGGGCATAACGACGATGACCTTTTTACCTTCGTACATAAATTTTCTGAGCTATTTTTGCGACCTTTGTGAGGCCAAAGTGTAAAATTAAATATTTATGAGCGAAACGCTATTTTTTCTTCTTTTTTCAGTGGGTGTGATGGCTGTCATGCTGATCGACCTAGGCATTTTTAAAAAGGATACCAGTGAAGAAGTAACTTTCAAGGAAGCGGGTTTCTGGACGGGGATGTGGGTTTTATTAGCGATTATGTTCTATATTTTCCTAGGCTATAATGGCGCGATGGTGCATGGGATTACAGATACGCAAAGTCTAAAAGCGGTTCAGCAGGCGTATGCTTCGCACATTGATTTAGGGACTGGGTCCTACTATGAGGCACTGGCTACTTTTCAAAATAACATGTCGCTCGAATTTATCACCGGCTACCTTGTCGAATATTCCCTGTCTGCAGATAATGTGTTCGTCTTTATTTTAATTTTCAATTCCTTCGGTGTTCAAAAGCGTTACTATAAGAAAATCCTTGTTTGGGGAATCTTAGGAGCGATTATTTTGCGCTTAGTATTTATCTTCCTGGGTGCGGCTTTATTACAAAAATTTGATTGGATTATTTATGTTTTTGGTGCATTCTTAGTCTATACAGGATTGAAGATTTTGTTTTCGAAACACGAGGAGGAAGAGATTGATACGGCTAATCATCCCGTGGTCCGTTTTTTATCTCGTTTTTTCAATGTGTACAGAAGAAACGTGATCGGTCATTTCTTTGTTCGGATGAAGAACACGGGGAAACTGTTTATTACTCCCATTTTCGTTGTGGTTGTGGTGATTGCTTTTACGGATATTATTTTCGCAGTGGATTCGATTCCAGCGATTTTTTCTATTTCAAAAGACCCATATATTGTCTTCTTTTCGAATGTTTTTGCTGTGATGGGCTTACGTTCGCTTTTCTTTTTTCTTTCTAGTTTAATGGGCTTATTCCGCTTCTTGCCGATGGGCTTAGGCGTCTTGTTGAGCTTTGTTGGGGGAAAAATGCTGGCTCATTCGAAGTTAGAGGAATGGGGATTTGGGACGCTATCTTCTTTAGCAGTAATCGTTGGGATTTTGACGATTAGTATTTTATTAAGCCTTGCATTTCCAGAGAAGAAAAAGGCCTAGTGCCATTCCTTGACCATTTTACGGTATTGAAGGGGTGGGGTTTTCATCCAAGTTTTGAACTGTTTATTAAAATGAGACAGATTGCCAAAACCGCTCTCAAAACACACCTCAATCATTGGTTTGCTAGTTGTACGCAATAAGGTACAAGCATGTTTTACCCTAAATTCGGTCACTAATTCCACAAAAGTTTTATTGGTCACTTTCTTGAAATAACGGCAGAAAGCCGTTTCGGTCATATTTGCTAAATGCGCTACCTCATCTAAGTGAACGTCCTGTGTATAATTCGCTATGACGTAGGCATAAACCCTGTTGATTCTTTCTAAATCGCCCTCTGCAATCGAATAGTTGCCTTCCGTAGTATCAATAGCCTGAACATCTGCTGTTGAAATTCCGATCGTATGTAGTATCTGCAAGAAGGAGATTAGTTGTGGGAAAGGAGGCATGTCTACTAGTGTTAACATTTCTCTTGCGATGCGATCTTGTGTAGGTCCTACGATGGAAAATCCAGTTTTGGCTTTTTCAAACAGGTTTTTCAATCCAATACAAGCTTCATTTGAAAGAAAATCTTCACCTAAAAAATCACGCCGAAAATGAATCACTAATGCCTGAGCTCCATCCGAGGCAGGCTCTTCTAGTAACCAATCTTTTCGGTGATTTTGCCAGCAATGGGGTAAGTTTTCACCTAAAAGAACTAAGTCCCCTGGTCTGAAATCACTAATCTGATTCCCTACAAAACGCTTTCCTTCCCCGGAAATGATCAGGGTTAATTCTAACTCAGGATGAAAATGGTAGGGTGCATCAAAACGTGCTTGTTTCACATGTTTGATTTGAAATCCGGAGCTGAGTTGTTCAAGCTGTGCTTTCATATAATTTTAGCCTATTGGAGTGTTTTATTTTACAGAAGGGTAAAATTGCATCTTTTTTGGCCAAAATAAAGGTAGACTGCTGAAATAATTTTTGAAATCTTTGCAAGAAAAAACAAATGCTACATCAGTCCTTCTCTGTTTCGCATGAGCAAGTCGCTTATTTTAACGCAAACGGCCACGCGTACATTCCGGGCTTAATTTCAGCTGCAGAATTACAACCCTATCGCCAAGCGATTCTAGATTGGGCGGCGGACTTTCGCGCTCAGCAAAAACCCATGGAAGAGCGGGATACCTATGGGAAAGCATTTTTACAGATGATGAATCTGTGGGAAACGTCAGAAACGGTGAAGGAATTTACTTTGGCGAAGCGCTTTGCGGGGGTAGCTGCTCAATTACTGGGGGTTAAAAATGTTCGCCTTTACCACGACCAAGCGCTGTTTAAAGAGCCGGGTGGTGGCCATACACCTTGGCATCAAGATCAATATTATTGGCCCATCGATACTCCTAAAACGGTAACGATGTGGATGCCCCTGGTAGATATTGAGGAAGGAATGGGAATGCTCACATTTGCCTCGAAGTCTTCTGGAGCAGACCTACCTAAGTTAGAAATATCAGACGAATCTGAATCTTTGATAGGAGACTACGTTAAAAAACAAGGATATGAAATTGTGGCTCAAAAATCCATGAAAGCCGGCGATGCCACCTTCCACCTGGGTTGGACGTTACACAATGCGCCAGGGAATGATTCAACTAAAATGCGGGAAGTGATGACGATCATCTATATGGATGCGGAGGCTCGAGTGATGGAGCCCCAAAATCCAAATCAAGAAGCCGATCGCCAGCGTTGGTTACAGGGTTTAGCCCCAGGATTACCGGCTGCCTCTGCCCTAAACCCACTTATTTGAGGTTAGGGCAGTCGCAGTCGTTTTTCTTAAATAATGACCATTTTTTCTTGTAAAGCTTAGGCTGGCGTTGACTTGCACAGGAGCCAGCAAGTAAACCGATACAGAGAATAAGTACTAGATAACGCATTATTTTAAACGTGCTTTAAAGTAATTTATCGCTAATCCCCAAGCCTCTTCTGTAGCAGCTTTATCATAAGCTGGGTTCGAAGGATTCGCAAAAGCGTGTTGCGCGTCGAAGATTTTTGTCTGGATTCCTTTACCCGCCGTCTTCATGTTGGCTTCGAATTCCTTCACTACCGTCGGGTTAATAAATTGCTCTTTACCAGCAAAAAGGCCTAACACATCCGTCTGTAATAATTTCAATTGCTCCACATCCTTCACTGGCATTCCATAATACATCACACAAGCTGCCGCTTGTTTGCCCGCTAAAATGGATGCTTTCAAGGATAAAGCTCCGCCAAAACACCAACCCACCGTCGCAATCTTTGCTTTCGGTCCTACATAGGCAATGGCTCCTTTAATGATCGCTTCTAAACGAGCAGGATTCGCACCCCCCATATATTTCGCGGCATCTTCTCTGGTAGTGGCTACTTTTCCATCATACATATCGATGGCTAACACATTTACATTACCTAAAGTACTGTAGAAATGTTCCGCTTCTCTTTTTATGTGGTCATTTAGGCCCCACCATTCTTGGAAAACGAACAAGGTAATATTCGTAGGCTTATCAGCAGGGATATAAAACCCTTTCGCCATTTGATCATCGGGAGTCTTAAATTCGACCATCACACCACCGGCCTTGCTCACATGATGGTAGGGCTTGGGTAGTGCGTGTGATTTAACAAAGTTTTTATTGGAGGCCAAAAGCTGCATTCCATCTTTCTTTACGAAGCAACAAGAGGCCTGCGAAAAGGCTAAAAACGAGGCAAAAACGAGTGCCAAGGTTGCGATATATTTTTTCATAGCTTGATTTGAGAAATTTTTTCTTAAATGTAGCCGAAAATTTCTGTTTTGCGCTAACTTTGTCCCAAACCTATTTATTTTAAACATGAAAAATTCCTCGTTCGGAATCCTCCGAATCACTCTCATTTTTGCCTTATTGGTTTCAACGCTTTCTGTCTTTGCACAAGCGGCTAACCCCTTAGCTGGTAAGAAAATTTTAGTTTTCTCCTCTACGAAAGGCTTCCGCCACTCGTCCATTAAACCTGGACAAATTGCCTTGTTCAAAATGGCATCAGAAAAAGGATTTTCTGTGGACACCACAGAGAATGCAGCCAATTTTACAGAGAAAAATTTGAAGCAATACCGCATTGTGGTGTTTTTAAACACTACATCTAATGTGTTAAATGACGTGCAACAAATTGCTTTTGAGCGCTATATTCAAGCGGGCGGAGCGTATTTTGGCATTCATGCAGCTACAGATACAGAATACGATTGGCCTTGGTATACAAAGTTAGCGGGTGGTCAATTCGCGTCTCACCCAGGTCGTCCAAATGTCCAAAAAGGAACATTTACGGCAGTAGATCGCACACACATTTCGACGGCTCACATGCCAGAAACGTTCGATCGCACGGATGAGTTTTATGATACGAAGAACTTCAATAAAGATGTTAAAGTCTTAATTACTTTAGACGAAAAGTCATACAAGGATGGTAAAATGGGTGATTTCCACCCAATGGCTTGGTACCATGAATACGATGGTGGCCGTGCATTCTACACGAACTGGGGACATACGCATGAGTCTTTTGAGGAGCCGATTGTAGTACAACATATTTGGGGTGCGTTGCAATGGTTAGCGTCCGGTCGTCCTCAAGATTACACGAAAAAATTACGTTCAGAATTGCCACCAGAGGAGAATCGTTTCACGAAAGTGATTTTGGATCGCAATTTAGATGAGCCTACAGAACTTGCGGTGACAGATGGAGGAAAAATCTTCTTTGGAGAGCGTAAGGGTAAATTAAAAATGTATGATCCGAAAAAGGGCAAGACAAAGGTCGTTGCTGATTTGGACGTATTCTCGAAATTTGAATATGGTTTAATGGGGGTTAATATTGATCCTGATTACAACAAGAACCACTGGTTGTATTTGTTTTATTCTCCTCAAACAGGCAAAGCAGATACGGCTCAACACCTATCTCGATTTACCTACGACGACGTAAAGGATACCTTACTAATGGATACTGAAAAGGTATTGTTACGTGTGCCTGTAAAGCGTGACGGATGTTGCCATACAGGGGGTTCGATCGCTTGGGATAAATCAGGAAACTTGTTCTTGTCCACAGGTGATGACACAAATCCATTTGATTCTAATGGGTACGGGCCTATGGACAACCGTCCAGGTCGTGCAGGTTGGGATGCGCGTGCAACATCCTCTAACACCAATGATTTAAGAGGAAAGATTTTACGTATCAAGCCTACTCCAGAGGGGGGTTACACCATTCCGGAAGGCAATTTGTTTCCAGCGGGGATCTACCATGCTAAACCGGAGATTTATGTAATGGGAAATCGTAACCCTTACCGTATCTCTGTCGATAAGCGTACTGGTTTCTTGTATTGGGGCGAAGTAGGTCCAGATGCGGGTGAAGATTCAAAGAAATATGGTCCACGTGGACATGATGAAGTAAATCAAGCGCGTCAGGCAGGGTACTTCGGTTGGCCATTATTTGTGGCGGATAACCGTCCTTATAACCAGCGTGATTTTGCAAACGACAGCACTTGGGCTACGTTTAATCCCAAAGCTCCTATTAACACTTCCCCTCACAATACGGGATTTGCTCATTTGCCTGCTGCTCAGAAAGCATTCATTTATTACCCATATGCAGATTCTCCAGAATTTGGCCCTGTAATTACCAAAGGTTCTCGTAACGCAATGGCTGGTCCGATTTATTACCGTGATGATTTTCCGGCTACTTCGAAAACTAAATTCCCAGCCTATTATGACGGGAAGTTCTTTGCATATGATTGGTCTCGCGATTTAATCTATACGGTAACGATGAATGCAAAAGGAGATTTCGTTCAAATGGAGCGTTTCCTTCCTAATACAACCTTCTCTCATCCGATGGATTTAGAGTTTGATAAAAACGGTACGATGTACGGTTTAGAATATGGTCCTAACTGGTTTGCGGCTAGTGAGGATGCAGCGCTGTATAAAATTGAATACAATGCGGGAAATAGACCTCCTAAGGTGATGGTTTCAGTAGACAAGCCGGTGGGTGCTTTACCTTTGAGTGTTAAATTCTCTTCTAAAGGTACGATTGATTATGATGGGGATGCGATTAAATATGCGTGGAATTTTGGGGATGGAGGAACAAGTTCCGCAGCCAATCCAACACATGTATTTACCAAAGCGGGCATTTACAACGTGAAGTTAACTGTGAAAGATGCCGCTGGAAATTCGAATTCGGAAATGGTTAAAATTACGGCAGGTAATGAAGTGCCAACAGTAGATGTAGCTATTGAAGGGAACAAATCATTCTATTGGAACGACAAGCCGATCACCTATAAAGTATCGGTGCAAGATAAAGAAGATGGAAGTTTAGCGAATAAGAAGATTGCAGAGGACGAAGTTGTTATGCAAATTGATTATTTAGAAGGCTTTGATAAGACTTTGATTGCGCAAGGACACCAAGCGAATACTTCATTCTCTGCAGGTAAGCGTCTGATTGATTTATCAGATTGCAAGACTTGTCACGCGGTTGAAAAGAAATCTATTGGACCATCTTACACAGATATTAGTAAGAAATACCGTGCGAGCTCACAAAACATCGATGAGTTATCGAAGAAAATCATTGCCGGTGGTGGTGGAGTTTGGGGCGAGAATGCCATGGCAGCTCACCCACAAATTTCGGTAGCTGATGCTCGTGAGATGGTGAAATATATTTTAGGTTTAGCAGATAAGAAGAAGGCCTCTAAGCCAGTAGCTGGACAATATATTCCTCAAGACAAAGGAAAGCCAGGTACGTTTATCTTCCGTGCGATGTATACAGACAAAGGAGCAGGTAAAATTGCACCAGTAACAGGCTCTAAAGTCGTGACTTTACGTGATGCGAAGTTCCCTGCTGTAAGTGCAGATGCAACCGCTAAAACGATGAAGTTTAAAGTGGACGGAATCGGGGAAATCTTGGTTGCTACGGCTTCTGGTGGTTATGCGCGTTATGATGCTATTGACTTAACTGGTATCAAGAATCTTTCGGTGATGGCAAGCTACATGGCAGGCCAAACAGTCGGGGGTCAGCTAGAGCTTAGAACAGGTAGCGTAACAGGTCCGTTGTTGGGTTCTGTAGAAGTAAACGCGACGAAGGCATATAACTTCCCACTTAACACGACAGGTGTTCATGATGTCTACTTAGTATTCGTTAATGACAAAGTGAAAGAGGGAGCCTTGTATGCTTTGATGAATTTGAACTTCCAGAATTAAGCTGGAAGTTTTAAACGAAAAAAGCCCCGAGCGATCGGGGCTTTTTTTATGCTCTTTCGGATAACTCGAGCCATCTTAGCTCTTTTTCTTCTAGCTTGTTCTTGATGTCCTCGATGGCTTTTGCCCAATCGGTTAACAATTGAAAGTCGTCTGAGCCTTGGTTGAGTTTTTCGACTAAGGAATCTTTCTCGATTTCTAATGCAGCCATCTCCTTTTCTAGTTCCTCGAATTCCTTTTGTTCCTTGAAGCTAAGCTTAGGACCTTTCGGGGCTGCGGGAGCAGCAGTCGATGGCGCTTTAACCGGACTTTGTTTCGTAGCTGGCTCATCTTCTTTATTCTCCAGGGCAATGCGATAATCCGTATAGTTTCCGTTGAAGAATTTAACTTCTCCTTCTCCTTCCACCAGGATTAATTGATCGACTAGATTATCCATGAAATAACGATCATGGGAAACCAGTAAAAGACAACCTTGGAATTCACTTAAGAAGTCTTCTAAAAGTTGTAAAGTATCTAAGTCTAAATCATTCGTAGGCTCATCCAGAATCAAGAAGTTAGGATTCTTCACGAGCACACGCATTAATTGCAAGCGTTTTTTCTCGCCACCACTTAGCTTCTCCACGGGAGTATATTGCTGGGCTGTAGTGAAGAGGAATTTGCTCAAAAACTGGCTTGGGCTAAGTGATTCGTTCTTTCCATAAGGAATGACTTCGGCAATCTCCGTAATCGTGTCGATGACGCGTTGTTCCGGGCGGAAATCGAAGGGAATTTGGGTATAATAACCCACCACAAGTGTTTCGCCCGGATCGATGGTTCCTGAATCAGGTTGTTCTAATCCGGTTAAAAGTTGTAAGAATGTTGTTTTGCCGGCGCCGTTTTTACCTACGATTCCGATGCGGTCTTTCTTCTTAAAGGTATAGGTAAAGTCGTTGATGATCTTCTTGTCTCCCCAGGCCTTTTTCAGGTGGTTGATTTCGATGATCTTATTGCCAAGACGGGACATTTGAATGTTAAGTTCCAGTTTGCTATCGTCTAGTTTTTTGTTTGCTTTTTCTTCCGTTTCGTGGAAGGCATCGATACGGTATTGGGCTTTGGTTCCACGGGCTTTCGGTTGCTTGCGCATCCACTCGAGCTCCTTGCGGTATAAGTTTTTCGCCTTTGAAATACTACTGGCCTCTGAGGCCTCGCGTTCTGCTTTTTTCTCTAGGAAGTAGGCGTAATTACCTTCGTAGGTATAGATGGAGCCGTCGGCTAATTCCATCATCTTGTTGCAGACCTTGTCTAAGAAATAACGATCGTGGGAGACGACTAAAACGGTAACATTAGGTCCGGACATGATGCCTTCTAACCATTCGATGGTTTCGATGTCCAAATGGTTGGTCGGCTCATCCAGAATCATGATATCTGGACTCTCGATCAACAGTTTAGCGAGGGAGAGGCGTTTCTTTTGGCCCCCAGATAAAGTCGATACTTTTTGATCTCCATCTGGAATGCCTAAGCGGCTGATGATTTGTTTCGCTCTTGCCTCGTAATCCCAAGCGTTATGCGCCTCCATTAATGCAAACGCATCTTCTAATTCTTTTGAATCACCGGAAAGCATTGCTTTTTCGTAGGATTTGATGGCTACCGCGCTGGGTAAATCGTCCGAGAAAAGGTAATTAAGTACTTGTTCGTTTTCGGCGAAAATGGGATTCTGGGGTAGATAGCCTACGCGAATTCCTTTGCGGATGGAAATATTTCCCTCGTCCGGAGTTTGCATCCCCATCAGGGATTCCATCAAGGTGGTTTTACCCGTGCCATTTTTTCCTATGAGGGCTACTTTTTCACCTTTTTGGAGGCCAAAAAATAATCCTTTAAACACCCATCTTTCGCCCAGGTTACGTGATATGTTCTCCGCCGATAAATAATTCATTCGTTTGTTGTTGAGAATTCAATTAAGAATTCGATTCCATCTCTTCTTCTCTCATTTTACGCTTCAGAACACGGCCTGAAACGCCGATACTGACTTCATACAAACCAAGTAGTGGGAATGCCACTAAAAGCTGTGAAATCACATCGGGAGAAGGGGTGATGATCGCCGCCACGATAAAAATGACAATAAGGGCATGTCTACGGTATTCCCGCATGAAGGATGGGGTTAAAATGCCTACTTGCGATAGCACATAGGCTACCATGGGTAATTGGAAGGTGATTCCACAGGCCAAAGTCAACATGGATAACAACGAAATATAATCGTTGATATCGAATTGGTTTTGGATTGTAGGATCTAATTTAAAGTTAGCTAGAAAGTTAATTGCCATAGGAGCAACTACATAATAGCCGAAGGCAACCCCACTAAAAAATAAAAGAGATACCCAAAAAACCGCTCCACGCGCCGCATTCAACTCTTTACTTTTCAAGCCTGGTTTAATGAAGCGCCACAATTCGTGGAACATATACGGGAAAGCAAATAATAGACCTACGATGATGGATTGTGTCAACGCCATCATGAATTGTCCAGAAACCTCTCTACTTTGGAGAATAAAATCCGCCTTCTGCATGCA
>JACCDW011988343.1_pt1 | contig 13244 bp, 13 predicted proteins | sample 7449781 | NCBI WGS metagenome assembly JACCDW01 (sample SAMN15323449, study PRJNA562643) | freshwater metagenome | isolation source: river surface water | place: USA:Blue River Watershed | collected 2017-08-18 | reverse complement strand
GTCTAACCCATGATCACCAGGTTGCGAAAATCTATCGCTGGCCGATCAATTTTCTGGTGGCTGTATCTTTCTGGAATTTTTTGGGTGCGGGCGTCTTTGGTTTCCTGATCAATCCACCGCTGGCTCTCTATTACATGCAAGGACTGAATACCACTCCCGTGCATGGGCATACCGCTCTCTTCGGTGTTTACGGTATGCTGGGCATAGGCTTGATGCTCTTCTGTATGCGATCTTTGGAATATCGCCGCTCATGGTCGGAAGGCGCTTTGCGATGGTCTTTTTGGCTTTTGAATGGCGGACTCCTGGTCATGGTTCTTCTGAGTCTTTTGCCGATCGGACTCCTGCAGACTCAGGCCAGTGTGGAGCATGGACTTTGGTATGCACGCTCCGCAGAATTTCTCAACACAAGTCTGATGCAAACCTTGAAGTGGTTCAGGGTCCCTGGTGATGTTCTCTTCGCTTTGGGTGTTGTCTCTTTGCTGGTGTTTTTTGTGCGGCGCAGTCCCAGAGCGGAAACTGTGGAATCGGAAAATCGTCTCGGAGCCAATAAACCAGACGAAAGTCTGGAACGATATGGTGTTTGACTCATAACGGAGGGATCTTCCATGCTTCGATTCGTGATGGCCTGCACTTTGATGAGCAGTATTCTGGCCTGTCAACCGACGCCAAGTTCAAGCGAAAGGACGCAACCGGAGACCAGCGTCCCTGCGACGGGAGATACCTCCACGAATACACAGGATGCTGCGAAAAAGCCTATCCATCTGCCTTCGCAGGGTCAGGCTGAAGTCAAGGGTTACGTCATGCCTGGGACAAGGCCGAACGAAGTCTGCATGGAGAAAGGATTTACCTGGCTCTATAACGGCTATCTGAAACCAGAGTGTGGAACCTGCCATAACAAGGATAACCGTTACGGTGTGACTCAGTTTGCCCAAGGCGCTGATGAAGCGGCATCCTTTTTGGTTTTGAAAACCGTCACGGATTCCAAGAAACTTCTTGATGCCGTTTTAGGCAACGTCTTTTGCAAGGGCTGTGTGATCACCAAGGATGATCCGCTTTACGCCGACCTTCAGTACTTCGTGCAGCATATGGATCGTTGCGAGAAACCCTGAAGAAGACCGCCGTGCCCGAAACCCGGGCACGGTCTTCATCATTTTATCGCGTTGAAAGCTTCAAATCGTACCACTTGTTCAAGAGTTGAATGGACGATTTGTAAGCGCCATCACTCCAGCCCGAGCGGTTGGGATAATAGGCTTCACCCACCAAAGCAACTGATTCACCAGGCAAGGGCTCCAGTGACCATGCCGCCACCTGGGCGTTGGTGTGCGTCGCGCCCGCGCGCAGATAATGCCAACCAGCGGGCCATATCTGAACATGAGTTTTGAGTGGTTTTGGTATGGTGACCGATGCGGGCAGGCTGACTCCATTCTGATTGAAGAGTTTGGTGAAACCTTCATGAATCTCCGCTTCCACACGCTCCATGGAAGTCCTGGCAAGCCTTTCCCAATGATCCACGCAGCGCTGGTCATCATCATAAACCGAACGAGTCACGTTCTGCTCGGCAGCATCTGGATTCAGAGGAATCTCGATAAAGTTCACGCAGCTGTCCGTGGTCCACGCGCGCCAGACCTGATTGCTGCCATCGGGGAGAGCCGGATTGCGGATATCCTTCCACCAGGCATGCGGCCACCATTGAGTGATTGTGGCGACTTTCACCCCAAGGATATCCTGGAATGCTTTCTGTTTGGCAATGCGCGCGGGAACATCACCACGAAGATATGGAAAAGCGCTGGGCGGCACCGCGATGACGAGCTGATTCGCAGCGACTTTGTAGTTGGCGCTTTTCAGCTCGTAAGCTTTGCCCCGGCTATGAATACTGGAGATCGCTTCGCCTTTGAAGATACGAACACCCGCAGCGCGTGCCCGTTCTTCCATGCCGCGAATAAACGCTGACATTCCGCCCACTGGATAGGATGCCACGCAGCAGACGTCCCATTCCTCATCCAGATAATCCATGTAGGAACGTGCATCGATAGGATATTCGAAGTCAGCGCGGAAACGGGTCATGTCGTGCAGGTAATCCAGGCCTGCGGGCGTGACGACGGCGCTCACGTAGCTGCGGAAATCAGGATAGAGGGCAATTTTCTCGCGTTCCGGCCCAAAGCGCAGTTGATCATAAAGCCAGGTCTCCTGGTCAGTGTCAGGGTTATCCTTGAGCGGGAGTCCAGGATAAAGGGGAATAAAGTCGTCTTTGCTGAAGGACGTTTGACCACGGACTTGAATCAAGTCTGTGCCGAGTGCTGGAGTTTCCAATTGAAGTCCCAGCTCCGCCGCGAGATTAAACAGCAGCGTTTGAGTTTCCATGATGCGGCGGGCACCGACCCCGATGCGCGGGGCTTCTTGATTGCCCTCATCATAAGCAAGATCGTAGATGCGTCCTCCCAATTCGTTCTCTTTTTCGAAGAGGCATACTTTGGAGCCGAGCTTGGGCCCCAAACGAAACGCAGTGTGGAGGCCACCTGCGCCGCCACCGACAATGGCAACTTCGCAGTTCAAAGGTCTTCCATTTTTTGCTGATAAAGAAGAGGTGGGAAGCAGAGTGAAACTAAGAAAGGCGAAAAGCAGTGCATGGCGCTTCGCTGGTATCGAAACCATAAAATTACTTACTCCCTGTGTATGGGTATGGGACGCAGTGTAGGCCCCACAGTACCGGGAAATCATGGCCTTGCAAAGTCATTTGCCCGATGGCTTACCGACCTTCGGTAGGCATCAAACACTCGGTAATAGCGTGATCACAAGGGCGGAAGGATGGCCCTTGGTAATCGCGGTCACTTGAAGAATCGCTGGAAAATTTAAACTATCCGTTTGCAAGGGTTCTTGTGCGGCGCATACGTCTTCGCTTCAAGGATCGGCGTCGATCACGGACTGCAGAAAATTCTGGTCGGCCAAGGGAGAGTGGTGATAAACAAAGCGTAGCCTTGACGCCTTGGAAGGAGCTTTGACGTATGTTTCGAATCCTGGAGATTGGCCCGAACGGAACGGTGGCCACCTATGACGACGCTTCCCATTTGGGGCCACCACCTGAAGGATTTATCCGTTGGATTGATCTTTCCGCTCAGGATGAAGCACAGTTGGAAGTCTTGCGGACGAGCTTTGGCTTTCACCCCCTGGCGATCGAGGACTGCGCGCATTTCGATCAAAGACCCAAGGTTGAGGAGTACGAAGATCATCTCTTTATCGTGACGCAGGCATTTGACTGCGAGGGCGCAAGCATTGCAAATTTGAAGGTTCTGGAACTTCACACGTTCCTGGGCCGCAATTATCTGGTCACGGTTCACAGTGAAGGCATCGATGCCTTGGACGCGGTATGGAAACGCACAAGCGCCGATGGCAGTTTGCTGAGGCGCGGTGTGGATTTTCTTTATTATCTGATCGCTGACCATATGGTGGACGGGAATTTTCCTATACTGGATCTGGCCACCGAGGAGCTTGAGATTCTGGAAGAGCAGGTGCTTGCCAATCCTCAAAGGGATAACCTGTCCCGAATTTTTGCCCTGAAACATCAACTCGTCAGCATGCGCAAGGTTCTTTCGCCGCAGCGTGATGTGCTTGGGGCCTTGACCAAACTCGATCACCCACTCATTTCAGAGCGGACGCTCCATTATTTCCGCGATGTCTATGATCACCTGATGCGACTTACCGAATCCATTGAAGCGAATCGGGACCTTCTTGGCAATGCCCTGGAAGCCTATCTGTCGTCGGTGTCGCAGCGAACCAATGAAATCATGAAGTACCTAACTATTATGAGCGCCGTATTTCTGCCATTGGCTTTTGTCGTGGGATTCTTTGGACAGAATTTTCAGAACCTGATCGGGATTCGGGATTGGGTGCAGGCCGATGCCTTAATGTGGGGGATGGTGTCGATGTGCGTCACTATTCCCGTAGTGATGATCATCTGGTTCAAACGTAAAGGCTGGATTTGAGGAGCTCCACAGTGCAGCTTTTATAAGTCATTTGGACATATAAATCGCTGTCTTTTTATCGACATAACCCATTGAATTTATATAGTGAAAGAAGTTTTTTTCCAAAAACCTCATTTTTAACTGGCTGCCCAGCCAGCAATCGGATACAAACCTTTTTAGGGAAGATAAATTTAGACACGCGAAAGGGGTTCCGATGCTGAAGACCTGGAAACACAAAGCTGCTCACGTCGTCGCTTCCACCTTGCTGATGAGCGTTGTTGCCTGCGGTCAAATCGATGACGCGCAACAAACCAGCGAAACCAAGGTCACCAATGGACTTAAAGCGACAGGTGAGTTTCCTTCTGTGATTCTTCTTCAGTTCAGCGCGGGCAGCTTCGGTTCGTCGATCTGTACAGGAACCTTTGTCAACGATGCGCAAGTCGTGACGGCGGCTCACTGTGTTTATGACATCCTGAAAGCAGGTAAGCCAGCATCGGCGATGACCTTCACCAGGACTTTGGCCAATGGCCGCACCCAGCGCGTGGCGGCCACCTCTTTGAAGTATCATCCTTCTTACACCGTGGTTCCTGGCAAACTGAGTAATCATGATCTCGCGGTTGTGACTTTTCCGCGGAACTCGGCACCAGCCACCACTGAACTTTATCCGAACACGCCCAGTGTCGGTCAGAAGTTTACCATCGTTGGTTTCGGCGTAAACGATTACAAGTACGATGCCTCCGGTCAGCAGACAGGTACGGGCTCGGGCGTCAAGCGCAAAGGTCAAAACGAAATCTATCAAGTCGACAACGGCATGATCCGTTTCTATGGTGTGCCCACGGCCAGCGATGCCGAAAGAGCTTTGGGTCAGGATTCGGCCAGCGGTTCGGGTGATTCTGGTGGACCACTTCTAATCGATGGCGCACTGGCAGCTGTCACCTCGGGCGGCGGTCTGGCTCAAGCGCAGGATGAAGCAGGCAACACTGTGACCGTGAAAGTTTCCAATTATGTAGACCTGAATGAGCCGTCCAATCACGATTTCCTCCTGGCGACTCTGTTCAACTAAGTCCAACTCGTCCATACCTCGAACATTCAAGCCCGCTTCTCGCAAGCGGGCTTGTTTTTTTGCTGGCCAGCCGTTCACCTTGTGAACGGATTGGCTCGCGCATCCCCGCCATCCCTGCGAGTGCTGGAAATTCCTCGTCAACGCCCACAGTTCGTGTGTGATTTCGGTCTGCGATTTCCTGCCTTTTCGTGGGAATCGGCTGTTCCCATTTGGGAACAGTCCCTGCAAAGGAGGGAGTGCTGCTCGTCCGCAGCCGAGCGCCGTGAAGGAGAAAGCTTATGAAAAGATGGATACGAAAAAGATTGATCACACGCCTAGGACTCATTCTGGGGGTCAGCAGCGTCCTGGCTTGCTCGCCCCTTCAAAATAAGGAATCGACTTCGTCGCCACTTGTCACCGATGTGGCTCATACCATTTCCAAGCGTCAATCGATTGGGAACTGCTGGCTATACGCGGCCGGGACCTGGCTGGAATCGAACGCGCTGAGTTATCAGAATGAAGTGTTGGACGTCTCGGAATCCTACTGGACCTGGTGGCATTTTTACAATCAATTGGTCGCCCCTTATGAGCTGGAGGAAATCGCAACCGGTGGCAGCTGGAACGAGGCTCGCGCCATCATCCTTAAGCATGGTTACGTGAACGAGGCGGATTTCATTTCAGATGAAGGTGGCTTTGAAATGTCCTTCCGGCAAAAGCAAGCGGTGAATTTCATCAACGATGCTCTGGCCTATGGTGTGTTGAAAGACCCGGAAGCGCGGACACCCGAATTGGTGCGGGAGGTGCTGGATGAAGCGTTTGGTTCGAATATGGCTGAAGCGGAAAAGTTGGCTCAAACGGCCCAACTCAAAATCATCCGCACACTGCCGAATGGTCAAGTCGTGACGCTGCGAGATCTGCTCGACCGGCGTTCGCGGGAAGCCTGGGTTGAAGTATCTTTTCCTAGGGTTTTTGGCGAGAATGCGGTGGTCAACGCGAACGTGCAAAAAGCGAGACGCCGGATTTGGAACCGCGTCTTCCGCGCATTGAATGATAAACAGCCCGTGGTTATCAGCTTAATGATCGACTTTAATGCTTTGGATAACAAAGACGGTACTTTTAAAGGCCAACGTTTGCGTGAACTCGGCGCGGGTGATCAGGGTGGACACCTTACGGTGCTCGAAGATTATACGGTCACCGACGTACCCGGTATTGGTGCGATTGGTCGTGGCGAAGTGAGCGAGGAGCTTCAGGAGCTTGCTCTGCAGGGAACGTTGGATCAACTCGTGGTAAAAAACTCCTGGGGAGTCAATCGTCCCGAACGCGGCATCAAAGATGGGATCACACTCTTCGATCGCAGCTATCTGGAAGATCAGTATGCCTGGAAAGAGGATGAAGACGATCTGGAAAGTCCCGTGAATTGGTACACAACTTTGGGCGGCTTTGTATTACCAGCCGGCTACTGAAGGGTTCGCAGTTCCCGCTGATCAAAAAAGGACATCCCCCGAAATTGGAGGATGACCGTAACAAGATCAGCGGGATTTGTTTATTCAACGGCTCTGAACGCTGCGACAGAGGATAATACTCCAAGGCCATGGATAGGGGCACGGCGTTGGGGTAGGAGCCGGTGTCGGCGTAACCGTTGGTGTCGGAGTCGGCGTCGGTGTAGGCGTCGGCTTCGGAGTGGGTGTCGGTGTTGGAGTCGGCGTCGGTGTTGGAGTCGGCGTCGGTGTTGGAGTCGGCGTTGGAGTCGGCGTCACAGCTGCAAGGTAAGGTTTGAACCAGCATGTGGGACGGTAACCATAAGTCAGACCTTCCGCTTGATTACAGGTGTAACGGACAGATTCCTGCTCCGCGTCTTTGCTATTGCGTTGACTGCCAAGATCACGACCAGGGATCACCTGGATGTCCCATTCTTTGGTACAGATGGCACCAGCTGTATAAGTATCCAGACGACACTGACCAGCAGGGTGAGAGTTGTAGGTTGTTTTTACAACGCTTTTGTCAGGCGTGGAAAAATCCGCGCGCGTTCCGCCCAAAGCAGCGAGCAAGCTGGCCAGCGAATAACCGCCAGCGGTCACGCGATAACACAGATTTTGATCCTGCTCACTCTCCCAGGCCTTGTCGCAAAGTGCTTTGGGAATGGCTTCGACGGTTTCACGATAGGTCGCATTCGTAGCGTGATCGTCTTTCCAGAGCTGACGTCCGCAGGACAATGTTGCAAAATAATCGGACTCGCCTTCGTTGGCAGCCCAGGCTGAAACAAAAGGATAGCCACCGAGGTGATGACCAATCTCGTGACAGAGAACGAGGGCAAATCCATCGCGTGTGACTTCAGGACGGCGGGCAAGACCACCGTACATATTCACCTGCCAGCTGGAACCGCTTTGGATGGCACTTGCGTTCACAGTGCTATCGGACCAGAGACGATTCACTTTCAAGGTTCCACCGAAACTGGCCACGACGGGCTTATAAAAAGCTTCCGCCTGATCAATCACTTCATTGAAATCCTGTTCGGTGATGCCTGCGGCGCGCAGAAGTCCGTCCTCTTTCCAGAGATCATTGGGCGGCAAGAAATCGGCCTGAGCCTGGGACGCGGTCAAAACGAGACCGGCTAGAGCAGCTGATGTCAGTCGTGCAAGCATCATCAATTCCCTTCACTTTCTTAGGTTTTATTCATAATCCCAAGCATAGTTGGTCGGCCGGCCAGTTCAATTTCGAAAAATTAACCGTTTTGCCTTACTGTTTTGAGCTAACAAGATGGAGGAAGATCATGCACGACGAGGCTTGAATCCCCGTATTTTTGAGGATCGGAGCACCTTTGCAAGACGTACACTTGTTCACTCAAAATGGGAAAAGAAGAGAGTTTCCAGCCTCAAAACTTCATATTTGTCGAAAAAAAATAAACGATTTGAAAGGGCACAGGCGTTAATTTTTGCTTCGATCAAAGACAAAAGCTGAAATCCTGGCGTGGACCATGGACGCAGAAGTCAGTACATTGCCCGAAGGCGAAGCCTTGTTTGTATAAATGGAGTTCGAATGAAAGCCTTTTCACCCGCTGCGGAACGGAATCAAGGACCGATTTTTGAAGTGCTGCAGCCTTTCCTTTCAACTTCGGCCAAGGTGCTCGAAATCGCCAGTGGCACAGGGCAGCACGCTGATTACTTCTGTGAGAAAAGGTCCGATATCGTATGGCAGATGTGCGATCCCGACCCGGCGAGTTATGCCAGCCTCATGATCTACTATGCAGAAGGTAAACATGAAGGACTGCAAAAACCGATCGCGTGGTCGGTCCTGGAATCAATGCCAATGGAATTGCAGCGCAAATTCGATGCTGTGGTTAACATTAACATGATTCATATTTCGCCGTGGGAAGCCTGTCTTGCTTTGCTGGAGTATTCAAAAAGCTGGTTAGCCACGGGCGGAATCCTTTTTCTCTATGGACCTTATTTCATAAAGACTAGAGAGACAGCACCTTCGAATCTGGCTTTTCATCAATCGCTGCAGGAACGGGATCCTCGCTGGGGTTTGCGTGACTTGGAGATCGTCAAGGCCGAGGCTGAAGCCCGTGGCCTGACGTGGTTGAAGACAGTCGACATGCCTGCGAATAATGTCTCTGTCGTTTTCCGGAAACTTTGATCGCTACGAATGTGAGTCTAGCGCTTCGTTTTCACGCGATTCATTCCGCCGTTAACGCCAATGACCTGCCCTGTCATCCAACTCGCGGCTGGATCCAGGAGCATCGCGAGGACGCTTGCAACATCATCGGGTTGTCCAATACGACCCAAAGGATGCATTTGAGCCGAAGCCTTTTTTGCTTCTTCCGAACTGACAAATCGATGACTCAAAGCTGTCTCCACCAGGGCGGGAGCCACGGCGTTGACCCGCACCTGACGGGGGGCATAGCTGGCGGCGGCAGCCACGGTCAAGCCTTCGACGGCACCTTTCGCAGCGGCAATGGCTTCATGGTTCGCGAGCCCAAATTGAGCCGCGACACTGCTCATTAAAACGATACTGCCGCCGCCGTCCTGTGCAAGACGCGGCGCTCCATATTTCACCGTGAAGAACGCGGTCATAAGATTGATATCCAATGTTTCCCGCAGATCATTCCCGCTCACCTGGCTCAAGGCTTTGATGATGATACTGCCGCAAAGATTCACGATTCCATCCAAAGGGATTGAATCCAGCTCCTGCATCGCAGAGCGCCAGGCATCTTCATCCCGGGCATCCCAAGCCATAGCCTTTTGATCGTAGCGAGAGGCCACAGCTTCCGCTTTTTCAAGGCTGCGACCGGCGACGATCACGGACCTTTTCTGTTCCGTTAAACGCCGAGTCAAGGCCTCACCGATTCCACCATATCCACCGATGATCAGAACACTTGCCATACGCTCTCCTGCTTCATATCACAGCGTTAGGAAACTCTGCGAGACTAACAAGTTAAGCCCAGCGACACGAGGTTTTTTCGCGCACAACTCGCGCTTTTGTTGCACAGCAATTTCGAAAGATGGGGCTTAACATAGGCTGGAATTGTGCTGGAACTTGCATTATGTTCCCGTTTCATCGCAAAACCCTGTTACGGAGAATGCACCATGTCGAGTCTCAGCTTCCTTGCCGGCCGTAAAGCCTTGGAGCAGCTTCGTCGCGACGGATTCAAACCGGATGCGTTTAAAGTTGTCGCCGGGGCGGCAGGCGGCCCCAAATGGCTTGTTTTAAGCCAACTGGACCGCGTAATCTTCGGTGAATTTTTTCGAGGCCGCCGTGATCCTTTGTTCCTGTTGGGATCCTCGATTGGTGCCTGGCGTTTTGCTGCGGTTTCACAGTCGGATCCTTTGACAGCTATTGCCCGATTTGAAGACGCCTATATCCAGCAAAGCTATCGGCCGAAACCCAGCCCAGAAGAGGTTACGGAGCGGAGTTATGAGGTGCTCGACGCCTTTCTCCCGCCGACGGCATGGAACGAGATCATGAACCATCCGAGTCATCGCCTCAGCATGCTCGCGGTGCGGTCCCGCGGGGCGACAGCCAGCGATAAGAACCTGTTACTCTCGCTTGGTTTGGGCGGTGCTGGATTGAGCAATATTCTCAGCCCGCGTGGATTGAACTTGTTTTTTGAGCGAACTCTTTTCTTTGATCCGCGTCATCGGCCTCCTTTTCTCCAGGCTCCAAACTTTTCGGCCCGTTCTGTGCCCTTGACTGCTGCCAATGCAAGACAGGCATTGATGGCCTCAGGTTCCATTCCATTGGTGATGGCAGGTATCTCGCAGATTGCGGGTGCTCCCACCGGCGTATATCGCGACGGCGGTATCATCGACTATCATTTGAATGTGCCTTTTCTTCCTCATGATGATGAAAAGCTCGTGCTCTTCCCTCACTTTGGGGAGCAATTGATTCCTGGCTGGTTTGATAAAGCTCTGCCCTGGCGGAAACCACAGACCGAGCGTATGGCTCATGCATTGGTTATCGCGCCCTCGCCGGAGTTTATTGCGAAGCTTCCTTTGCAAAAGATTCCCGATCGAAAGGATTTCAATCGTTTTCAAGGTCGCGATGCAGAACGCTTTCGTTACTGGCGTCAGGTCGTTCAGGAATGTCGACGTCTCGCCGACGAACTCAATGAGCTGATCGTGAAGGATCGTGTGGCCGAATGCGTCCGCCCCCTGCCCACCATTCCCTGACCGGAACTTCATGCAAGTTCCCATCACGAGACTATTACCAACGCCAGTCGGCTTAGGCGTCCATCCCATGGCAGCCCATCCTTGATGTCGAACATGCTGTGGATCGGATCTATCGTGCTACAGATTCGCATGAGCATCAGCGGGATAAATTTCCGCTGATAACTGAACTGGCGTAAGCATATTCTCGATTATTACGATAGGCTAACCAAAGGAAACAGTGCCGCTGATTTCACTGATAAGGATGATGCATAAGAGAGATCCATCCTGCAAGCGAGCTAACTGAAACAGAAGAGGACACTCTGCCTCAGTCTTTTTTCCTAAAATTTCCCATCAAAACACGAAATTTCCAGGCTTTCCGTGTTGATTATTTGCAAACCATTCGTACAGTCTAGCCCCATGTTTCCCCGTATTCCACGTTACTATCCTATCTTTAAAGGAGGTTTGATGAAAGTTTATACAAAATCCGCGCTTCCTATCATGCTGTTGATTGGCTTCCTCTTGTTTGAGATCGCAAATGCGGCTCCCTATCCTTATCCCTATGAAGCCTGCATGCCTTCCCGCACGGGCAAGGAACACGTCTGCGTGCAAAACTATATAGCCGGAGCGGTATCAGGCGGTAACGAGTTTGTCGAATACGGCCGCTGCGATGTCGTCCGTGAGCAAAGGCCTTACTGGTTCGTCCCGCCGCAAGGTGGTGATGATCCGAATGATCCAAGGTTACAGGATGCCGCTTTTAAGAAGGAATTGGATTGGGTCGTCTCACAGATTCGATCGGTGGGATGTTCCTGCTGCCACACTGCAAAATCAGGCGTGAAAGCTTCGAAGTGGGATTTGGAAGCCAAAGGCGTATTCTCGGATCAGCTATCGACCTTCGGGCTGGCTGTCTTTACCGGTGAAAATGTAGATTTCCATAGGCTGGCGCATTTCGATCCCAAGGATAATTACGGCTACGATCAATCGCAAACAGGAGTGCCCACTCAGGATCCGCAAAGGTTCAAAGCGTTCTTCATGCAGGAAGCCAAACGCCGCGGCATTACGAAAGACGAATTGCGGGCGCAAAGACGTTTTCCGGGAGGAGCATTTGATCTGGCGAAGGATCAACCCACGAAGCCTTGTGAGGCAGGGATGGGTGTAAGAAGGGATGGCAGCGTTCATTGGGGGACAGACGCTGTGCGTTATGTTTATGTGATGCGAAAAGGCACAGAGAATCCTCTCGGACCTCCTTCCCTGAATCGTCCAGAAGGAACCATCTGGAGCCTTCGCATGATTTCGTCGGCTGAACCTTTGCTGTCGGGTATCACTTATGGAGAAAGACCCGTGGGAGCCCGGCAGGAGGTTCCAGCTCTGGATCAAAAACCAGCGGCCCTGAAAGAGGGCGAGACCTATAAACTCCTCGTGACCAAGGATCTACTGAAACTTTCGACCAACTGCGAGTTTGTGTTCGGCGCCGAGTGATAAGTTTTTGGAACCGAAAGAGCAAGCGCCAAGGTTTCCAGTCTGGCTCTTGTTTTTTTCTGCAGATTCCGCCAAGCTGTCTGCCTTAAAAGGGGTGGCTTTAAGAACGTTTTCACTGTGGCCAAAATTCTGGGTTTCTGATTTATTCGGCGGGAACGACGCAAGAGGAAAGCCATCGAAGCGCCTTATATCCTGTCATCAGAGCAGAGTTTTCATTGGACGCTCAAAGCCCATCCAAGCTTTGATTATTTTTCGTTTTTGGATGAAGGCGCCGGCGCCCTTTTGCTCATCGGCATGCATCTCGCAGATCCCATGCCCTGGCTCTGTGCCCGAAATCCCCTTTATTTTCCTAAAGACCCTGGTCTGATCGACCTGGAGTCCAAACGCATCCTGGGCAAGAGATTGAAACCCGGCGCAGACCTTCTTCCCGAACGATCGAAAGAACTGGATCCCATCGTGCGGGTTTTGGACCTCTTGGACGAGGCAGGTCATTCCTTCACTAGGGAGGTCGAACCTCCCCAGCTGGTCAAGACACCTGGCAAGCTAGTGCCGCGGAAGCTTGTCGCGCATGCGCACATTCGTTTTCATGAGCAGGAGCTTGACCTCTATTCCCGCAACTTTTCCGAATTGAGTCAGTGCCTTCATGCCGAACTTACCTTGATCCTTGGTCTCTCCAAGCTATTAAGTGTGATGAAGGACCCACCTGCAACGTTGCAGGCTTTCCAACTCAAAACAACCTTGAAGCCTTGTAAAATGTGTGCCGCCTTCCTGCATGTCCTTCGCAGAAAATGCAGCATCTTCCGCGTCACCTATTTCGAGGATGATCCCGGTCGGCTCGCAGCTCATACGCTTTTGGATCAGCACGGTTATCAATCCACCCTCTGACGAAACGTCCCATCGATTTGGGTGCGGAAACCTATGGAATTGCTCTGGCTGCTAAGCGGCTCCTACACTCCGTCACTAGGGCTTTGAAATAAAGTTTGAGGCAGCTGCAATGGAAAGTCCTAACATCCGTCTTATTCTTGAGAACGCTTTCATGAGCGTCATAGTGACTTTATTAAGGATGACTTTTGGTTTTTACGTCGGCCCCTTGGACCGCAGCAAGTCTTGAACTCTGGC
>JACCDW011488434.1_pt1 | contig 13246 bp, 29 predicted proteins | sample 7449781 | NCBI WGS metagenome assembly JACCDW01 (sample SAMN15323449, study PRJNA562643) | freshwater metagenome | isolation source: river surface water | place: USA:Blue River Watershed | collected 2017-08-18 | reverse complement strand
TTCCAGATAGACTTGCATTCTCTGCCCTGAGGGCTTGATCAGTGTGTATTTCATCGATCGCTCTCCTAACTGTAAAGCTATTATATAGCCTTTTCGCCAAACGAGCAATGAGATTTAACTGTGGTATTTTTGCAACAGTTCCCTAGCTTGATCGCAGTGAGCCTCATCAGTGATCGATTCGTCGATGCACTCGATGATGATCATGTGGTACAGCGCAGCAGCTTCCTTGCGATAGTCTGTGGGCAGATTACGGATCAATCGTTGGAGATCGTCCTGGGTTTCGCAGGCCCAGATCAGCTCACAGAGCTGCTTCTGTTTGGGAGTGAGATTGGTCAGCGTTGGCATCAAGTTGCTCCTTACGATAGTTGATAGCGGCCATCCATTGTTCGGCTTTCATTGACCAGCAGCGGAACACACCATCCGTGATCACATCTCGGAATATCACATCGAAATCGTCTGTGCGATCTGTGCTGCGGTGCTCCTTGTCCCATGAGATCTGCATGTTGTTGGTAGGATTCTTAACCCAATGTGTGATCTGCTTGACCCCACGCACGATCACGTGAGTGAAATCATTCTTATCAAGGCTGAGGAACCAGTAATCACGATCGGTGTTACACTTGTGCTGTGTGACCAACTCTGCGAATCGATTGTCCGTGATCTTGTTAGCGATCTTAAGTTTGCGGTAGTCTTCGATGCTAAGATCAGTGAAGGCCCACAGGAATCCCAGCTTGGAGAATGCGTTATCACTGCCACCTATGGATGTCTTGATATTCACCACGTGATCAACGCCTGCAGCATCCGTAACGGTCATGTCACCAAAGCCCCTGAGCTGGCCCTCTTTGATATGATCAGCGAACCTCGGATCAGCCTTGAGCCAGGCGATGATCTGATCTTCGTCTTGTTTGGAATTAACGCGGCCTTCGTTGTTCTCACGAATGGCTTTGAGGTTGCTGCCTTTGAGGGCTGCTACGATGTCGTTAAGGATCTGCGGGGCTCGTGTATTCATAGTCTTATTATAGCGCCAATCACGTAGATTGTCAATAGGCCCGCATTCACAGCAACCAGGTTCCAATCACGGACGCTCAACGACCAGTAAAGGTACAGGATGCTGCCCAGGTTCAGCAGGACGATGTTAAGGGGATCTAGTGCGAGGCTTGTGGCCAGTGCTCCTGCCAGTGTGCAGACTAGGGCTAAATGTTTGGCTATCTCTGTAAGTTTCATAGTGCTAGTATAGCACCATTTGGACAGGTTGTCAAGCGTTTTGGATTAACTTGGCGCCGTTGTCTTCAGCGATGATCAGCCTGACGTTTGTGAGGTTCTTCTTGAGATGCTCGATGAGTTCTTCACGATCCTTGCCCTGACCTAGGAACTGATCGTTGTCTAGACGGAAAGCATAGAGCTGCCCCTGATGCTGTTCGATCTTGATCTCAACGGGAGTCAGTTCTACTTCTTCTGGGGCACCCGTGGCCTCCTGTAGATCACGATCGATCTTGGCCTTGACCTTCATCAGCTGTGCGTCTGAGATGTTCAGGTCTTTGAGCAGTTCCCTAAAGGCCACGGTGTTGGTCCAGTTGGCCACTGCTTTGCCCACGATGTAGCCTATGACAAAACCCACTAAGATTAGAATGTATTCTTCCATGATGTATTTAATAATCCACTTTGACCGAGCCTACCTCGGAGTTGTATGTAAGGAACACCTTGTCCGTGACTTCCTCGCCCATCATTTCATCGTAAAAGGTCACGGAGTAGCAGAACTGGCCCCCATTGGTGATGCCCAGGAATTTGGCAGTCTTGAAGCTAACTCCTTTGTAGCCGCTGAGCTCCAGACCTTTGGCCAAGGCCACAGGAGTGAATGTAGTCAGTGTTTCTAGGCGTTCTGCTGTGATCATAGGTCGCTCCTTTCAATATGTGTTTATTATACTGCCTTTTGAGCTTAGTGTCAAGCCGTCTAGCAACGGGGCCTGAGGGTCAAAAAAAGACCCTAGGGTTACTAGGGCCTTTGCTATTATGCTGCAATACGCATACGCAGATAATGTTTGATAACCTGTTCTACTAGCAAAGCACTTTTAATACTCCTACCACCAATATGCCATTCAGTAATATTTTCTTTATCTAAGCCTCGTGCGCCTAGATAATTACGTCCATCTTTATAATTGTAGATAGTACAAACAGTACCATTAATAGTAACATACCAATTAGCGTCAGTTTTATAAGGATCACCCTCTTCAGGTTCTCCAAAAATATTAACTAGCGTTGCATAATCGCAGCTAACATAACCCTGCAAGCTAGTGCCAGAAAGCACACGCCAATCAGTTGCTTTTTTAACGTTAAACATGTTCATCGTTCGCTCCTTCTTAACAATGCTGCTAGTATAGCAGGACCTGTCCAAATGGTCAACCAAAATGCAAAAGACCCTACGCAGTGTAGGGCCTTAGTTGTTAAGCGTAAGTTGTATATTTCCTAAGATATGTGTTGCTTAGGACGTTGTAATAATACCACAGATTGTCTGTGTTACAAATTACATAACCTACTTTGTACCAATAGCGTATTTGCGCAGCAGTTTGGCGGTTATACACTGGAAGGCTTTTATTATATGCTAGGGCTTGCTGTAACGTATAATGCTGCATTTACACTCCTACGATTTTAACAAGTTTAAAAGTTTTTAAGCTATTAACTTCTTGCTTAAATGCTGCTTTAGCTTGTGCTAGTGTGCAGGGCTTTGTTGTAACTGTGTAAGGCTTGTTTTTGTAAGTGTAGTGTATTACGTACTGTTGCACAGTTGCTCCTAGCTGTTTAAGTGTGTGTATAATAGCACAAATTGGACAAACTGTCAAGCATTTCATATACAGCACTTTGCGCTTCTAGTGCTTGAGTACTATCCTCTGCGGTAATACTTTCGTATAGGGTATCCATCCAATCAGCAAACAGAAGCTGTGTGTAGCCCGTCTGTGGGACAAACTTTAGTTCGCATTCCTGGCAATTAGCAGCAAGGGAATTAACATGTTGCAGGGCAGTGGCGTAGTCGTTCGCATGGACGGACAGGGCGATTTCGTCTAGCAGGCTGTGCTGTTGTGCGATGAACTGTTGGGACATGTTTGCTCCTTTGTGCATGTATTGTATGTCCAAAGTGCCGGCCTGTCAAGCCAAAAAAAAGCATAACCCTACGTGCTGCAGGGTTATGCCCAAGGTTACTGCTGCCGGGAGCGAATCGGACTTAGGCAGTAACAGCCTCTGCCTTCCCGGCAGTAGCTTTAGCTGTAGCCTTCTTGGCCACAGGATTCTTCTTCTCAGTGTATGCTAGCGCAGCCTCGATAGCTGCATTGCCAGCACCAAATCCGCGAGCACGAAGCTCTTGAACGATCTCGCCTTTGGTCATAGGCTCGGTGAGCTCAACCAACTCCACATCAGTGTGGCCGTTCTTGGCGAGGATCTTGATACGCATCACGTCATTCGCGAAACGCATTTTAGTCTTGCCATTGAGGGTCGAAACGCCTGCTACGGTAAATTGTTTTTCAGTTGCCATTTTCAAGTTCTCCTAAGTGAGTGTGTGTAAAAGTTAAACAGCTTATGCCTCTGGTGCTACAAATGAATCCGGGATTGGAATCAATTGTATAGTCACCGCCTCAGTCTCATCAAGGGCTTCAATGAAACTGTCGTCATAGATCAAGTCTTTGAGTGCTAGGTCCAAGAGCTCTTCGACTTTTTGTGTGTCAGCTCGGCCTTTACTCGCACACTCTACTACAAACGCAAATTTGAATGTTCTCATGATCTTATTATAAACCCAATTAGCCCAGAAGTCAATCAGCAATCAATCCAATTTTCTTCTTTTGCTCAACGCCATCTTTGATCCATTCCGTGAGCTCTTCTTCATCTTCGTATTCACGCATGGATTCTGAGATACCAAAGCACTCGTCCAAATCCGGATACTCACGCTCGATATCATCGGCACTCATATCATTGAGTTCGATAGTGTTATCGTAACCATCGGAGTAGGTGCCTGCGTAGGCCATACCGCCTTCGTAGAACATTGCTTCTACTCGGAATCCCATTGCTTCCAACTTCTCATAGGCATTCACCGGAGGGCTCCACGCTGAATCAAACGCAGTGTGTAGCATACGACCTTCTGGATGAATGTCGCTGGCGCCTTGCTCACCTACATCCCATTTGGTTCCCCATTCGCCTACGCAGAAGTCATACCAGTTGCCATAGCCATACTTCTCGATGTTAGCTCGGGTCTGTGCTTCCAGTTTGGCCTGCTCATCTGGATCACCGTGGAATCCTGACACTGTGTCCTTGAGCTCTTGTGGCACTGGAATGAACTCTTGCAGGAACTCTCCACGCTCCAGTGCATCATAGGCTCGCTGGATCATTGCTGGATCGTCGTGTTCTAGAATCAAGTTGTTGTTGCACCAATTAGGCATATTCGCTCCTTAGATTAGTCCTTCGATAAACACTGCTAGGGCGATAACCAACACACCGACCTGGATACCGCGTAGCAGTAGGTAAGTCACAAAGTCTGCTAGACTATTATTCATAATCAACAGCACTGAGTTCAACAGCGCCTTCAATCTCAGAATACAGATCGTAAATCTTCTGCACGATCACACGCTTCTGACCTGGACGGATTGGCAGGCCAGCAACCAGCTCTTCAATTTCGTCCAACTTCATGTCGATCTCTTGGATCGCAGTATCAACTTCGCTAAAGTATCCCATATGTCGCTCTCCTTAGTATGTGTATATTATACACTCACTTTGCCAAAAGGTCAACCAAATCGTCGGCCGATAACCCTAGTTCTTTTGCGGTCTTTCTCATCTGCTCCACAGCAGCAGCACGTCGGCGGAACTCTTGCTCACGGGCCTTCTGCTCAGCCATCATCTGGCGTTTGCGTTCCCGTTCCTTCTTCTGAATCTCAGCGATACGGGCCCGTTCCAGACGATCAGAATACTCTTGATCAGTTTCCGGACGACGGGCGACGATATGAACATCGTTGTAGTCGTTCCAATCAACGAACAATTTGGCACCGTAGAGGAACTCTTTCTCATTGAGCTTCATCCGGAAGTCTTCTACGGCCTTAGCAGCATCTCTGATCTCTTTGCCGTGCATCAGAGTTCGGAGTGGAATCCTCTTTCGATCAATCTCTACGGTCTTGCGTTCATTCTTGTTCTTGGCCATCAAACACTTCCTCTAATCTTTCGGCACTGCGGTCTAGGATCTGACTCATAGTGCGTTGGATCTTGATACGATCTTTGAGCTCTAAGGGCTTCTCCAGTTCGGCCATGGCCCGTTGAATGTATTCGAATTCATGTGGAGTCATCGCCAATCCTTCTTGTCACCGTAGCGTTCGTTCCAATCGTAACCAGCCATGTATTCGGCTACGCTTTCTTTGTCGCTGACTTCTACACGCGGACCGCTTTCACCACCAACACCACCGTAGTGAGGATTGCGTGGGCGACCGTAATAACTGTCTGCGGATCCACGGTCATACAAGCAACCATGTGTGCCTCTGACAAACTGCCAACCTTTCAGGGCACGGACCACCTTTTCTTGTTCTGTGGGTTCTAGCATCGCAATATACATCTTTCGCTCCTTGTTATTCACTATACCCATAGTATAGCACCAAGAATCCAAATGGTCAACCAAAATATCTAATAACCCTACACGATCACGGGTTTCTTCGTAACCCTATCATCCCAGATCTTGTAGCTGTGATTCTCACGTACCCAATCGGCAAAAGCTTGCGGATCATGCTCAAACCAGAGCTCGATCTCTTCGCGTCCTACCTCAGGTTCTGAAGTGAATACGTAGATCTCGTAGTGGCGATGTGTGTTGAACTGTGCCCGCAGCTTCAGTGCTTCGATGCTGAAGCTCATGGGCTTGCTGACCTTCTTGGACTCTTTGATCGAATCAAAGAGATGGTTCTTAGCCCAGTTGTCGGGGTGGTGATCTGTGATCTCTTCGAGGAACTCTACTCCCTCGCAGTCCCAGCTCACGAGCCAGTAGCGCATTCGTATTCCTTAACCATCTTGTACAGCGGCTCGATCTCTTCTACTTCCTCTAGCTCGTAGCCGCCATCCCATTGAATCCATTCGGTATCCACAGGTTCGTGGCATCCATCGTAGAGACTCTGAACAGCCTCTTCCTCGGTCTCTGCTTCCACCACGTAGGTTTCAGAGATCGTAGCGTTGCGGTAGAACGTAAATTTCTTCATCCGATGAAGATCCAGTAGGCACCAAGCACCGCAGCGTAGATGGCCACAGCTGGGATCAGTTGCTTGAACGTGTCTTTGATCATCCAGTTCGAGTATTCCAAAAGTTCTTTGTCGTTCATCGTCGCTCCTTTCAACATACCTACATTGTACGGCCAAACAGCCAAAATGTCAAGTCCAAAGACCCTATGACTTGCTGGGTCTTGTCAGCAGTTTCGCTTCCTTGCGCAGTGCCCCGGCCTTCTTGTACAATTCGTCTGCTGCCTTGCTCATGCCCGCAGCACGTTCCTCAGCTAGGGCAGATCCGGGAAACTCTTTGGTGACGTAGTACTCGACCAAGCTGTTCCTGATCATTGTAGGTAGATCAAATCCGTGATCTTCTGGCACTATGAATCTAACTGGGCATCGCCCCCAACCACCATACTCTAGATATTCTGCGTAGTATCTTCGATGCTGCTTGTTGCTTGGATCAAAGGCCACTAAGGGCCTTGCTAGGTATTCGAGCTTGCTCATGAATTAACTGTCTCGAATGGATCGAAGTTCTCAAGCTCTATGGCGTGCTCGAGATCTTCTTGTTCTGCAATGGCATCTTCCCAGTCGAAATCTTCATCGACGCAGTTGCCATCCTCGTCATACATCGGATCTTCGATCATCTTATGAAACGTCATTTTACAGTCTCCTTGGTGATAGATTGAACCTTCTCAACTCCTGCGTCTGCGATCTTAGCCACACCCGTGAAACCCACAGTTGCTACTACGATGCCCAGGACGAATGCTACGATATAACCCATGATGCGCTCCTTTCTGTGTCTGTGTAAATGTATTATACAACCGTTCTGCCAAGATGTCAAGTACCGGTTTTACGCACACACGTAGCAGCGGGGCCTGTGGCTAAAATGCCACACCCGCCGGCACTCTACTTGATGCCAATAACCATGAAGCGGCTAAGGTTTCTTTCGGGGTAGTTAAAGACCAAGGTCCCGTCGTACAATAGCTCGCTGAACTTAAACTCGTTCTTCAGATCGTCTAACTTCTCATACGCTGCTACGTGGGTATCATGAGGAAGGTCGCAGGCCTGTAGAGCAACCAACGTACCTTTAGGGATGCGGTCGAACCACTCACGTGATGTGAAATGTTCAACGCTGCTGTTGATGACGATGTGGGGACAGTTGTCTTTGTTATAGACCAGTCCGTTAGCGTCTGCTGTGTGTGCTTTGAACTGCCAGCCCTGCCATTCCCAGAACTTGTTGATCTTGTCTGCGATAGGCTCGCAAGCTGGATCAACATCTACAGAGTGGATGTGCTCTACAGGAATGATACTACGGCTTCGGATGATCAGATTAGTAACACCGTACCAACCTGCTAGGACCCAAATGCGATATCCCTTTTCAGGATGCGATGTGAAGTCACCTAGGCACTTCTCGATCTCTGTGACCATCCACAGTTTCGATCCCACTTGGCTAGAACTGAATGCATCTAGATTCAACTCGTGTAGCTCAGGTGAGGGAGACCCTACAAAGATCTCCCTCAGAACTTTAACTAGTCTTTTCATCATACAAAACTGTCTGTCCAAACGGTGCTTCGTTGTCAGAACCCTTAACGATAAACAGAGTATCGCAGTAGTCCTCGTCACCCCAACCACCGCAGGGATAGCCGTCTGTGAAAAGAATAAACTTCTTAGGATTGATGTCGTTGTTCTTCATGAAGTCCCAATTGACTTCGAAGTCCGTACCGCCACCGCCCTGTGGTTGATATTCCATAAACTCGTGATCGTTGTCTTGAGTGATCTGGACATGACCATAGACTTCAGTGTCAAAGGTCCAAAGGTCGATCTTGTAGTCTGCATACTGATCCATAATGCCCTTGACTTCACCCAAGAACACTTTAGCATCTGCATCACCAATGGAGCCCGACATATCGATAGCGATAGCCACTTCAACAGTCTCATCGTTCTTCAAGCCTGGAAGCACCGCACCACTGTGCATACTCTTACGGTTAGGACGCTGGAAGGAGTAGTCGTTGCGGATGATGCTTTGAATGTTCATACGCAGGACTTCACGCCAATCCATCTTAGGCTCAGTCATGTCCTTGATCATACGCATAATGCCTGCAGGAGTCTTACCGGCGCCCGCGGCCTGTGCGGATTGGATCATTGCTTCTTTGATCTCGTCCTTGATCTGCTTGAGCTGTTCCTTGCTGAAGCGAGGCTTACCCTTGCCTTCTTCATCACCGTCACCACCACCAGAAGCCTTTTCTTCAAGGTGCTCGTCCAGTGTGTCGCCCAGTTGCTTGAGCAGATCTTCCATAGAGATCTTCTCTGCTTTTTCGTAGAGCTCGTCATAGATCTCTTCCCAGGCCATGCCACGATACTTTGGATCATAGCAGATCTGCACCTTAGTGATCTTCTGTCCGATACGCTCATCAACGAGGATCTGATTGACAGCAAAGTCCTGTGCGATATTGCTGAGTTTAGCATCACGCGAACCCTTACGGCCGAAGTGATCAAACACGCAGTGACCAATCTCGTGACCAAACAGGAACTCTAGCTCTTTGGTGTTCAAGCTCTCAACGAACTTGGTATTGTAATAGAAGTTGCGACCATCAGTTGCCGCAGTCGGGCACCAGTCGCTGGCATCTACCAGCTTCATGCGGGTAGCCATGTTGCCGAAGAAGGGTTGCTTGAGCAACAGTCCAACACGGGCAGTAGTAAGTTTTTCTACGACGGAATCTTTCATGTGTTCGCTCTCCTAACTGTATGTATATATTATAGCACCGAGCGGCACTCTTGTCAAGTCAAAAAGGTGGGCGGGCCACCCTGAGAAAGTGCCCGCCCTTGCTACGGAGTGAGGTTAATTCTCCATAGCACTCAAAACATACTTGCCAAAACGCTTGTGGAAGTCATCGAAGTTCTTGAGCTTCGTAGCATCCAACGGCAGGTTGTAGTTAGTAAGAGCCACTTTGGCACCCATCACAACCAGCTCAGTTGCGAAATTGTCCATCATGTAGCGGAAGAAGTTGTCTGCCTTAGCATCCCAGTTCTTGTCCTTTTTCTCAGCCAAGTCCTTGAGCTCGTAGCAGAGCGAAATAGTCAGCGAATACATCGCAGACACTTCCTTGACTTGCAGGTCCTTGACCTTGCCTTCGAGGATGTCAATTGCCTTAGGCAGTTTGCCAGCGATCTTGCGAGCGGCCATAAACTTAACAGCCAAGCCGTCACCGATAGCACCTGCGATCAGGTCAGTGAGCGTATCGTTGTCGATATCGTCGTCTTGCAGAAGATCGCTAACGAAACTCCAAGAACGAGGAGTAGCGAACGCATGGCTGGCGCTCTTAGGATCGAAGTCAAACAGGTCTTGCTTGGCAACACCAAGGTAACCCAGCACTTCGGGATGGACTTTGTTATTAACAGCCCACTCTTGGAAGTCGTCGAAGTCAGGCTTCATCTCCAAGTGCAGGAAGCGGTTAGCCAGAGGCTTAGGCATACGGTAGGTAACACCACGGTCACCATCGCGGTTACCAGCGGCAACGATATCTACGCCCTTAGGCAGAACATAGGTACCAACACGGCGGTTCAGCACCAGTTGATAGGCCGCGGCTTGAACGGCAGGCGGAGCAGAGTTAAGTTCATCAAGGAAGATGATAGCCTTAGACTCAGGGTCCAGCGGAAGCTCTGCAGGAGGAGCCCATACCATGCTCTTGCTGTCAGAGTTGTAATAAGGGATACCCTTGATGTCAGTGGGTTCCCAAAGCGGGAGACGGATATCAATCACTTCGCGATTAGCGTTGTCGCCAATCTGCTTGACGATGTCGGACTTACCAATGCCCGGAGGACCCCACAGGAACAGTGGGCGGCGCTTTGAGATCGCCTTGGTAATTGCTTTGATTGCACCCTTAGGACCAACGGTGCGGATATTGATATCAGAAGAACTAGATTTTGCCATTTATAACCTCCAGGTAGTGTTGCTGTCTCAGTATCTAAATTATACGACCTTCTGCTCTATTTGTCAAGTCTTTTGTGTGTTGTATTTTTACAACACCTTAACATAGTTCAGCTGGGTAGTGTTGTCGTCACGCAGTTGTTTGATCTTGCCCTTGATCTGTAGATCAGAGCCTACAGCAGGAGCAGAGCTGAACCAGAAGTCGATGAAGCTTTCGCCCATCTTGGCCACGACTTTGTATTTGTTGAAGTTAATGTTGTACCGTGTGCTGAGAACAACAGCACGGCCCTCGATCTTGCTTCCCACGGCTCCCTGCAGCTGAGTAGAGTCGCGAAGCTGCTCCATGAACTCTTTACGCTGACGATCACGCTCATAGACTGACGGCATGCAGCTGGCCACAGCGATCTCAAGACCGTTGCGCTCAGTGAATTCGGTCATTTGGCTGATCTTGTAGGCCGTCTGCTGGAAGTCGTTGATCTTGCCAGACAGTTGCAGGAACAGATAAGAATGGAAGTGTGCTTTGACTTCTTCTGCTTTGACCACATCTTCAGCGGTAACAGCAGACATATCGTTGGAACGAACCCAAGCTTTGAGCATGGATTTGTTGGCTGTCTTAACTACCTTGTTGGTATCGTAGTCCCATTGGTCTTCTTTGATGTAGCCGCCGTTGATACGGTGTGCAGCCATCGCCATGGAAAAAACCTGAAGTGCGGTATAAGTTGCCATTGTTCGCTCCGTTGTCTCAGTATCGTTATTATACGATCACTAGCCCAAAAGGTCAACCAATCAAGGTGTTGTATTCTTGCAACAGCAGTTCGTCGCTGAGCGACCAGTAGTAGTGGATAGCAGCAGGGATATCACCCATGGGCTCGTCAGGGTTTTGCTTATAAAAATTGTACCAGTACTCTTCCAGAGTTGCGATAATAGCATGTCTGTTCAAGTTTCGCTCCTAAGCAGTTAGTTTTAGTATTATACGATCTACTGTCCAAACGGTCAACCACTAGAGTGCCGGCCAAAAGAAAAGGGTGTTGTATTTCTACAACACCCCCAAAGATTACCCGGGAGCGAATCGGTTGGTCTTTGTTGATCTGCTATTAAACAGTCATGCCAGCTGCCATCGCTTTGTATGCGAGTGCAACCATCTTGCGGCTAGCTTCACCGTGCTTGTACTCGGTAACCTTAACGTTGTTACCAGCGACACGCTCGTTGGCATAAACAGCATAACCACGCTGACGGATCACGGAGATCGTAGCAGTTGGGTTCTTGATGCCGAAACGCTTGGCGATCTGTGACTCAGTAAGAACTTCACGATCGATAACCAATGCCTTGAACAGCTTGCCCTGCTTAGTTTTCAAATCAAACTTACGAATTGACTTAGTTGCTTTCATAATTGCCTTTCCTTTAATTTAAATTAAAGCTGATATATCCCTCAGCATGTTTTGATTATACTACAATCCAAACTACTGGTCAATGACTAATTTTACCGTTTCACCTTGACCGTAGGCGATACAGTTGCACCCAAAATCAGTGCGGCCAACCATGTCCAAACAGTGTAGGGAATAGCCAACACGGGGAACAGGGTATTCAGAGCCCAAATCAACAGCAGTGGTCCTGCAACAACCACCAGCGCGATCAGGGCGATGATTCCGACAACATATAGTAGGTTCTTCATTCGACACTCTCCATTTCTTCAATCTCTTGCAGACGCTTGAGCTCTTCGATCTCGTTCTCGATCTGCTTTTCTTTACGCTTACCTGCGATCGCGGTGCCTTTCTGATAGACCACGTAGTAGTGATCGTGACAGTAATGCTTACCCTCGATCGTCTTAGCCCCGCAGTAGGGGGTTGGCCCCCTATGCTTGCGTGGATCGTATTCTGGACCTAGATATTGGCACTCACTCATATTAGCCTCGCTTCATAACAGTGACTTCAGCCATAGAAGTCCAGTTGTTGGGAAAGCTCTTGCGCAGGTCTGCTACTTTGAGCACAGTACGCAGTGACAGCTCACGCATCTTAGCACGATTGGTCATGATGTAGTCAATGATCTCGTCCTTTTCGTTATGCTCGAACTCGTAGGTGTCCAACATACCGTCTTGGGTGATCTGCTTGATGCGCAGGCACTTTTCACGATCAGTGTCCATTTGGAGATCGATATAGTGACAGCGACTCTCTAGCGCACTCAAATGGTCCTGCAGTTTCTTAGAACGAACGTTCTCGAACTTGATGTTCGTGATAAAGATAGCACCTGCTTTGAACTCAAAACGATCGGGCACACCCTCAGAGCGTAGCACACGGCTGTCAGTGTTCCAAGAGATCACACGCTTTTTGGAACTGTCCAGAGCAGCCTTAAGGATGTTCAGCGACAGGTCGTCCAAAAGAACGCTGTCACAGTCATCGAACACAATGACATTGCCTTTGTCACTGTACTGATAAAGCTTGCTATACAGACCCACGGCTGACATTGCACCCTTGACGATCTCGTATTTGGGCTTACGCTGACCCATTACGTCAAAGAGATCGTCCTTAGACAGTACTTCTTCAACACCAAAGCTCTTGCCCACACCAGGAGGGCCAGTGACGATCATAGCACGGACGGTGCCTTCTTTGACTGCTTTGGTCATGTCTTTCAGCACTTCGAAACGACCACGCAGGCGTTCGATGATCTGCTCATCCGTTTCGTTGGCTACTACAGCGTCCGAAACTTTGATCTGCTCGAGACTCTTATCGCCTGCAGGGCTAGCAGGCACTTCACCTGAAACGATCATATAGCTTTGTGCAGAAGCGCACTTGATACGGATTGAACGATCGGGAATGCCCGCGTTCTTAGGATAAACGGAACCACCTGCAACAGTAACATAGCCGCCTTGGGCACCTTCTTTGTATTGCTCAACTAGTTCAAAACGGTTGCCCGCCATGCTCACGTCAGAGCCACGGATTTTGTAAGTACCTTCACGGATTTCAATGATTGCTGGCATTTAAGTTTCGCTCCTTATTAATTAACACAGCCTCTATTATATGACCAATTGAGCCTGTTGTCAAGCCCAATCAGTAATACCCATATCAGTTGTAGGGTTATTCGTCCTCTGCCATTTCGGCTTCGATCA
>JACCDW011477993.1_pt1 | contig 13246 bp, 14 predicted proteins | sample 7449781 | NCBI WGS metagenome assembly JACCDW01 (sample SAMN15323449, study PRJNA562643) | freshwater metagenome | isolation source: river surface water | place: USA:Blue River Watershed | collected 2017-08-18 | reverse complement strand
TTGCTATCGGTATAGCGCCAATGAAGGCCAGCTTCGCTACGTTCGCGCAGTAAGCGGCGCATATCTGCAGCGCTTGCCGCGCCGACTACATCTGCCTCAGGCAGGTGCACATCTCCCAAACCGATATCGCGCTGTGGCGATAGCAGTGAACGCTCGGTCCATTCGCGAGTGGTTTTTAGTAATAAACGTGGCGAACCTTCGCCGGCAGCTTGTGCAATCTCTGCCGCTAAACGGTGCATCTCATTACTATCTTTGAGAAAAGCTTCGCCGTTACGTCGTTCGAGGTGACGTCGGTCGAGTGGTACTAACTGACGAGCACAATCGAGAATATCTGCCACTGGACCATCGATGCGGTCGCGCATACGTACTGCATTGGTAATAACAGCTGGGATATCGTGTTCGCGGGCAAAGATAAGTGACCTTGCAGCATGGGCGGTAGAGCGTGGACCATTGCCGCCAACTAAGTGCGATACACACTCGATTGCATGATCTGCAAAGAATGGCCTCGTCTTATTAAAAATCTCTAGTGCTAGATCAGAACGATGGAGAGCTATCGCCTCTGATACTGGTGATTCGGGGCCATGGAGGAGATAGAGCTGCGAACTGTGCTGCGCAAAACGCTCGAGTACATCCATCGTCAAGACCGGAATGCGATCACCAGAGGCAAAGGTGACACCGCGATAGAGATGCATTAAATGGCGGTATCCCCCATCGCTGCCAGCGAGGATGGTGATGCGTGGAAAATTTTTACGATCTGATTTGATGCCCATGGATTCGCTATTGATTAAATCGATTTGAAGATTGATGCCGATGATGGGTGCAATACCCATCTCTAAACAACTCTTTGCAAAACGAATTGTTCCGGCAAATGAATCGCGATCGGTAAGCGCCAGCGCTGGCATCTCAAATTCGGCAGCGCGCTCGACCAAGTCGCGCGGCTGGGTTGTGCCGTATTTAAATGAGTACGCGCTAGTGGTGCGTAAATGTATAAAACTCATAGTGACTTCAAATCGTTGTGACGATCCACTGCCCCGTTGCTTCATCGCGCTCGAGTTGAAATGTTGTGAGAGCACCGATCGGTGCAGCTTCTACTCGCCAGAGTGCGCGCGCTTGATCATCGGGGCGATACTTTCCATCGCTGACTCGGTTCCACCAACCACCGCTCTCGCACCAACGCGAGAGGACGGCATGGATACGAAAACGTCGACCTTTAAAGGTGAATTCGATAGGAGTAGTCGGTCCATCGATAAGAACTTCCCCTGCGGGAATAACTTCGCTCGCCACGTGAGGCTCCTTTGAAATAGCTCTATTTGAGATTCGAACAGATGTTCGAAAAATAGTCCACCCCACCGACAAGGGCAACGCTCGAGGTCAGGTTGAGAGTTCTCGGCGTGTTCCGAGCGCACATTGATTGAAAATTCAACTACTCCCTCTACCCTTTTCATAGCCTCAGCAGAAAGTGCTGAGACCGAAGAAAATGGAGAAAACATTGGATCTACTACTCATCCTCGGCCGAGTCCTCTTTGGCGCACTCTGGATTGGCGCTGGCTTTGGCCACTTTAAGAGCTTGGAAGCAATGACAGGTTATGCGAAGTACAAGAAGCTACCTGCTGCAAAGCTTGGCGTGATCGGTTCAGGCCTTACCTTCCTCGTTGGCGGAATCCTCATCGTTCTTGGAACATGGGTTGACCTTGCTGCACTCTTAATCGCTGTCACTGTGATTCTTGCAGCGATCATCTTCCACCAGTACTGGAAAGAGACAGATGCCAATACAAAGATGCAGGAGATGATGGCTTTTAATAAAGATATGGCGCTAGGTGGCGCAGCGCTAATTCTCTTTGCACTCGTCGCCGGTGGACTGGTCACAGAATTCGGTCCAAGTGTTGGTGCAATTGCGCTCTTTGGCTAATTAAAGTTCGTGAGAAAGCCTCCTGAGAAATTAGGGGGCTTTCTTCATTTACTGGGATAAATTTGAAGTGGGCTCTGCCACTATTACCGTATGGAGATTATTGGCGCCCTCATAGCAGGTTGTTTGATTGGCGCAGTTCTCGGATTTGTTGGTGCTGGCGGAGCGATGCTCTCTGTTCCAATTCTTACTAATTTCTTTGACTTCTCCCCGCAGCAAGCAACGACAGCTGCCTTAGCGATAGTTTTCCTCGCAGCTCTATCGGGATCGTTACCAAAGATGAAAAATAAAGAGATCCTCTATCGCGATGCGTTGATTATTTGGGCGATTGGCTTAGTTACCAATCTCGGCTTCTCATCAATTGCTGCAGATTTGCCGGAAAAATTCATTACCGTGGGATTCTCCATGGTTCTTCTCTTGGCCAGCTATTCCATGTTCCGCAATCCATTCACCAATATCCAGCGGCGAATACCACTCTCAATATTGATTCTGATCTCTTTATTTGTCGGCGCAATCACGGGGCTCTTTGGAATCGGAGGTGGATTCCTTGTAATTCCTGCTCTCGTTCTCTTCTTCGGCACGCCTCAAAATGTTGCCGCCGGAACTTCACTCCTGGTTATTAGCCTCAACTCAATCACCGCTCTGCTAGGACATAATGCAATGTGGGGTGAAGTTGATTGGCATGTACCCATCTTTATGTCAGTCGGTGCGATTGTGATGGCCAGCGCTTCATCACACTTTGGCCGAGTTTCATCCCCTGCGCTCTTGCGCAAAGCTTTCGCCACGCTTCTACTCTTTGTAGCGGGTATTACTTTGTTACAGGCGTTGCTTCTGTCTTAATTGCCTTAGAGAGATAACCTGCAAGAAAGAGTGCACCAATCGGGTAAAGCATCGCCCACGATAGTGAAGTAGCTTCGGCAATTAAGCCGGTAAATGTTGGTCCTACAAAAATTCCAGCGATACCGATCAATCCCACTCGAGCAATGGCAACAGGAGCTGCGAATTGCGGCAAACGAGATGCCGCCAGAATGAAAGCTGGATACATAGGGCCGATTGCTAGACCTGCCGCAATAAAACCGATATTCATAATGATGAGTGCCGGAATTTTTGCATGCGAAGAAAGCGGGATTGCAATCGCTAAACAAATAAGCCAGACAGTGCCGCCAACGTAACCGCCAAAGCGCACGGTGCGACGTGCTCCAAACCTTTCAATGATGCGATCGCCAGTAAAGCGCACAACAATCATGGCAAGTGCAAAGCAGGCAAATCCACTTGCATAAAGCCCTTTACCAATACCCATATTCTCATTGAGCAGGATTGCACTCCAGTCACTTGCTGACATTTCTGCAATCATGCTGGTGAGCAGCCCTCCAGCGATGAGCCAAAGAATCGCGACATCTTTTCCGAACCATGCAATTGTGCTGGACGTTTCTGTTGCTCCATCTCCACGATGGCCATCAAGTGTTCCTGGGAGCATTAATAAGTTCACTGGAATAAAGAGCAACAGCGCAGCAACACCAATAACAATGAAGTTTGTGCGAGGAGACATATGAGATGCCACTGCCCCACCAAAAACTGTCGTAAGAAAAGCGCCAACGCTCCAAGAGCCATGGAAAGCAGTCATGCATTTCTTATTAATGATTTTTTCGACGGCAACTGCTTGGGTGTTATCGCAAATATCTGTCACGACAATACCGAAGCCCATCAAAACTAAGCCGATAAACAAAACTAGTGGCGTCGTAGCTACTCCCATAATGATTAATCCGACTGGAAAAACCAATGAAGAAAATGTCAGGACAAGTTTGGTTCCGACTCGATGAACTATCCGGCCACCCATTTGCCCTGCAATGAGAGCACCTACGGTAGAGCCGAGAAAGATTAATCCGAATTGACCATTATTGATTCCCATCAAATCTTTAATCTCGGGGATGCGTGGCACCCAGGCCATATTGACTACGCCCATCAGGAAGAAGGAGGCGAAAAGTGCTGTACGGGCACGCAGACCTCGCGTCATGTTTGTAGTCACGAGAGAAACCTATCCCCTAATCTTCTCTACTATGGAGCACATCCTCGAAAAGTCTGCTGTTAAAAGAGTAGCTGCGGCAATGGACGAACTCTCAATTGCGGGTCCGATTACGGTATTAGGCGAAAGTGCGCGAACCGCCCAAGATGCAGCATCAGCGCTAGGAATTGAGGTCGGACAGATTGCCTCATCTCTCATCTTCCGCACTCCGGATGAGAAAGTCTTGCTAGTTATCACTAGTGGACGCCACCGCGTTGATACTGATCTAGTTTCAAAAAATCTCGGCTATCAAGAATTATTAAGAGTCGATGCCGCATTTGTTAAAGAATTCTCAGGTTTTTCGATTGGCGGGGTCTCTCCTATTGGTTGGGTCAATAAGCCAGATATCACTCTTATTGATGAAGCGCTCAATGACTACCAAGTCATCTGGGCAGCTGCTGGTCATCCTCATGGGGTCTTTCCAACAACTTTCTCCGAACTTGCTGCAGTCGCATCAGCCCAAGCGATGAAGGTTGGTAATTGAATATCAACACATTAGGAATGATTGCAATTGTTGTCGATGACTACGACTCTGCGATCCATCATTACGTCAATGATCTCCGATTCACTCTTATTGAAGATACTCAACTCAATCCTGAAAAGAGATGGGTTGTTGTGGCACCGGGACCTTCAGGAGCTAAGGTGCTATTGGCAAAAGCTACGAATGCCGCCCAAGTTGCCGCTATTGGTAACTCAACCGGAGGCCGAGTTGGATTCTTTCTCTACACAGATAGCTTTGAAGAGACGTACCAACAATATCTCGCAGCAGGAATCGATTTTACAGAGAAACCCCGCCAAGAATCATTTGGACAAGTTGTTGTTTTCAAAGATATGTATGGCAATAAGTGGGATTTAATTGAAAGCAATCGCAATTAAATGAAGAATACAGCGCTCTATATTTTTACCATCAAAGAACGCTCCATCCCATTTGCCTTTCTGCAGATGGCGATTGGTCGCAGAACCGCTCGCAAGATTGTTGGTGTCTCATTTGCAAAGTTAATGGGTACGGGTACTGGAAAAACTTTCACTCCCTCAGATGCTGAATTGCAGCAATGGGCGATTCTCTTCGTTGCAGATGATCTAGATTTGGTTGAAACGTCACGATTTATTTCTTCGTGGAAGAAGCGCTCGGTATCTGTTGATAAGTACCTCCTCAACCCAATTTCTTCTCATGGCGAATGGTCCAAGCGAAAGCCATTTGAGATTTCAAGCCCTCTCAACAATGACGGTCCAATCGTCGCAATTACTCGTGCCCGTCTTAAGTGGTCACAAGCAATGAGGTTCTGGCGTTCCATTCCACCCGTCGTTGCAGATCTGCATCACTCTCCTGGCCTGCTCTTCTCTATTGGGATTGGCGAGGCTCCGATTGGTCTGCAAGGAACATTTTCAGTGTGGCAATCCGGGGCGGCGCTACGTGACTTTGCCTACAAGAATGCTCCGCACCGCGCTGCAATTGAAGATACAAAGCGCTTTGACTGGTACAGCGAAGAGCTCTTTGCCCGCTTTGAGTTGATTAATACGGCAGACTTTCCCTATGTCCGTTAGACACTACAACTACCGCAAACGTCGCCTCGGAATCTCTCAGCGAGCACGCGTAACTCTCGGTATTGCTCTCGGTCTCACAATTCTTCTTCAAATGTCATATCCACTCGTGAGTGGTACGACGCTGCAGGTTGTCACTATTGCAACCATTTATTTGGGTGCAACCGCTATGGTCCTCCACGCATTTCTCTCGTACGGAATTAAATACGCCTGGCGCTATCTCCTCTTTGCCGCGCTCTTTGGATACTTCATCGAACTAATCGGAGTTCACACTGGTTGGCCATTTGGTGTTTATGCATATGACCCCTCTCTCGGAGTTTCGCTCTTTAGCGTTCCACTCGTTGTTCCATTTGCGTGGGTGATGATGATTCATCCAGCGCTCGTTGCAGCTCGCAAGGTCGCACCTCGATGGGTGTTTTTATACGGCGGTGCTTTGCTCGCCGGTTGGGATCTCTTTCTCGATCCGCTGATGGTCTCTGCTGGACGTTGGACTTGGGAAGTACCTGGCGCACATATTCCATTCGTGCCAGATATTCCACTCTCTAATTTCTTTGGTTGGCTTCTATCCGGGTGCATCATTGTTGGTTTCCTCAATGTAGTTCTCCCATTTGAGCGTCGCAAAGAGAGCGCAAGTCTGCGCGCAGTCACATTCTTATTGGCGTGGGTGCTCTTCTCTAGCGTTATTGGAAATCTTTTCTTCTTTGATCGCCCTGGATTAGCGCTTATGGGTGCAGCGTTCTTTGGAGCCTTTGCTGTTCCATTTATCTATAAGAACTGGCTCGGCGAAGCTTAAAGCTAATGTCCTTTACCCTCTTTATTGTTAACTTGTTTCTACTTGCACTTGCCATGATTAATTTTGCGACGATACGACGCACAGTTCAAAGCATCGAAATAGATGCCTCAGTAACAATCTTGCTTCCGGTACGGAATGAAGCCGAGAATATTGAACGTATTTTGGGCGAACTCAATAACCAAAAAAATCTACCCAATTTAAAAGTGCTTGTCATAGATGACAACTCAGAGGATGAAACTCTTAGGCTTATAAAAGCCAATCTCTCCGATCGAATCTCGGTAATCAGCGCTCCCCCTCTACCAAGCGGTTGGATTGGAAAAGTTGGCGCTCTACAAGCGGGGTATCGCCATATTGAGGCAGATCTTTCAGAGATAGTTATTTCGATTGATGCCGATGTGCACTTTGAGGCTGATGCGATCTCGAGAGCGGTAAATACTCTCTTAGAGACCGAATTGGATTTCATCTCTCCGTACCCGCGACAGATAGCAATGACATGGGGTGAACGCCTCATTCAACCATTACTGCAATGGTCTTGGATGAGCACCGTTCTATTGCGTGGTGCTGAAAGAATTCCTATGAAATCAACTGTGATTTGCAATGGACAATTTCTCGTCATGCGCGGTACATCACTCCAGAAAATCGGTGGCTTTGAAAGCGTTTCCAACAAAGTTCTCGACGACATCGAACTCGGACGTTCTTTCGTAGCTGCTGGCTACAGTGGAACAGTTATCAGTGGTTCTGAAATCTCATCAACTCGGATGTATAAGGGATTTGATGAGATTCGAGCGGGTTATGGAAAATCTCTCCACCTTGCATTTGGATCAATCTTTGGTGCCGTCATCGCTGCACTCTTTGTCGGTGCAACCGTTCTTCTGCCTTTGATCTTTTCACTCGAAGGCAATCTCCTTGCGATAGCGGCGTTGCTCGCGATTATTGGAACGAGAGTTGTCAGCGCTGCCGCTTCGGGTACTCGGATACGCGATGCCTTTCTTCATCCAATCTCAGCGCTGCTCTTTATTTATCTGCTTTACTTCTCATGGCGTAATCGTGGAAAGACACAATGGAAGGGGCGCACCGTATGACCGGCCAAGTCGGAAAAGTTAAAGAGCGCAAGAACATTGTTGTCATTGGTGCAGGCATTGGTGGCATGTGCACCGCCGCTCGCCTTGCTCGCGCCGGTCATCACGTCTCTATCTATGAAGCTTCAGATCAACCTGGCGGTAAATGTCGAACCGAATGGATTGGTCGTTATGCCTTTGATACTGGACCTTCATTGTTGACGATTCCTGCTGTCTATCGTGATTTCTTCCAGCGCACTGGAAAACAGATGGGTCAGGTTCTTGAATTAGAAGCAGTCGACCCTTCATTTGATTACCGATTTCATGATGGAAAATCATTGCAATTTACCAACCTCTCTCGGAATGCCACCCTTGAATCCATTACTCGCGCTTTTGGTGCAGATGCCGCTTCACAATGGGATGCAGTCCTCAATCGCGCCGAACGGATGTGGGATGTTTCGCGCGAGCCATTTGTGGAGTCTGAACTCAAGAGCCCACTATCTTTATTAAAGCGCCCTCACATTTTTCGCGATCTGCGTATCATCGCGCCACGTGCAACGCTTCGTGATTTCGGGCTGAAGAATCCATATCTCGCGAAGATTATGGATCGTTATGCCACCTATAGCGGTTCTGATCCACGTAAAGCGCCAGCAGTTCTCTCAACCATCGCATTTATTGAAGAAGCTTTTGGGGCTTGGCATATCAAGGGAGGTATCGGGACGCTTTCAACCCATATCGCACAACGGTGCGAACAAGTGGGCGTGAAGATATATCTCAATACACCCATCTCAAAAATCAATCTCAAAGGCAATAAAGTTACTGGTATTACCCTCGCAAACGGTGAAGAGGTGAGGGCAGATATTGTTATTTCAAATGCCGATGCTGGAATCACCTACAACAAATTAATTACAAAGCCAACAATGAAGGTAAAGCGAGTCCGCAAACAACTCTCCAAGCTAGAGCCTTCGCTCGCTGGATTCTCTCTCTTATTAGGACTTCGTCCAAGTAGCCATGCTGATTTATCGCACCACACAATTCTCTTTCCAGATGATTACGATGCCGAGTTCGAAGGTATCTTCACTTCTAAGACTCCGGTCAAGAAACCGACAATCTATATCTGTGCGCCAAAAGATGAGTCAATGGTCAAGGGCGAAGGCCATAAGGCGCTCTTTGTTCTCGTTAATGCACCACGTCATAGCAACAACCCAGCAGAGGGTTTTGATTGGAGCGATCACTCTTTCGTGCAAAAGTATGCAAATACGATTATCGACCAGATCGAATCTCAAGGAATATCAATAAGAGATCGCTTAGATTTGCTTGAAGTTCGCACTCCGCTTGATTTGCAGAATACAGTTAACGCACCTGGTGGCTCAATCTATGGGACATCAAGCAATGGTCCTCGCGCAGCATTCTTGCGTGCAAAGAATAGGTCTCCCATTAAAAATCTATATCTAGTAGGTGGTTCGGCACATCCTGGTGGCGGGCTGCCTTTAGTGGGCTTAAGTGCAGAGATTGTTGCTAACGCAATACTCTCTACTTCAGAATCGAACGGGCCATCCGTATCACAATCAACACACTAATCGCTTGTAGAGCCGTAAAACCGATAGCCACTGGCGTAGCCAAGTCATAACCAAGCCAGAATAGAACTGTCACAGCAACAACGAAGATTGCTCTGACCGGTCGCTCTGTCGGAGTAACTACACCAATCTCTGAGTATCCCAGGGAAGCCAAGCGAGCACGTGCATATTCTTGGGTTGCACTGAGAACCCAAATCACAATCGCCCATCGCACGGGCACGCCAACAAAACTTGCTCCCATCAACCAAAAAGCTTCAGAGATTCGATCTGCAATCGAGTCATAGAGCTCGCCAAATTTGCTTTCGCGATTGCGGTAAATGGCGAGAGACCCATCCACGCCATCACAGATCAGTGAAAAGACAATCAAGGCAATGAGTTGGCTTGTGTATGAGGTGAAATAGATTGCAACCGAGGCGAGGAGTCCAATAGTTGTGACGACATTTGGAGTAAATCTGAAGAGCCCTAGAAATTTAGCGATGTAGTAAGAAATTCGCAGCCAACCTGCAATGACTCCCTGAATCTCAACGCCACCATGAAGCTCACTCCAACGGTGATTGAATTCGAGTCGATTCATTAACGTGCACCCTTAATTCGCTCAAAGATTTCACGGGTTGCAGTTGAAGTGTTCATTGTATAGAAATGAATTCCTGGTGCTCCCGCATCAAGCAATTTTTGAGACAAATCTGTTGCAATATCGACTCCCAGCTTTCGGACATCATCTGGATTGCTATCCACTTTTGCAAAAGCCTCCGCAATATTTTTTGGAATTGGAACACCGCTGAGTTCTGCCATGCGATTGAGTTGCTTCACATTTGTTACAGGCAAAATGCCTGGAATTATCGGAAGGTGTGATCCACGTGCGGCGAGTGCCTCAACGAGCGCATACCATTTCTCGACTTCGAAGAAGAACTGGGTCGTGGCAAATGTTGCTCCGCGGCGTTCTTTCTCTAAGAGGACATCAATGTCTCGGTTGAAATCATCTGAAGACGCTGGGTGGCCGTCTGGGAATGCTGCAACACCAACGGTGAATCCACCGATTTCGGCAGCGAGTGAGACCAATTGATCTGCATGATCAAAACCACCAGGTGTTGTCTCCCAAGGAGCGCGAGGGCCTCCGACCGGATCTCCACGTAAGGCCAAAATATTTTGAATTCCTGCATCACGATATTTACCAAGAATCTCAATGAGTTCATCTCTCGTTGAGCCGACGCAGGTGAGGTGAGCAACGGTCGGAATCTTTGTATGGTTGATGATCTCCGATGTAATTCGGATGGTGCGATCTCGCGTTGAGCCCCCTGCGCCGTAGGTCACAGAGATGAAATCTGGCGCGATGGATTCAAGGCTTTCAATTGCAGACCAGAGCCTTGCTTCACCTTCGGCATCCTTAGGCGGGAAGAATTCAAATGAGAACGTTGGGCGACCACTCGCCCACTGGTTCGTCATGCGCATCTCCATAGACTCAGGGTACCGTTCTCGCGTGGTTACCGAGGTCAAAACAACGATTGATGGCGTTCGTGCAGAGATCCGCAGTGAATTAGCGGATTATCTCGCCGGGCAACGCACGTACCTCACATCAATTGCCTCAGAGCTTGTTCCGGTCTGTGATGCACTTGATGAGTTCTTGCTCGATGGCGGCAAGAGATTACGTCCACTCTTTGCTTATGCAGGTTTGATGGCATCCGGCGCGAAACCAACGCCAGAAATCATTCGTGCAATATCAAGCCTCGAACTTCTGCAAGCCTGCGCACTTATCCATGATGACCTTATGGATCGCTCTGATACTCGTCGCGGTAAACCCGCGATCCATCGCCACTTTGAAAATTTGCATCAATCGAGTGCAATGAATGGTCTTGCTACCCAATTCGGTGAAGCTGCGGCAGTATTGCTCGGTGACCTTGCACTTGTGTGGTCAGATCAGATGCTCAATACATCGGGAATTCCAACAGAGTCACTTTTAGCCGCGCATCTGATTCACGATGAGATGCGAGTCGAACTTATGGCAGGGCAGTATCTTGATGTGCGCGAAGCCGGCGAGAAGACCTATAGTGCTGAGCGCTCACTTCGCATCGCACGTTACAAATCAGGGAAATACACAATTGAGCGTCCGCTCCATATTGGTGCAGTAATCGGAAAACCAGGCAAGGGCGAACATGGTGATCTGCTCGATGCACTTTCTCGTTACGGACTTCCTCTCGGAGAAGCATTTCAGCTTCGTGATGATCTCTTGGGAATCTTTGGAGATCCTGATGTCACTGGTAAACCTGCTGGCGATGATTTGCGAGAGGGGAAGCGAACTGTCCTTATCGCAATTACTCTAGAAACGCTGCCAGAAGCTGATCGTGAAGAGCTCCTTGCTCACCTGGGTCAACCAAGTATTGAACCTGCGAAGATCGAAGAATTGCGTGCCTTAATCAAGAGTTCTGGCGCAGTAGATAAAGTTGAAAGTTTGATAGAAAAACTTACCAACGATTCATTAACGGCAATTGAACATCCCGCAATACATCCAACATCGAGAGAATTTCTCACATACATCGCGCTGAGCGCAGTTAAACGGAGTGCCTAAATGGTTGCACGCATCAAAGGTCCATCACAGAAAGTTGTTGTTGTTGGAGCTGGACTTGCTGGCTTGAGCGCCGCTCTTCGTCTAGCTGGGGCCGGACGTGATGTCACTGTGATTGAACGCGAATCAGTTCCTGGCGGGCGAAATGGCTTGCTGAATAAAGATGGCTATGCCTTCGATACTGGACCTTCGGTTCTCACAATGCCTTCATTAATTCAAGATGCCTTCTCTGCAGTAGGTGAAGATATGAAGGATTGGCTTGAGTTGATGCCGGTCTCACCTCTCTATCGAGCGTTCTATGCTGACGGTTCACAGATTGATGTCCATGCAGATACCGCTGCTATGGAGCAAGAGATTCGTGAAAAGGTTTCAGCAAAAGAAGCAGCTGGATATCGTGACTATGTAGATTTTGTCACGAAACTCTATAAGTACGAGATGAATGACTTTATTGATCGCAACATTGACTCACCGCTCAATTTACTCACACCAAATCTTGCTCGCCTGATTGCACTTGGAGGCTTTAGGCATCTACAGCCGAAGGTAAATCAATTCCTGAAAGATCCACGTCTTCAGAAGGTCTACTCATTTCAGGCTATGTATGCCGGCGTCAGTCCGCAACAAGCTCTCGCAATCTATGCCGTTATTGCTTACATGGATTCAGTTAATGGCGTCTTCTTCCCTAAGGGTGGAATGCATGCAGTTCCACGGGCACTTGCCGCAGCGGCTGAGAAGCACGGCGTGAAGTTTGTCTATAGCACTTCCGTCACTTCGCTAGAAAAGCAAGGATCGCGCGTCACTGCTGCTATCACCGATAAGGGAGAGCGCTACGTATGCGATGCCATCGTAATGAACCCAGATCTTCCAGTGGTCTGGAAAGAATTGCTTGGCAAGGAACCACTCTCCATTAAACGATTGAAGTACTCGCCTTCATGCGTAACTTTGCTCGTCGGTTCTTCGAAGAGTTACAACCATATCGCCCACCACAATATTCACTTCGGTGAATCATGGGATGGCGTCTTCGATGAACTCATCAATAAAAAAATCTTGATGACCGATCCATCTGTGCTCGTCACTGTGCCATCACTTGACGATAAATCGCTGGCCCCTGCTGGAAAAGAGTCGTACTACGTACTATTCCCAACGCCTAACCTTGATGCAGATATCGATTGGACTAAGGAAAAGTCACGCTACCGCGATGAGATGATTCGCGTTCTAGAAGCCCGCGGATATGAGGGCTTCGGCGATGCTATCGAGACCGAGCATATGACCACACCTCTAGATTGGCAGGCACAGGGCATGGAGCGCGGTGCGCCATTTGCAAGTGCACATACCTTCTTCCAAACTGGACCATTCCGCCCTCGAAATATCGCAGCCGGTTTCGACAATGTTGTCTTTGCTGGAAGTGGTACTCAACCAGGCGTTGGCGTACCAATGGTTCTGATCTCAGGACGTTTAGCGGCAGAACGCATTGTGGGACCTGTTAAGTAAATGTCTGATTTGCTCACGCAATCCTACGAAGAGTGCAAGCGACTTAATGCACTCCATGGAAAGACGTATTACCTGGCAACGCTCTTGCTTCCCGCAAATAAGCGGCCACCGGTTCATGCACTCTACGGATTTGCCCGATACGCCGATGAGATTGTTGATGATCTCGCATCGACACTCTCAGAAGAAGAGAAGGCCCGCGAACTTCGCAATTGGGGTTCACAGGTAATCAGCGACCTTCGACAAGGTAAGAGTGATGACCT
>JACCDW010402589.1_pt1 | contig 13247 bp, 10 predicted proteins | sample 7449781 | NCBI WGS metagenome assembly JACCDW01 (sample SAMN15323449, study PRJNA562643) | freshwater metagenome | isolation source: river surface water | place: USA:Blue River Watershed | collected 2017-08-18 | reverse complement strand
CTGATGATATTACCTCTCCTTGAGCCGCAAGCTTTTCTCCTTTAGATTTTTCTTGGTCTGCTGCAGCGTATACCCAATTTCCACGAGCATCTCGCATTAACCGAGTTTCTTGAGACCCCATTTGAGATTTTTTTAAAAGTATTTGTTTCAATATTAAATCATATTCTGCATCCAACAAAGAAACTTCTTCCTTGCTAAATTTTGCATCTGAGGCTTTCATTTTAGTTATTTTTTCTTGAAATGCTAGCAATTGAGGACTTGATCCATACTTTAACTTATCTTGATCTAACTTATTTTGAATTTCAGCAAGACTTATCATTTTTTCAGTATTATTTAAAAAATCATTTTGAAAAGATAATAGGCTGTCAAAATATGACTGCATCTCTTCTAATGAAGTTTTTCCAAAAAATGCCTTAGTTATTGTTTCCTCAAGGAGACTTTCTTTTACTGAAATAATATCTGAAGACATCTCTGCAAAAGCTTCTCTCAGCTTATCCGTTGCAGCTTTTGCTTTTCCTGCAATTGGATTATATGCGCTAATTGCATTATTAAATTCTTTTAATCTTTTGGTGGCAGCATCAATTGCTGTATATAAAGACTTTAGCTCTTTTTCAGATTTTCCAGATTTTTGCCCTGCAAGAAATTTATCTTCCGCTTTGGTTATTGCATTTTCTAATCTATCTCTTTCTGCTTGAATAGATTCTTCTGCAAAATATCCATCTATAACTTTTATATTTTTAAGCGGAGCAGCTCCCATAGATTCAGCTAGTGCTTCATCATATTTATTTCGAGCTTTTCCTAGTGTTTTAATCTTTTTAACATATAAGTCTTCCATATCTTTAGATTTTTTATCTAAAGAAGCATTTCCTTTTTTAACTAACTCTAATTGTTTGTCATAAGACTTTAAAAGCCTTTCTTCTTCAAGAGCCACATCTTTTTCGGATTTTTGAAGCCTTTGAATTTGCTTGTTCTTAAAGGTTTCTGTGTCAGTTTTTGTTCCCGTATCTTGTCCAAGAGTTCCTCCCACAACAGGTGGAGTCATTGTTGCACCGGTAGCTACACTAGGAACCGTCGCTGCAATTTGAGGAAGCTTATTCCCAATTGCCCTCTGCATGTACTGCTCTTGGCTTAATGCTCCCACAGAAGATGCTATTAGTCCAGTATACCTTTTTGAATCTCCGAAAAAGTAGTCATAAAAATTGCGAAATCCATCATATAATGGAGCATCATATGATCCTAATTGAAAAACTTCATCAACTGTTACTCCAAGGTTGCCTGCGAGCGCTTCTCGAGTAGAAAGCAGGTCTATAACAGTTTCTTTTGAAACTTTTCCTTTTCCTTCCTGTACTTCAAGCAAAAATCTAGTTTTTGCTTTTGTAAATACTTCATAATCAGCTGCTGCTTTTTGAGTAGCATTTAGAATTTGAAGCATTTGGGCAGAGTTGTCTTTATATTTTTGCAAGTCTTTATCTGAAATTCCAAGACTACTAAAGGCTGCTTTTAGCTGCTCAAATGCCTGATCTTTTGACAGTGTTGAAAAGTTTGAAATTGTTGTTTTTAATGCGGTAAGAACCCCGCCAAGAGAACTTTTAGAGGTTGTATATATATCAATAAAATTATTTTTAATTGGGTCAAATATAGTTTTATTTTTATCAAATACTTCTTTAAGACTATCCATCCCTTGAACTGAAGCTTCTCTAATCTGCTTGCTGACTTTTTCATATTCTTCAATAGTCATGCTACCAGACTGTTTTAATAATTGCTCCATCATTATACTTTTAGCTTTAACAATATTTACTTGATTTTCGGCGGCGGTTATTGCGGCAATAGATCCTTTATTGCCGGTTTTATCTCCTAAATCTTCGCCTTTAATTGCTTTTAGATAGTTTTCCTGTGCCTCAGTAACTGCTTCTTTGGCGGCAGCTGCTTGTTGATCTAGGGCAATCATGTCATTTACTAATTTTTTATGTTCTCCAAGCTTTGCATTTAATTTCTCATATGCTCTTAGCTCTTCTAGAGTAAAGGCCTTACCACTTCTCTTCTTCTCTTCTAGTTTCTGTAAGGCTTTTAAGTCATCATATGTTTCTTGATTTTTCTTTTTCTTTTCTTCTTCAAGCTTTTTCTCTCCACTGCCCCACATTTCTTGAATCCAGGAACCAACCCAAGATCCAATCATACTTCCTACCATTGCGCCTACTGGGCCGAATATCATTCCTATTAATCCACCGATGCCGCCACCTATTAAGTTTCCAGCATCCTCTTTTAAAATAGAGCCTACATCTCTTTCGTCCCCAGACATTTTTGCAGTAATAACAGACATGCCAACAGCGCCCAAGGTTCCAAGGATTCCTGCCCCACCGACTTTTGCAGCTCTTCCTATATTGCGAGCTCTTCCAGTCCTTCTCCTTCTTCCCTGTTGCTCTCCAACTTGATCCCTTGTTGTTTGAAGCTCTGCTCTTTGTCCTTCAAGCTGTGCTTCTGATCTCGCCAATCTTGTTTGTTGGCTTCTACCAATATTTTCTAAAACCCTTCTTCGATTTGGATCTGTTTCCGCAGCTTGGGCGGCTTGATTCGCTTCAATAGCAGCTTTTTGTTTTTTAATGGCCTCTGTTTTTGCCTCAATTGCGGCTTCTTGCTTTGTGATTTCGGCAGTTAGTTCTTGCTCTTTGATCTTTGTTTCTTCTATTTGAGCATTAAAATTTGAGCTATCTAACCCAAATATTTTAGATATTAAAGTATCTAATTTTAAGAAATCTCCCATTACAGAAGTGCCTTCTTTTCTTGCATCCATAAAAGCTTTTACTATTCCAGGACCAAATTTTAAAACAACAATTGCTGTAATTAATTTAAATAGTTGATGTGATTCTCCAAGCGCAGCAGTCATTAGATCTACTGCCTTAGTTAAAGTTTCTATTATGTTTGTTAAGGCCCCAGAAGATATTATTTTATTTATAAATTCTTCCCATGCACCTTTTAGCTCATCAATTTTAGCCTGTAGGCTATTTTGATACTCTTCTTGTGCTCTTTGTGCAGAGCCGATAGATTCAGTTTGAATTCCTGTTAAGAGTTCATCAAATCTTTCATAATTTTCTAATAAGGCTGCTAAAATATTTGCATTTTCTTTTCCACCAATTGTTTGTGCTAATGCATTGGCTGCCATTGGATCAACATTTTTTATTTCTGCAAATGTGCCTTGTAGCTGTTTAAAAAATTCTGTTGTTGAAACCATTTGTGTTCCGGTCTCATCAAATAATTGAAGCTTATCTTTTAACGAAGGAAATGTATCTATTGTTTGTTGAATTTTACTTGTAAAGGCCTTCATTTCTTTAGGGCCAGCTTCTTTAACTTCTTGTATTGTTTCTACAATAGTTTTAAATGCTGTACCTACTCGCTCAGGAGCTTGACGAGTTACCTCAGAAACTGTTGCAATCATTGCTGATGCTCTTTCATATTCTATCCCAGCAGATTGGAATGAAGAAGCAGACCTTCTCATTGCTTGCCCAATTTCATCGGCAGATGTAGCAGATGCATTATCTAAATATAAAAGAGTGTCAGCAATTTTTTGAATTCCTGGCTCTCCTTGCTCAATTAGCTTAAAAGAGTTTCCAATAGCTGTTACATATTGTGCAGTATCTTCTGCGCTCTGACCTGTTGCATTAGAAAGCTGAATAGACGCTTTTGTTAAATCAGTTGCATATTCTGCTGCCTTACCGCCTTGAGCAAAGAATGTCTGTGCGCCTTTGACATACTCTTCAGTTGAAGTGCTTAATGCCCTTGCAGAAGCCATAAACTCTTCTTTCATTTCTCTAACTTGATCGGTTGTTTGGCCTGTTACAATTGCAATCCTATTTAATACAGTGTCTACTTTAATATAGTCGGTTATTGCTTGTTGAACGCTTCCCGTTGCAGCATAAGCAGCAGAATAAATTGGTGCGGTAAGAAGTGCCTGTTTTGCTGTTCCAAGAAACCGTCCGCCCATTACTCCAGTAGACTCTTCTTGGTCGGGAATTGCAGCAGCTGCTGCTTCTCTTCTTGCTGCAGCAGATGCTTGAGTTGCTCTAGTTTGCTGTTCTTTTAATCTAATATTTTCTTGTGTTAATCTATTTTCTTTTTCTATCGCAGCTGCTTGGGCTTGAACTGCACTTGTAACTTGACCAAGGGCACCCTCAAGCCTTCCAAGAAAGCTTGTCAGTTCTCTGTGTTGCATTCCTTGCATAGCAAGAGATGCCTGTTTTAATTGATTAATAAATGTTGCAAGAGGCTTCTCATCTTTTGCGGCAGCTGCTCCTAATTGAACAAAGACTCTTTCCAGAGAGAGTCCATCTCTTGCCGCATTTTTTAGCATTGAATCTAATTCGCCATGGGCCTTTATTACCAGGTTGGCCTTTTCATTTAATGATGAATAAACATTGGCAAGCCTTTGATATCTCTCTGGAGAGATATTGGGCTTATTCATCATTTCAACAACTTTTTTGATTTTTTCATCTAATTTATTAAATTCTTTATCAAGAACTCTTAGGCCAGCTGTATCTGTAGTAAAGCCTAAGCTAAAATTAAAATCACTCATAAGAACACTCCTTTGTCTCTATTTTTTCATAAATAAATTCTTTTTAGTTACTAATAAAAAGCTTAAATTTATATCATGCAAATTTGAAAATTTTTCTGTATTGGATATTTCTTCTTTCATCCCTTGCATAGACAAACTAGACTCACCAGAAGATGTTCTTGATCCCGCTAAGATTTGCAGGTTTTCATTATAATCATTTTCATTTAAGGCTTTTAAATTTTCAAATGTAAGCTGACTACTATCTCTAATATGCTCTAACGCCTTGTCGAGCCCTCTAATGCTAGCCGTTGTTCCTGAGTATGTTACAACCAATAGGGCCCTATCATTTGCATATCCACCAACTGCAATTGAAGCAAGAGTAGCGGCAAATAGCCTATTGAGCAATGCCTTATTTCTGCCCAGAGGAGTTCCTTGGCTTTTGGGCCCCAGTCCCCATACTGCATAAGTTTTTAATAGGGGGCTCCATCTTGCTATTTTTGTTATATATTCGCCCCTTGCACTTGTTGCTGTTTTATATTTGATTTTATCTGGATCACTTGCTAATTTTATTGAAGCTTTTAGCTCTTTGCCTTTTTCTAGCTCAAAAATTACGTCTGGGGTTGTAGTAACATCTTTTTCTGCTCTTCCCATTCCAATGGGTAGCTTAGGAAGAATTCTGCTGGCCCCACTCTTTGTGATTCCTTTTATTATATTCATTTGTCCCATAGACTGAAAAGCTTTAATAAAAGCATCTTCAAACACAAATCCCAGCTCAGAAAAGGCTTGATTAGATTCATTTGCAACATGGTTTAATAATCGACTGAATGGTTTTGAATTTATATCTAGCAAAGATTCGCCTCGCGATTTATCTAAAGAATTATATAAGAGAGTATTTATTATATTCTCTCCAATAATAGTTTTATTTGAAGTCGTTCTTGGCACTTTAGATAAAGATTTTGGAATAAAACTAGCTCCAAAAGCGCCATGTAAAAAATTTAAAGATTTTAATAAATCTTTTTCAAGTGGATTTTCCATATCTTTTTCTTCTGACTTTAAATTTATATCCATATTTATTGGCAAGCTCTTTCTTTTTAATTCTAATTGAGCCATTTTTATTAATTTATCATAAGCATTTAGTGTGCTATTTATGTTGTCATATATATATGTTTGTCCTATAACTCCAACAACTTTTAGTCCAATTACAGAATCATATAGTAAGGTTGATTCTAGTATTCCTCTGGTAGCCTTATAAAATTGCCAAGAATCTTCTCCGGAATAATTTCTTGCTCTTCCATATTTATCAATCATGGTTACTCCCATAATAGATCACCTTTTTCTCTATAAAATAAAAAACCCTCTTGTTTTATGTACAAGAGGGTTGGTTTTTTTATTGCGTTTGTCCAGACAGTTTTTTCATCAGTTCGTCTGCATTGCCCATTATAGAAACAATGCTTCTATTTAGCTCATTAACATTTGCCATTAATTTTTTAGCCATCGAAAAAATATATTCATATTCACCAGGCTCCATTGCAGAAATTACAACATCAAAAAACTTATTGCTTTCCATAATATCAAAAGTTTCTAATAGATTGTCTCTTTGCTTTGGTGTCAGTGTAATGTTTGTATAGTTTTCAATGATAAATAAATGTAGGTATGCATCTAGTAAGATTTCATCAACAACTCCATTGATAATTGCGCCTCTTACTGCAGCATTTACAAGACCACTTTTCATTGCAATATCTAAGTATTTTAATACTTCAATATTATTTTCTCCAAACTGAACCACATTAATTTTTTCATTTTTTGTTAATCCTAATTTATTAAAAGAAAGTTTTGCCATAAAAATTCTCCTTTTATATCAAATAATAATAAAAAACTGGGGGCAATTAAGCCCCCTAGGTTTTTTAGTCAAGCTCGTCTGAGCTAGTAGTTAATATGTCTAATGTGTAAAGAACCTTTTTGTCTGTTACAAATCTAGTAGTGTCTGGCAAGCAATCTACTTCAAAAGCAAAGGTTGACGGATCGCCTGTAGGAGACATTGTAAGAGTAAAGTTTGATTTTACCTTTCCTTTTGGAATTGTAATCTGTGCTGGACGATCAACCCCATTTAGGTCTCTGAACAGTGTATTTGCTTCAATGTAATAGTAGCCTGCAAATTTGCCCGCTTCTACTTGCAACTGTTTTCCAGGAGCTTCTACATAGTAATTAAATACATATTGCTGAGTGCTTGCAGTTGTAACTCCTGTGCCAAAAGAAACAGGGTTTCCAAAACCACCAGATGCTCCAACTCCAGTTCCACCAGCTGCAGTTACAACAAGAAGGAAAGTATCTGCGGAAATAATTCCTGTTGTTCCCATAAGTGCAGATGCCGAAGTTGTTCCTTTACTTGAGAAGGTAATACCAACAGTAGTTGCTCCAGGTGCAGTAATTGAAGTGCTAGCTCCCAAAATTCCACTTGGAATTAAGTCTCCAGTTGAATCAAGAGCAGTTACTGAGTATGGGTAGCCGGCTTTGATTTCTTTGTATGTTGCTCCAATTGTACTAGGAATTGAGAATGTTGCGCTTGTTCCGCCTGCAGCACTAAAAGCATGAGACTGTCTAATCCAGATACTGGAGCCAGATGCGACACCAGAGCCTGTTAAGATTGCAAGTCCGTCATTTGTAATTAATGCTTCCTCAAATTTAAATGTTGCAGTTCTATCTCCATCCCAAGCAAGCAATCTTGGATTTCCACGTCCTCCTTGGGCATATACTGTAGAAACAGCATTTTCCATGGATGTCATTTTTGCACTATTAACAACAAAAACTGGCGCATATTGTGGATACGTCGATCCGCCAACAGTTTGGCCATCGGTTTTTGTTCTAAAAACAATATCTGTAACTTCACGAATACCGAACTTCATTTATTTACCTCCTTAATATTTATATTATTGAATATCTGTAAATGTAGTGTCTAATGATCCAATGTCCAAAGTATACAATACTTTTTTATCGGAAACAGCATAGGTTGTATCTGGCAATGCGTCAACTTCAAAACTAAATGTTGTAGGATCTCCAGTTGGTGACATTGTAAGAGTAAAATTAGACTTAATCTTACCTTTAGGAATTGTCATTTGCGCAGGGTGGTCTACTCCATTAGAATCTCTAAATAATGTATTTGCCTCAATATAGTAATATCCAGCAAATTTTCCTGCTTCAACCTGCAGCTGTCTTGATTCTGCATTGATATAAAAATCAATAATATGCTCATCTGTTGCATTTCCTGCTAATACTTGAACAGTAATTCCAGAAGTACTAACAACAGAGTTTGTAGTAGTTACTCCTTTAATGTCACCAGAGCTATCTAGTGCAATAAGGGTTGGAATCACTCCAGTATGTAAAGTTGTTCCAGCTGGAAGTCCAAGTGCAGTACTAGCAAAGAACTTTGTTCCTGAAGTAGTTCCTTTAAAGCTATACTGTTGTCTAATTTTTTGCGGAGTAGCAGCAGCAACATTAGATCCTGTAAGCACTGCCAATCCATCATTTGTAATAAGAGAATCTTCAAACTTGAAGACAGCTGTGCGGTCTCCATCCCAAGCAAGTAAGCGAGGATTACCTCTACCCCCTTGTGCATAAACTGTTGCAACTGCATTTTCCATTGAGCTCATTTTTGCAGAGTCAATTAAAAGTACTGGGTAATCTTTCGGATAAGTGTTTGAGCCAACCTGTTGATTTGCATATTTGGCTCTAAAAACAATATCTGTAACTTCACGAACACCAAACTTCATTTATCTTTCCTCCCTAAATTTTTAAATTTTTTGAAGCCAATCTACAGGCTCTACATTTTCAGCACCTTGTAGCATTGCTTGAATCTGTAATTGATATTGAGTATACAAATTAAATCTTTTCATGAGGTTAAAAATTTGATAAAGAGTAAGACTTAAAATTTCTTTAACACTCATAGAAAGTCCTATTGCTAGTATTGAAACAAAGTCAGCTAATATTGATTGGTCTTTTTTACCCTGATCTTGGGTAGTTGCAGACCTAGCTTTCTCCAGCGCCTCTTTTCTCTTTTTAAGCTTCTCAACAATATCGGAAGCTATAGAATCTGAAGGATTAAAATCTAAAACACTAGCTTTTTCTTTTTCTTTTATATCAAAAATTGTACAAATTATTTCTTTTATAAGTAAAAAAGAGTCATTATTGATTATATATTGCTGACCCTCTTTTATCTTAATAAATATAAAAAAATCATTAAACTTAATTATTTCAATATCTTTTATGACTAAATTAAAAATTTTTTCAACGCCCATTTTAATATCTTCTTGATTGTCTAAAAGAATTTTAAAAACTTCATATTCACTTTTAAAAGACAATTCTATTTTATATTCTTCACTTTTAACAGTATTAATTATAATATCTTTTGTAATTTTAAAAAAACTTAAATATTCATAAAACTTTTCTTCTCCAATTGTTGCAATTTGATATAGTTTTGGCTGATGAATTATAAGCTCAGTTCCAGGAACTAAAATTGGTGCTCCAGCCATTAATTGAAAACTATCAATTTTAAAATTATCTATAATCATAAATTTTATAAACTAACGTAAATCCTAATAAATTTTCATTTATTATAATTCCATTAGCACCAACAAAATTAATTGGACCAAAGCTATTTAATTTTGATAAATTAAACATCTTATCAATTTCACTCATAATTGCGTATGGTCTTAATTGATAGTTATCTAAAATCCAATTTTGTGCATTGCAAAATATATCAAATGAGACTAAGAATTCTCTAGTCAACATTTGATCTGCTCCAGGAGAAAAATGATCAAATTGAATAATAATATAATTCTTTGCCTCTAAATCTTTTGGTAAAATTGGAACAACTCTTATATAATCATTCACCATTGATAATTTAGTATCTACATCTACATTTGGTTTTGATAAAGCATCTTTATCTCCATAGTACAAAAGCTTTGCAATGTTTTCATTTGTTACTAGTTTTTCCATAATAGTTTGCAAGTCTTTTCCAACTTGCATAAAACTAAAAGGAGAAGGAACTCTGTTTAAAGTTCCATCATTTGCATACAACATTTAAAACACTCCTTTTTACTGATCCAATAGCATAGATATTATTGTAAGAGTTTTTCCAGTTGTTCCATTTGCATCTGTAAATGAAAGATAAAAATCTCCTAAAATATCTTTTGCTATTAAAGATACAGAGTCTCCTGTAAATGTATACCCACTAATAACTTTTGGATTTGAAAAAGCCCAGGTTCCATTTGCTTGTGTGTGCGCACCACTTACTATTTGTTTTGATTGATAAGTATAAGTTTTATATGGCTTAATTCTATCTGATCCTCTTATCTCATATACGAGAGTTGCACCAGAAATTGAAAAAGAAATAGTCTGTCCATATGATGCATCTTCTGGATATCCATTAGCAGTAATCTTTATAAAATAATCTCCTGCAATATTAAATGGCTGCAAATCATTAACCAAATTTCCATTTATATAAACATTAAAATTATCTGGTGTTAAATTTAGCAGTGCGCCATCTTTATAAAGAGAAATGTTTTCTTTATGTAATACATAGCCAGTAGCCATTGTTGGGCCGAAAGGCACGTCATAGTGGTATGTGTGGCTTATGTCATTGTAGGCCAAACCATAAACTTCTGAGTCTGTTAGCTCTGCACTATTAATAAAATTTTCAGTTAGTGATAATTTAACTATAAATTTATTACTAATATCGTCTATTACATCTATCCGCCATGCCTTAACCAAAACCTTTTTTTGGTTTGCTGTATTTAATTCATCTGAATCTTTGACAATTAATCTATTATATCTTTTTAAAAATTGTGTTGCGTCACTTTTTCCAAGATACATAGTTATTTTATTTCCGCCTTCATCAATCGCAACACTATTGCTTCTAAATCCGGCTGTCTCTTCAGATGGGCCTTCTAGACAAGCCCATTGTTGATAAATATTACCATTATCATCCATCCATTTTATTAAATAATTTGCCTTCTTAATTTTACCAGAAAAATATCCTCTAACAGAAAGATCTCTGTCAGTTACCAAATATTTAAATCCAGTTCTAATCCAATCAATTGTTTTTCCAACTGCTATGGGCGCAGTATTAAAGTCCATTCCAATAGACTGTTCGTCAATTGCAAAGCTTTCTTTTCCTTTTTCTATTAGCCCTAAAAAGTCTTCATCATCTTCTAAATTAATTGGATCTATGATAAAGCGAATTTTTTCTGTGTTATAACTATGATTCAATGCATCCAATAAAGACTTGTATTGTAGCAGAGTGTCGCTTTGAGACTGATCTGCGGATAGTCCAGAAGTGCGAACCTTTCTTTTATACCGATTAAGCTCTGCACTTTCTGTTGATATATTTAAATCTTCTACTGGAGTAGCATCTGGAACCAAAGATTTAATTTTTTTCTTGTATGAATCTAAAAAATCATTTGACACTTCTTCACCTCAATCCTGTTAAAAGATTAAGTATTTCAAATACTGTTTTTCTATAAATAAGAAAATCTTCTATTGTAACTAGGGATTCTAGCTTTGAAAGAATTGGAATCATTTTAGATTCATCTGTTAAAGATCTAAAGCCGCTTAATTCTATCAGAATTGTTTGACAATGCTTTTGCCATTCTGCTCCTTCCTCCCTAAGAGGAAGGAGCTTAAAAACATCATTCTTAATTTTAAATAAATATTGTTTAACCTCTTGCTCAGAAAATTCTCGTCCATATTTTGTTGTATACAAATCCTTTTCCTCCTTTAGCTACTTGGAGGAGAAGTTGGCACCGGACCCTGTGGGAATATAGTATCTGTTGATTCATATGGCATAATTCCAGAAGGAACTCCTGGCAAGATGCCTCCAAAATAAACTCCATACATATTATTAAGCTCTTCATTCCACCAGGTTCCTCCATTAAATGGAGAACCATATAGCCACTCTGCCCCAAGACGCAATAAGCGCCAGCGCTCAATGATAGCCGAAGATCCAAGCCCACCATAATTTGCGGTAACTCGACCATAGGCATCCAGTGTTCTACGCTTATATAATCTTTGTAATTTCTTATTTGCAGATTCAAATTGCTCTTTTACTTTTAATAATATATTCATATGATTTGCTTGTGAGGTTAATCTAAAGTCAGAAGTAGAATATTTCATTCTTGTTAAATTTACAGTTAAAATTTGTCTACTCAACCATTCAATTGCCATCAAGCTTGCAAAGATATCTATTTCTTCTAAGGTTAAATTTACTAAATATTTTCCATAAGAAACAACAGATCCGTATTGGTCTATCATTCCAATGGCTTGACTATTATAGTTATATAAGCCAAACTTTGGCCATTCAAACTGTGGAATAACATCTAATAAGATTGATTCTAGATTTTTATAAGTATCATCTAAGGTCCACTCTAAATACATATCATCTGTAATTTTTGAAAGAAATCTATTATAAATGATAAAAAAAGGCGTTCCAGATTGTGGAGTATATGGAACCTGTGCTAATGCATAGCTAGCAAGTTGCAATCCACTTACTGGATCATATTGTGGATCTGAACTGTTGGCAACCATCATTAGCTGATATGGTTTATTGTCATCTCCTACAAACCAAATCGGACCACTTTGAGGCGACATTAAATATTCTAAGTTTTGTAAATAGATAAGTGGAGTTCCTGTTGCATCTGAGATAGCAAGGCTCCACTTTGAATCTATTTGAATAGAAGAAATTCCCGTGATTCCAGTTCCAGTAGCACGAGTAATATTTAATGTAGGAGTACCCAAAGTTGCACCAGTTACTTTGACATTGTAGAGGAGTCCGCTGGTTGCAACTAGGTTTATGCTTTTAACAAGCATGTAGACTCTCCCCCTTTATTATTCTACCGTTGCCTCCTGAACTGTTTGTTCTGATGGAGCCAACGCCTGTGTTTTTCTTGATCTTTTTGCTGCTACAACCTCTTCAGAAGAAGTCTCCGCTTTTACGCGTCTTTGTCCAGCAGTTTTTCCGCTATTTTGATCGACAGTTTCATCTTTCATATTGTCTCTAATAGTTTCAATATTCATACTAAAAAGATTATTAAAAAACTTCATTCTATTAATATCAGTGGTTTCAATAATAGCATAGTGTCTAATCATACTTGCCAAACCAACTGGACCAAATTCGAGAGCATCTAAGATTTGATCTTCTGAACCAGTTTTTGCTAATTTTTTTGCATCTTCTTCAGTATAAAGATATTCTGGCTCAAGAGGTAGCTGCAGAGCTTCTCGAACCTTTTGATCTCTAATTTGTAAATAGTTTAGAAGAATTGCTTGCCCACCTGGGCTATTTGAAAGTTGATATAGTTCATGAAAACTAATAATCTTTAATTCACCTGGCTGCCAGCTTCTACTAACTCGTGGATCATCTAATCCATATCCCACAGTTCCAACAGAAGTAGACCAGACTTTTACCTCTAAATCTCCAGTAATATGATCCCCTAAAAAGCTTGAATAAGTATCTTGCTTTAACATTAAAAAGCCTCCTTTTATCTCCTAAAAATATTCCTTATATTTATTATATCATAGTTTAATAAAAAAGTCAATAAAAAAATGGGGGTGGGAGCGTAGGCTCCACACCCCCAATTCATTTATTAGAAAATGAATGTATAAGCTGGTTGAGTAATACCAGAAGCTGGTGTCAAGACAGGACCAACAGTTG
>JACCDW011855078.1_pt1 | contig 13251 bp, 14 predicted proteins | sample 7449781 | NCBI WGS metagenome assembly JACCDW01 (sample SAMN15323449, study PRJNA562643) | freshwater metagenome | isolation source: river surface water | place: USA:Blue River Watershed | collected 2017-08-18 | reverse complement strand
GGTGGCGGTGTACTCTGCACCGATATTTGCCGTAGCGATAAATGTCACACCCTTTGCCACCTTAATCGTCGGGGTATCGGGCATCTCATCAATTCGGAGATACCGCTGATTCTCGTCGAGCACCGTCATCAGAATGTTCCACGCATCGGCGTGACCACGGGTCAGCTCGTCAAGGAGCACAATTGAATTCGGAGTCTGAATCGCCTTCACGAACAGAGCCTCAGCGACGAACGTACCCTTGTCCTTACTGTAATGGGTATTTCCGATAAGGGTAGAACGGGGGTCCTGAGTAGCACCGATATTGAAGTAGAAGAACTGCCGACCATCAAGAACCTTAGCCACGGTCTGTGCGGCGAGGGTCTTACCACAACCCGAAGGACCAGTCATCATAATGTTCTTACCACGAAGAACCGACCGCATCAGATACCGCCACTTCAGCGAATCCATAATAAGATTCACGGGCTTCACCTTCTGACAATCCTTTAGAAACTCCACCACATCATTCTCCAGCTCATTCTTTACATTCTCAACTGGCTTCGTAGGAACCGCCGTCTTACGGAGCGCCTCGAAATCCGCAATATCCGTATCACGCCACTGTGTCTTACCCGTCTTAGTCGCCACCATACGAAGAGCGACACCATTCGTGTATGCACGCTTGCGGGCGGTAAACGGAACATCGTTCGTGATATCGTTCCCGTTGTGGTCAATCGCAGTGAAGTTGTCGAGAACCTTTACCAGAGTAGTCATAGTGCCTCATAGAGAGAGTGTGTGGACTTCATTACTCTAGAAATATAATACGGGAACCTGCCCAAGACAAGTCCCCGTACATTAAGATTTCATTAAGAATTGTATTATATTAAATACTATTTATTATGATATTAAAGTGATTTTAACATATCCAGAACCACTATGATATCCAATTGTTGTTATTGCACTTCCACTAAAGTTATTTAGTGTTTCATAGTTTCCATCGGCAGTGGCAACTGTTGTTGCACTACTACTGATGTATGACCCACCACCACCTGCTCCATCTGTTCCAGGAGATATTCCACGGGCAGTTCCTGCACCACCAGAATATCCTCCACCTCCACCTCCACAAATTGGTCCTGCTCCACCACCTCCACCAAATCCACCATCACTTGTTGCTGGTGGTGCGTATGCTGGTGACAATGCTCCACCCAACGAACCAGTCCAGAATCCTTTGCCGGCGCCGGCATATTGACCACCAGTAATAATTCCACCATTATATACACCAACACCATTTGCACCACTACCACTTATTCCAGTAGCAAATCCACCACCGCCTCCACCGTCATATCCGTTAACAGATGAAGATATGTGTGAACGTCCACCTCTACCGTTTGTTCCACCGAGTTCTCCGAATGAGGAACTACCACCATACGTTGTAGTTCTACCAAACGCTTGCGAACTTGAATACGCATTTAGGGGAGTAGCAGTGGTCCAAAATCCGTTTCCACCACCACCACCAGCAACAATTAATGGATTGATTGAACTAGAATTTGATCCTGATGGGACGACATATGGTCCGCCACCGCCGCCTACTGCTGAGAATCCTGCACTATTAGCGTCACCGGATTGTTGTCCCACAAGGATAAGTAATTTTTGATTTTGTTCTAATGTGAAACGTGCTCGCATTTTAGAACCACTACTAATCTTATTACCACTTTGTGTGTGTCTACCCGTACTTGCTCCAGCGACCTCTATTTCATATATCGCTGTTTGTGGGACGGTCCACACTTGATATCCACGATATGCCGATTCGGTGGTAAAGTATGCCGAGTTTGCTGTCCACGTTGCCGACCCAGTATATCTTGCTAAAAATTGAGAAAGTGATGGTGGATTAGATCCTGTTACATTTACGTTAGTGAATGTAAATGTGGTAAAATCATACAACGTATTGACAATTACGGATGCGTTAAAGGAACCACCATTATTTATGTTCTGTAGTGTAAAACTTCCTTGATTATTTTGGTTGGTTAACGATAACGGCATATGTTAATATACTTCTGTCCATATCATTGTACAACCAACATCGGTACTAGTGCCTGTCATATTCTTCATAGCTAGCACATAAATTTCACTGTCGGTGCTATCAAAATTCTGTGCGATGAAATTAACTTTTTGATTAATGGTTGGTGTTTGTTGCTGACCTGCAATATTATTTCCACCACCAACACCACCTGCGAAAATAAATCCACCAGAAAGTTCTTGTCCACCAGTATATCCTGTAGCACCAATGTTATACTCTACCAGCGAATCATCATCTGCCGATACCCAACTTCCACCCGTGAGTGATGATGACTGTGGAAGTTTAATCAATTTATATTGGGTGGTTTGATCTTCTGTAAATGCCCCTACACTATTAATACGAACAAATGCACGGTTAGGTAATCCGTTATACGAATTTTTTAGTCGAATAGCCATAACAGGCATTGTAGAACCCGAAGTAACTGTTCGTAAGTTTGGGCTACCAAATGATACTGTTATGCCTGACTCTGAATAACCACCTTCACTTCCAACTGTACTACAAATTTGTTCCATACTTCCACTTACTGATGGAACACCCGTATTTACAATTTCACATCGAACAGGAAGATTTGGATTTTGCATATATGCAACATTGAATACATTTGTGTGATCAAATGTATGGCATATAACTGTATTACCCTTATATACAAATCCACAACGAACTCTACCAACGGCTAACCATTGAAAGTCTATGAATAGTAACTGTGTTTTAGTCATGTCAAGAACCAAATCACCAGACAATAATTTATTCACATTCCAATTTTCTTGTTTGACTCGTTGTTCTGTAATCGAGCCTGTTCCACTTGTTGCGGAACGAATTACAAACTGTAAACTTCCAGTCTGGTCTTGTTCTAAAAAAATACCATTGTAATCATCAAAGTATCCTGTGCGTTTAAGTACATTATTGGTAGGAGAACCAAACACAAAACTAGACATAATTGCCTGACTCTTTCCAGGCATATAGTTGTGATACATCTTAGTTTGATGAACTGCACGACTACCAGATGTGGTGTTAGTATTTAATGTAACAGACGAACGATTTTTATCAAATGTTATGCTCGCACCACTCGCTGTATAATTGATAAACGAGGAGTCAATTGAGTATAAATGTTTATAATCATTGAGGGTATATGTTTCCGATACCCGTTGACGACCAAACGCATCATATAGAGGATTGACAGAACCACTTGCCAACGACCCTAACTCGGAAGATTTGAACAGTACTTGATTATTGTACAATCCAACAAACTCGTACCCAGACAAACTGTGAGAGTTCAAACTTGGTACGAATTGATCCACATAGGATGGCATGCTATCCATTATGTAATCTGTCATATATTCTCCAAAAATATTCAATCTATAAATAGTAAAGAAACTATTTATGAATGACCTTTTTGGAGATAGTATGAAAAAGATTTTATTATTATTGGTTTTGTTTACTTCACCATTGACTGCACAAGATACGGTACGTGTTATTCACAAGAATTATATTACAGTATTTTCTAAGTCATTACGGTATCCTATTTTAGTAGAGTGGAGTACTACCCGTGGTGAATTAGAATGCAAGACCCCTGCAAAAAGAACAGATAGATTCCTCCCAGACCCAGAACTTCGCAGAGACAGTGATATTGATGAAGATTATGTCAAGTCAGGTTTCGACCGTGGACATCTTTCACCAGCAGCAGATGCACGTTGCAACGAAACCCATATGGCAGAGAGTTTCTTCTTTACCAATATGGTACCACAATATCCAGGACTCAATCGTGGTCAATGGAAGAACTTGGAAGAATGGACTCGTGTTCTCGCAGTAGAAAATGACTCTGTTCATATTCAAGCTGGATGTGTTGGTGAAGCATCTCGTATCAAGAGAGTTGCTGTTCCTACACATTGTTGGAAAGTTATTCGTTTCAAAAATCAAACAGAAGCATATGTCTTTCCAAATGTACCAGAACGAAGTCAATCATTTGAGATACATAAAGTACCATTAGATAGTGTACGACGATTAACTAAATTACCAATTAGATAATAAAAAACCCACCGATTGGTGGGTTTCTTATTGTTCAGCCGTCACGCCAAGATGAACTTGTATCTTGTTAGCTAGGAATTGCGCTACATCTTGCATTTGTCCTAAGCTCCATAAGTGAACTTTATTCTTTAACGGACGAGCCAAATCTTCATACATATCAATTTTCACACCAGTGTCCGTCTTGTAATGAAGATACATGTTGTATGTCATCACCGACAGATTCGGAATGTCAAACCGCTTCTTACGATGGAGATACTTGGAAAACCTATTCAGGTGTTGTTCCAGAGTCTCCGGTCCATGCGGCCACGTTAGGGTCATTACGTTTCTCCTTTAACATTCTGAGTAAGACTGCATTTTTGGTTTCTAGATATTTTGTGTATGCCCAGACATTCCAGATACACGCACCAATGGCCATCAGACTAATGTATAAAATATAATCGTTCATAAGTTATTTGTCAAGGGTTAATATTTCCACTAAACTACTAAACAGTATATCGTCGTATGCCGATGGAACAGTTCGTATGTCCAATAATAATGTATTATCTACTATACGACCAACAATAGGTGTGTTAAGTTCTCGTAATTTTCTATCTATCTCGTTTGGATTTACATCATTTATACTGATTGCGATAGAATCTATTTTGGAGTCAGGAAACGCTCCTCCACCAATCGTAGCCTCCGAATCAACCACACTTACATTATAACCCATCTCTACCAATTTGTCAACTATGTTGATAGCACGAGTGTGTAGTGTGTATGGAGATTCTGTGATCATACGAAGAACTGGTATTTCACTTACTGCAATTTCTTTATCGTAATACAATTCTAATGTTGCTTCCAATGCTGCCAATGTTAGTTTATCCACACGAAATGCACGTGCGAGGGGATTTTCTTTTAACATTTTAATTATTGATTTCTTCCCCAAGATAATACCTGCCTGGGGTCCACCCAATAATTTATCTCCACTCATCATCACCACCGATGCACCATCACGAACAGCATCCTTGATAGTGGGTTCACCATACAACCCCCACTCAGACAAATCAACCATCAGTCCACTACCGAAATCGTGAATGAGTGGGACACCGAACTTTTCTGCTAATGGTACAAGTTCATGTGGAAGTACAGATGATACAAATCCTTTCTGTATGAAATTACTTCTATGCACAGATAGGATTGCACCAGTATTCGGTGTAATAGCACTTTCATAATCTTTGAGATGCGTTCTATTTGTGGTTCCAACTTCTACTAATTGTGCATTACTTCGAGCCATAATATCGGGAACACGGAAACTACCACCAATCTCCACCAGTTCTCCTCTGGATATGATTGCTTCTTTATTCTGTGATAAGGTATTGAGAGTGAGTACCAGTGCTGCGGCACAGTTGTTTACCACGATGGCATCTTCTGCACCTGTTAGTTTGCATAAGAGTTTGGCACAATGTGTATGTCGTGAACCCCGAACACCATTATCAATATCATATTCCAGATTCGAGAAATCATATGCGATATCTGTTAGTGCATTAATTGCTTTGGTCGCAAGTGGTGCTCTACCAAGATTGGTATGTACTATTACACCTGTTGCATTAATGACAGGACGAAGTGAACGAACTGTCATCTTATCAAGATATTTCTTTACAAGAGTTCCCCATTCCATTTCATTTTCTGGTGTGATATCTGGATTTAATCTTACATCATTAATGGCAGCCCTAACCGCGTCCATAACTAATGAACGCGGAGAGGACATCATCATATTACGAATTACCGATGTCTCTATCAGTTTACCAACAGAGGGCAATCCACGCCGTGCATCAATCATTATTGCCAAGTAGTCTTGATGACACCTTGCTTACCAATAAGGTAATCACCGTTAAGATTAAACATACCACCATCAATATAAGGCCAGAACGTATCAACGGTAGTATTAGTTGATTTGTTCCGTACATCAATACCGAACTTACGCCACCCATCGGTATTACCGAAACCGAATCCACTACCATAAAACTTTACAATAGCATTCGAATGTGCAGGATTCTGATTAACTTGATATGGGTCTGTAACCCGAATGTTTACAATCTTATTTAGTGAAGTACTATTGGCATTAACACGGATAGTATCATTTGTAATTGTCACGGTAGTGTCTGTGACGGACCAATCCGTGTCAATTAACGTCAACGAATCCAACGTAAGATTGATAGGTACATTGGAAAGAATACGAATATTCTGCTTTACACCAAGCTTTAATGCTTTACGAATACCATTAGATTCGTAAACCGCAACAACATATAGATGTGCTGTGTCTGTCGCAGGAACCTGTAATGTTATTAGACTTGTGCTACCCGTATCTTTCACAACAGACTGTGTAAACACGGCATTATTTTTAACATAAACTAGACGGCTACCGACATGCGTAATGTTCAATCCACTATCGGATATAGCGTAAGCCATTCCATCGGTAAAGTTACTGGTAGTTGTCTGTCGTAATCTATTCCAATCCACCCGCAGACTTACCGTTTGCATACCTGCGGTAACAACTACGGTATCGGTCTTTGTAGTAGTAGGGCCTGTCAGATATACTATCTTTTCACTACATGCTGTTACAACCGACAACAGAGTAAGTAACCAGATTTTATTTTTCATTTTACACCTTTTTGATTAGAAGCTTATTGAGAGTTCGAAGAACCTCGGTAACATTCTTCACATTGACGAACACCGCGTCCTCACCATACATCTGCTTGAACGGTCCATACGCGGACATATACTGTACACGACCCATATCATAGTCGGTGATGAAGTAAGACAACACCTTCACCCCAGCGTCCTTCATCGCCCGAACCTGCCGACGAGTGTGGTCATACGCGGTACCACCGCTATAAGACTTGTACTCATTTCGGCGACGAACCGAAGTACCAGGTTCACCATCGGAGAAGTTAATGAAGTACACATCGTACTCACCAGAACACTCCGTGATAAGGTCGAGGGTAGCGGAGAAACACAGACCCTCAGGAGTCGAACCAGTCGGAGTAATGAACGGGAACAACGACCGTGCCTTCTGGAAGTTATCCTTACGACTATCGTAGATAACCGCGACCATCGGAATATCACTATCACCACGAATCGTGATTACCACCTCGACATTGTTAATCTTGCTCGACACATACGCCAGTGCGGTAGCCACCGAAATCGTCTTATACCACTTGCCACCACCCATCGAACCAGAGGCGTCAAGAGAAAGGTGAATCATAACGGGCTTGTAGTTATCCACAGTAGTCCGCTTAAACACATTCTCAATATCCATCCCCAACTGCGAGAGGATGCGGCGGTCAATCTTCCCATGCTCTTGACGAGTGAAGTGCGTAATCGTCGGGTCATTACGAACCGCCAGACGATGGGCGAGAATCTGCCCCATACGAACACCAGCCACCACAGCCTCTTCGGACTTCTTATCCTTCTTCAGAGAATATGTATTGTCCTTCTGATTCCAGGTCGTCGAGGTGAACGGAAATACACGGGATTCCATAATCTGACGATTAAGCTTACGGGTCACCATACACGGGAACTTACCGACGATATTATCCCCAGCCTCGACCAACTTGGCATCGGCGTTTTCCAGATTCTCAATATCACTCTTTTCATTATTCTTCAACTTCTTTCGACGGTTCTCACCCTTCATCACCTGCTGCATCTTCTTCTTCCACGCCTCCGCCTTCTTCGGATTAAACTTCTTCGGAGTCATCGTGATAGTAGACTGGTTCATATCAAGGTTGGGAAGGTCGTTGGTATCCATATCAATATCAACACCATCCATATCAATCTGGATAGTCTGGGTTCCTTCACCCTTCTCCTGCTTCATTTCCTTCTCATAGTTAGCAACATACTGGATAATCGTATAAAGAATATCGTTCGCCACCCGCCAGAGCTGGGGAAGTGAGGGATAATCAAGAAGATGCGGATACCGACTCATCTCAGAATACTGATGCGGAGTAGTCCCCTTCTTCACGTAATAATTCGTCCACGGAGCATTCGTAGAAGAGAATACACAATGATTAAACTCATTCGGCAACCGCTTGTCCGAATCAAACCGACGAATGTTTCTGAGGTCAATCATATCCACAATCTTCGACAGACCAGGAAGAGCATTGCGGTCAAAGTCGGGATGGAAGATATGAATAAGCCAAGTAATGTAATTCTCCACAGTCGGCTTCCGCCAATCGGGATTATACTTCATATTCTTGGTGATATCATCATTAAAGAAATACTTGTTATACATCGCGTCATAATACGGACGATACCCCGCCGCGTTCTGATAGACGAAACTATCAATACGGCGGTCCTCAACAATATTCATCAGCGTCCCCAAAATCTTCTGGAACGCCTCGACCTGATTACGCATCTTCATATATCCATTATCAGTACGGTCATCGGCATAATTGTGATGCATCACACTACGAAGCTCTGGACTAAACGCGAGCACCGCCTGCCACCAAGTATTCCTAATAAGGAAATGCTTACCGATATTGAAATCGGAAAGGAGACAATGCGACCCCTCGTGTAGAGCGAGCCCCACCATAGAATCGAAATACTTGGAATCATCCTCTGCCGCAATCACGACCTTCTTCCCATCGGTATAGGAATCCTTACCCGACGAGAACGCCACCTCAATCTTTGCATCGTTCGTCAAGATACGGACGAAGTTAGCGATAGCTCGACGAACAGACGCGAGCTTCATAATCCGCTCAGGGTCCGACGAATTAAACGCATCACTATCATACGATGAACCAATTCGGTCATCATCGAAATCCAACCAGTAGGAACTATAATTGATAGCCTTCTTCTTTACACCAGTACGGGTGTTCAGAGTCGAAAGCGTCTCCTGCTCGTAGGTGTCATAGTATCTCGGCATAGTTTCCTTGCGTTGAGGTTATACTATAAAGATACACCCCTCTCTACAGAAAGTAAAGAGGGGCAACATTAAGATTTGATTAATATTTATAATAAATAATATTTAATTAAAATAATGTATTATTACTACCTTTTTTATGCACCACATATTTTTCAGCGGTAATATCACTTACTGTGTGTATTGTAAATATAGGAGTTTCAATGGTAGCTATACCATATTGTGTACTCCACGTGGTATCCCATTCTTGTATTTGACATAACTTATTGTACTCATATCCAAACCCATATTTCGTGGCAATACCAAGATTTTCTAATGCTATACGTTTGGTTTCTTTACAGTCAAATGAACAAGGTAAATGCGTCACCAATTTCATACCAGCCCATCGCAATAAGTTATTTGCCCATATTGGTGTTGTTTGTGGTAACTCTATATTTGTGATATTTGTTTTTGGAAACTTCCAAAGTTCGGTGTCATCTTGTTTTACTTTATCAATGGTACACAACGCTTGCTGCCATGTTGTGTCTATACCCATATCCTTTATCCAAATCTGTGTAAAGAATTTAGAACAGCATTCTGGATATCCCAAAGCTCTACCAATCAAATATTCACCAAGAAGAACATCGGCGGTTCTAATTCTCCAAATATCGTTCCATCGTTGGACATGCTCTGGTCGTGTGACAATTGCTCTCCACGTATAGTTACCATTACCATCCCAATCACCAGAGTGGTTTCCATATCCACCACTTATATCATCCACTTCTTTATTTAGTAGAACTATCTCCAATCCATAATTTTTAAATTTAGAACGTTGGTATTCTAACTCACTTGGGCGGATGAACATCAAATGTGAATCTCTCGTACCTTCGACAACAGATAAATATTCTATTTGTAGAAATGCTCCTGTTATACGAGAAAACAATTGTTGATACTCATTTTGTTTTGAAATAAACGGTTCCTTATAAACTATATTTGTATAATTGTTACGAGGAGTCTTTGTTTTAATAATGTTCATTACCAGTAACCTAATTGTAAAAGTTCTATTAATTTTGGCATAATTGTAGTCGGTGAAGCTTCCTTCAATATTCTTCTCTGCCCATTACGTGCTATATTATTCAATCTCCATCTATTATCACCGTTCAACCAAGTTCTGTGTGCTTTGATAATATTATCAGCAGCCAGTTCTGGATTCTCTGGCATACCTATCGAAAGTCTACGCCCAGAAGGTACAGCAATGTAATGATAATTGGGAATTAAGTCAACAGCCAAATGATGTGTATGTTCGTATAACATAACAGGAAGTCCCAATATCCACAATTCATGTTCTCGTGAGCACCACGGGTGTCCAGGTAAACCTAAATTGATTGTATGGGTCGCTGCCTTTTTAAAGAATTCTTCGGGAGGTAATTTACTTTCCATACCACCAACACAAACCTCGTCAGGATATTTTAATTCTAATAGCGAGATTACTTCTCTAATTTTACGTCCACTATGTCTGTACGTGTCTCTATTATTTCCATAGAAAAATATTCTATTATCTAATTGACATGAATTGCGGATGTCTTGTATCTCTTGTATTTTAGATTCTACAAGTTTTGGATAATATGCAAAGTATACAAACGGCAACAACTTTGTGAAATCTAAATCAGGACTGTCTACTTGATACCTTTCAAGTGAATACTGACTGACCAGTGACATAACATAGTTAGGATGTTTGTTAAGTACATTCGTTATGGAAGGTGAATCTTGCATGTCCACTATAACAAATTTTCTTGTATCATCATTAGCTATCATGAACCACAAACTATCGCATATTACCGTGTGACTTGTAATATGAATATTCAGTTCCTCTATATAAATTGTTTTTCCTTCATCGTGAGGAAAGTCCACATAGCATATATTAACTTGGTGCCCCAACATCAATAACTCACGTTTTAGTTCGTGAGCTAATAAATCAGTAATATTTGTATAATCCCAAGAAGATCTTGGGTTTACAGGTATCTGTTTAGGAAACAGAGGATGGTAAATTGTATACTTTGCCATAAAAATACCTTATTGTTGTTCTTCTACGTAGTCGTCATCGTGCCCGAAATCCATTCCCATCGCTTCATAATACATCTGGACATTCCATTCACGGAGGTCTTGCCGTTTGGTGTCGTGATGATAGATGTTGCGGAGGACTGGTTCTTGCACGAATTCCCGTAACATTTCGTTTTCGGACATCGTGTTTCTCCAAGTTTGATTGTGAAAGGGTACTATAAATAGTGAAGTCAAAAACTAAACGCTATCTCCCCAATTCACGGAGTATTTCTGCTTGGAGGTCACGAATATCATCCCGTTGTTCTTCCACGGTTTGTTCTATTTCTGTGTCCTCGGCTATATCCAATGCATCCATATAACGAGGTTCGTCATCTCGTCTGGGTTTGGCATTCGGGTTGGTGAGGCTGTTTACTATTTGCTTCTTGTGTGCTACCCAAGGGGCGCCTGTCGTAAGGAACATACAGTTGTAGCACAAAAGGTGAAGATTGTCTCTGGTGAAATCCCCTATCTGATTCTTGAAGGTTAACATCAAAGGGGTCTTATTATCGGTAATTCGTCGTTCATTAAATCCACAACCGGCACATTCCTCGTTCAACATATTACGTGCCAACATACGATACTTTAATCGTATCATACTGTATTCTGGATGTTTATTGGCAAAGATGTCACGAAGGGAAATCGTACTTGGTCTTTTACCAAATCCTTTGGTTGTCCCCAACCCTAAAGGATTGGCGTGTCGGTCAAAAATACCGTATATCTTGGCATATCGTTTATAGGTTGGATATGTGACCCCCAACCAAATCGCTGCTTGCCGATTACTATTCGTATGTCGTTGTGCTTCTTCAATCGCAGACTTTAGTATCGGTTTAGCTTTCCGTCCTCTATTACTGGTTCCTACCCTCTTTGCTGCCATAATCTACCTAGCGTATGTTCCCATATCCAGGCAAAACATATGGACAATGTAAATACACCTACGACAAATAACATAAGTGCTGTCAAAAACAACCATCCAACGGTTTGCCTGATGAACGTTATCATTTATGTGTAAAGTTATGAATCAATGGGAAAAGTTTACCAATTACCTCTGCACATGCTACCGCGATTTCACGGTGTTCCTTCTGCGTAGCTTCGTGACTACGGATTTCGATGTAGTGAATCCAACTACGAATCGTTCCGTTTACATACATACGGGACATTGTAAGACCTTCTGGAAGGACTGCACGTGCTACTTCCTTAGCGATTCCATTCTCAATTGCCCAACTATATGCTAACTTAGCTTCTTCGACCACTTTCTTCTGCATGAAAGTCCATACATCTTGTAATACTTCGTCATCAGTTTGTATAGAATTCTGACGATTCTTCTGGTCTTGAAGTCGTGCTTCCCGTGTCTCAAAGGTCAATTCCTTTACAGGGTCAGCATACCGTTGACTGAACTCTTGGAAGGTAAACGAACGATGACGTAATATCTGTCTTGCGATATCACGTGTTGTTTCTATTTCAAGGGTGATATTTGCCATCTCAAATGGGGACCAATGCTTCCATTTGATAAGATAGTTAATTAATTTTTCGGATGTTTCTGTGTTTAGTTGGTTACTTGGATTACTGACTCTTGCACAATATGCAATTAAGTCGAGGATATCACCACTTTCACCAAGTTCATCAATAGATGGAGTTGTATACGAAACCAATTTTACTTTCATAATTACATATCACCGTAAATGCTAAATGTTGGAATTTCTGGTTCTGGGTCTGCTTCCTGCTTCACAATATATACTCGACCTTCTCCTGCATCAAAGAAATATTGTTTAGAACGAGTCTTTTGGAACATATATTCTAATGCTGCTGTAAGTGACGGATATACTCGTTGCTGGTCACCTTTAATTTCTACCCACCTATCTCCAGGGGGTAATCGTTTCAAAACTGGTTCTCTAATTTCCATAATTACTTACACGGGTTTCCGCTTCTCAACTCTTCTGTTGAAGAAACTGGTTTATTGAAAGATACTAAATAATCTGGTTGTAGTTGCTTACCCGAACCACGAGTTTGTTTTAATCCTTGTGGTACTTGTTTTGCTTGTTTACTTAATCCGTCAACCTCTACAAGTTCATCAGATGTCCACGTTTGACTTGCAAACGCTTGTGCCACAACTCTAGTGTTATATATGGCTGACCACGCGGCTTGCATTGTGAAAGTCAATCGCCAAGCAGCTTCGTCTATGCCAGGTCTGCCGAGAGGT
>JACCDW011795492.1_pt1 | contig 13252 bp, 9 predicted proteins | sample 7449781 | NCBI WGS metagenome assembly JACCDW01 (sample SAMN15323449, study PRJNA562643) | freshwater metagenome | isolation source: river surface water | place: USA:Blue River Watershed | collected 2017-08-18 | reverse complement strand
TTCCACGTGAAACAAAAAAAGATATGCAAAATTCATACGATGTAATCGTGGTAGGGGCGGGACATGCAGGCTGTGAGGCTGCGCATGCGGCTGCCCAAATGGGGTCCAAAGTTTTATTGGTCACCATTAACATGCAGACTATTGCCCAGATGTCTTGCAACCCAGCGATGGGTGGTGTGGCGAAGGGACAGATCGTTCGTGAGATCGATGCGTTAGGTGGGATGTCTGGAATTATATCGGATAAGACGATGATCCAATTTCGGATGTTGAATCGTTCAAAAGGTCCTGCCATGTGGTCACCGAGATGCCAGTCGGATCGTGCTAAGTTTGCCGAGGAATGGCGCTGGGCGTTGGAGCGGAATTTGAATGTTGATTTTTGGCAGGATTCTGTGGAGGAGCTGATGGTTGAAAATCAGGAAGTGAGAGGGGTGGTTACGCGGATGGGGATGAAGTATTTTGCGCCTACTGTTGTGCTGACAAATGGAACATTTTTAAATGGCTTGATTCACATTGGCGAGAAGAATTTTGGTGGAGGTCGCATGGCTGAACCCATGGCCAAAGGGATTACCGAACAGTTAGTTGCACTTGGCTTTGAGTCTGGCCGTATGAAGACGGGAACGCCACCGCGCATGGATGGCCGAAGTTTAGATTACAGTAAAATGGAAGAGCAGAAGGGTGATGAAATCCCAACGAGCTTTTCGTATATGACCAAAGATCCGATACAAGAACAACGGTCTTGTTGGATTACGCACACCAACGAAAAAGTACACGAGGTCTTGCGCAAAGGCTTTGATCGCTCACCCATGTTTGCGGGAAGAATCAAAGGCTTAGGTCCGCGCTACTGTCCATCCGTAGAAGACAAAATCAATCGCTTTGCAGATAAAGATTCGCATCAAATTTTCGTAGAACCCGAAGGCTGGAATACCGTAGAAATTTATGTGAATGGCTTTTCAACGTCTTTACCTGAAGACATACAATTTGAAGCAATTCGTTTAATACCAGGATTTGAAAACGCTAAAATGTTCCGTCCAGGTTATGCCATTGAATACGACTATTTTCCGCCAACCCAGTTGACCCCAACCCTTGAAACAAAGCTGGTCAAAGGCTTATACTTTGCTGGACAGATTAATGGAACAACGGGATATGAAGAGGCCGCATGTCAGGGATTGATGGCGGGGATTAATGCGCACCAACAAGCACACCAGTTGGCGCCGTTTACCTTAAGCAGATCCGAAGCCTACATTGGCGTTTTGATCGACGACTTGATTAACAAAGGTACGGATGAGCCATATCGCATGTTTACTTCGCGGGCAGAATTTAGAACGCTGTTGCGCCAAGATAATGCCGATGAACGCCTAACGGAAAAGGGCTTTGAGCTGGGGTTAGCCACACAAGAAAGACTCGATACCTTTCTAACAAAAAGACAACAAGTAGCAGAGTTAACTCAGTTCATTTCGCAAACCAAAGTCAAGCCCGCCGAGATAAATGATTGGTTGGTGGAACAAGGAACCGCCGCACTAAAAGAAGGTGCGCCAATCGTGAATTTGTTAAAACGGTCCGACTTAAGTTTCGAGCAGCTATTGCAGCATGAGATTGGAAAAGAAATAAAAGCCAAGTACTCACAAGAGGTGATTGAGCAAGTTGAGATCGTCGTAAAATACGAAAGCTATATTGAGAAGGAGCGCTTGATGGTAGGGAAGATGAAGAGCATGGAGGACCTCGCGATTCCGGCACAATTCGACTACGATAAAATTAAAACCTTGTCAACCGAATCCCGGATAAAGCTAAAAGCCATTCGTCCACAAACTATAGGTCAGGCGAGTCGGATCTCGGGGGTGTCGGCTGCCGACGTATCCATTTTATTATTATTTATGGGTCGCTAATATGGAAACATTACAACATTGCCCGGCATGTGGGTCAACGAATTTTGAGAAACAATTTGAAGCCAAAGATTACACGGTTTCACAAAATAGTTTTGGTGTGGTTGCTTGCTCGGATTGTGGATTGAATTTTACAAACCCGCGACCGAAAGCAGATGAGGCTGGGTATTTTTACAAGTCGGACACCTACATTTCACACAGTGACACGCAGCAAGGTTTGGTGAATAAGCTGTATCACGCGGTTCGAAATATTACCTTGAAACAAAAGGCGGGGTGGATTCAATCGGACCAAAAAGGAAATAAAAATCTATTAGACATCGGCTGCGGAAACGGCCACTTTTTAAAGACCTGCCAAGATGCCGGCTGGAACATTACAGGTATGGAGTTGGATCCGGAAACGGCGGCACGAGCGGAAGCCCTGGTTCAAAATAAAATCTATCCCAATTTAGGGGCGATTCCTGAGGACAAACAATTTGAGCTGATCACCTTGTGGCACGTGCTCGAACACGTATATGAATTAGATGCCTATTTTGAGTTTTTCAAAAAGCGCATTTCAGCCGATGGAAAATTGCTTTTGGCGTTACCTAATTCCAAGAGTTTTGATGCTGGATATTTTAAGGAATATTGGGCAGCCTATGATGTGCCGCGTCACATTTATCATTTCAATCCAGAAACGATTCAATTTGTGGCCAAAAAACATGGATTTAAACTCGTGAAGCAGCGCGGCCAAATCTTTGATAGTTTTTATATTGCTTTATTAAGCAACCAATACCGCTCAGGGGGTACGCTTTTGATACATTCGTTCCTGTTGGGATTGTGGTCAAACGTGTTGGCCTGGGCAAAAACCGGAAATTACTCCAGCAATGTTTATATGTTCAAACATGTTTAATTATCTAAAGAGATCGCTGGCGTTCGTCTTTCTAGCTTGCGGAGTTTCCGTGGCTTTGATGCAAAGTTGTGCGCAAACGGCGAGCCCTCCCGGTGGTAAAAAAGATACGCTGGCACCGAAGGTAATACAATCGGTTCCGCTCAATAAGAGTAAGAACTTTCGTGGAAAGAAATTGGATTTGACATTCAACGAATATGTTACTGTCAAAAATCTAAATCAAGAATTGCTGATCACGCCCAACATTGGGACGTATGATACGCGTATTCGCCCTATGGGTCTGAGTATCCTGATCGATAGTGCTTTAAAGCCAAACACAACGTATACCTTTAATTTCAGAAATGCGATCGAGGATGTATCCGAGCGCAATGTGGGAAAGAATATTAAACTCGTATTCAGTACCTCAGACTTGATTGACTCCTTGCAAATTAGTGGTCGCGTGCGCCATGTCCAGACAAATAAAAAATTAGAAAATATATTAATCGGGCTTTATCCGTACACGGATACATTGAGCATAGATAAAAACAAGCCATATTATTTTACAAAAACGGATACAGCGGGGGTTTACCAGTTGGAAAATGTAGCGGCCGGCAAGTATTACATGGCGGCGTTTCTCGATCTGAACAACAATCTCCTGTATAATTCTAATAAAGAGATCGTTGATTTCATCACCGAGCCTTTTATTGACTTACAATCTAATCAAACGAGGGATTTCAAAGTGGCCCTACAAAACTTGGATCCTTTAAAAGTAGCAAAGACCACAACCACTGCAAAGACGGCGTTGATTGAATTTAATCGTGGAATTGCTCGGGCTGACTTGACTAAGTCACCATTGGCATATCAAATCGAAGTCAATCGCAGTATTCGTTTTTACGCAGGAAACGTGGAACGTAAGGATACGCTAGTATTCCAAGCTAAATTAGCGGATTCGCTTGGACGTGAAATCACACAAACGTTTCGGATCAAATTCCGAGAGCAGGCAACCAAAGGAAAACCAATCGTGACTCCGTATAAATACGACGTATTTCCTGCGTTAGGCAAGACGCTTAGCCCCATGGACTCGATTCGCATACGTTTACAAAAACCTGTACAGGGCTTTAATTCCCAACTTGTTTATTTTGAAACAGGAGATGACGAACGAAGCTATTTGCCAGATGCTGGTTTCCGCTGGAATGAAATAGGCAACGAGTTAACCATCTTGAAAGACTATATTCCAATACGTCCCAAGTTCACACTTGCTATCGAAAAAAGGGCTTTTGTCTCTGTGGAACAAGATTCGTCGGAGGCCTTCAAACAGGCCTATGAATTTCAAGATTTAGAAAACTACGGAAGTATCTCGGGTAATGTAAATACGACGAAAGCAAATGCCGCTTATGTGGTGCAATTGATTCATCCTGAAACAAAAGAGGTATTGTATGAGACTAAAACAAACAAATCATTTAGTTTTCCCTATATCGAACCGGCAACCTACGAAATGCGCGCCATTGAAGATCTAAATAAAAATGGTCGCTGGGATATTGGTAATTTCAAGGAAAGGACGAAGCCTGAGGCCATTTATTTCTTTCCGAATAAGTTAAAGATAAAGGCCAACTTCCAGTTGACAGACCTGTGGATAAGTACCCAATAAACCCCCATTTTATCCACAATGTATGTGCATGCATGTGGATAAAAAAATCTGGCCTGTGGAAAATGTGTATAAGTCCAATGTTGTCCACGCAAAAAAATAAGTTGTCTACATAAATGATTACGTATAGGCTCTTATATATCAGTCACTTAGCCTAGTTATCCACTTATCCACAGAGAACAATAAAGAAGAACAAAAAAGAGATCTTAAAAATATTTTTTTCTTTTTATTCTATGTGTGGACAACATATTCAGAAAATGAATAAAAGGTTAATTGGTTTTAATTTTACATTTATTTAAAATATAAATTAATTATTGGTTAAAATAGCATCATTTGTATATAGGAGGTGTGGATAACTTGTGGATAATGTAGTTTCAGGTCCCATACATAGTGAGTGCAAAAAAATACAGCATAAGTTCAATTTGGCTCAAATCGATTGCTTAACTTTGAGTCAAACAGCAAGCTTATAACCTATGGTACTTCACGACAACTTCACTCGGGTATTTGATTTATTACCTCAATACCAACAGTTACACAAATCAGACTTATTTAATTTAAAGCGCGATGGCGAATGGCGCAATTTCAGTTCAACCGAAGTGCTGGATATTATCCAAGAAACTGCATTAGGTTTATTGGCGCTCAAGATTAAACCTGGTGACAAAGTTGCCATCATTTCGGGTAATCGGCCTGAGTGGAATTTCATCGATTTTGCAATTCAAATTATTGGAGGTGTTTCGGTTCCAATGTATCCGACAATTACGGTCGAGGATTATGCTTTCATTTTTGAAAATGCGGAAGTGAAGTATGTGTTTGTGGAAGGTGAAGATTTGTATTTAAAATCGAAGGAGGCTTCCAAAGGGAATAAAAAGATTAAGGAAATTTATACGTTCGATCCTGTTGAGGGTGCTTCCATGTGGACGGAAGTCAAGGAAATGGGAGAAGGGAAAGATCGTTCTGTTTTACAGCCATTGATGGATGCGGTAAAACCAACTGATTTATTGACGTTGATTTATACATCTGGAACAACTGGTCGGCCGAAAGGTGTGATGTTGACGCACCACAATATCGTTTCTAATGTCAAGTCCTTAGATCGTGGTCAATTTTTTGAATTGAGAGGAACTGATAAAGCATTGAGTTTTTTACCGCTGTGTCATATTTATGAGCGTACGGATATTTACTTGTATATGTTTTATGGCGTTTCCATTTACTATGCGGAGAGCATGGAGACAATTGCCGATAATATCCGGGAGGTTAAGCCGGCGATGTTTGCAACCGTTCCACGCTTATTGGAGAAAGTGTATGATAAGATTTATGCCAAAGGCAACGAACTAACAGGTATAAAACGCAAGCTTTTCTTTGGGGCCATTGAATTTGGATTACAATATGACCCGATGGAGAAACTCGGATTTTTAGATTCTATCAAATATGCGATTTACAGTAAATTGATTTTCTCTAAGTGGAGAGAAGCATTGGGTGGAAATGTGCGCTTAATTGCTTCGGGTTCCGCGGCATTGCAGCCACGTTTATCGCGTGTTTTTTGGGCTGCCGGTGTGCCTATCTCAGAAGGATACGGCTTGACCGAAACTTCGCCTGTAATCTCCGTATCATTTATTAATCCGCCAGATTTCAAGGTGGGTTGTGTAGGTACCGTTATCGACTGTATGGAAATTAAAATTGCCGAAGACGGAGAAATTTGTGTTCGTGGGGATTCTGTGATGCCAGGTTATTATAAAAATCCGGAAGCAACAGCTGAGGCTATTGATCCAGAAGGTTGGTTTCATACAGGTGATATTGGCGAGATGGTCGACGGTAAGTACTTAAAAATCACGGATCGTAAAAAGGAAATTTTCAAGACATCGGGTGGTAAATATGTAGCTCCGCAATTGGTTGAAAATAAGTTAAAGGAGTCTATTTTCATCGAGCAATGTATGGTGGTGGGTGATGGCCAGAAATTCCCATCTGCGCTGGTTATTCCTGAGTTTATCGCTTTGGGCGCTTGGTGTAAGCAACAAGGTATTGAGGTAGGAACTCCAGCAGAGATGATTACCAATGCGAAGGTGATTAACAAAATGGAGGAAGAGGTGCAGGCGGCCATGGCCGCTGTTGCCAAATACGAACAAGTAAAGAAATTCGTTTTATTGCCGCGCTTGTTTACGATTCAGGACGGAGAAATTACGCCGACCTTAAAGTTAAAGCGCAAGCAAATTTATGCGAAGCACGAAAAAGCAATTTTGGCTTTGTATGTATAAGCTAAAATCCATTTAATAAAAATTGGGGGAAGCTCTCCCATATTTTTCGTAATTTCGAAGCTTGTATTTATAGGCCAAGGGGTCATTTATTTAATTCAGTATGTCACAGAACAAAAAAGTTGCGTTAGTTACCGGGATCACCGGACAGGATGGTGCGTATTTAGCCGAGTTATTATTGAGTAAAGGATATGTGGTGCACGGCATCAAACGCAGAAGCTCGTTGATCAACACGCAACGCATTGATCATTTATATGCGGATCCACATGTGGCGTCCAACTTCCATTTGCATTATGGCGATTTAAGTGATTCGACGAATATCATCCGTATTATTCAGGATGTACAGCCGGATGAAATTTATAATTTAGGTGCGATGTCGCACGTAAAAGTATCGTTTGACGAGCCAGAGTACACGGCACAGGTGGACGGAATTGGGACCTTACGTATTTTGGAAGCGGTTCGTTTATTGGGTCTAACGAAGAAAACAAAGATTTATCAAGCCTCTACCTCCGAGCTTTACGGCTTAGTACAAGAGGTTCCTCAATCAGAAAAAACACCATTTTATCCACGCTCTCCGTATGCGGTGGCGAAAATGTATGGTTTTTGGATTACGGTTAATTACCGTGAGGCATATGATATGTTTGCGGTGAATGGAATCTTGTTTAACCATGAATCGCCTTTACGTGGTGAGACATTTGTAACACGTAAAATTACCCGAGGTGTTTCGCAAATTGCGTTAGGCCAATTGGACAAAATATATTTAGGGAATTTAGATGCAAAACGTGACTGGGGCCATGCCAAAGATTACGTCGAAGCCATGTGGTTAATCTTGCAACAAGAAAAGCCAGAAGACTTTGTGATTGCAACAGGTATTACGACAACGGTTCGTGATTTTATTCGAATGGCCTTTTCGGAGGTTGGTATTGAAGTGGAATTCAGCGGCGAAGGCGTAAACGAAGTGGCTAAAATCGCGAAGTGCAATAACCCACTTTACCAAGTGGCGATCGGAACGGAAGTTGTGGCGGTAGATCCACGTTATTTCCGTCCTACAGAAGTAGAATTGTTGATCGGAGACCCAACAAAAGCGAAGGAGAAATTAGGCTGGAAATTGAAGTATGACTTGCCGGCTTTGGTGAAGGATATGATGGAGTCTGATGTGAAATTATTTACGAAGTAAAAATGAATCCATCCATTGCGATTATTGGTTTGGGCTACGTAGGGTTCCCGTTGGCAGTGGAGTTTGGAAAGCTATATCCAACGCTTGGATTTGATATTGATGCGTCGCGCATAGCCGAGTTAAACCGAGGTTATGATCGTACGCAAGAAGTAAGTGATGCACAGTTGAAGGCCTCGACCCAACTTCGATTTTCGTCGGAGCGCGCGGATTTAACTTCGTGCAACACGTTTATTGTCACGGTTCCCACGCCGATTGACCATTTCAAAAAACCGGATTTAAGCCCCTTGTTAAAGGCCTCCGAGATGATCGGAAAGGCGCTGAAAAAGGGCGATGTGGTCATTTATGAGTCGACCGTTTACCCTGGATGTACGGAGGAAGATTGTGTGCCGGTGCTTGAGAAACACTCAGGATTGACCTTTAATGTGGACTTTTTCTGCGGGTATTCACCTGAGCGGATTAATCCGGGCGACAAAGTAAATACCTTAACGAAAATCAAAAAAGTAACGTCAGGTTCTACACCTGAAATCGCGGAGTGGGTAGATCAATTGTATCGATCGATTATCACAGCCGGAACTCACAAGGCGTCTTCGTTGAAGGTGGCAGAGGCGAGCAAGGCGATTGAAAATGCGCAGCGGGATGTGAATATTTCCTTTGTGAATGAGCTTGCGTTGATCTTTGATCGCATGGGCATAGACACGACGGAGGTGCTTGAGGCAGCAGGAACCAAATGGAATTTCTTGAATTTTAAGCCCGGTTTGGTGGGCGGCCATTGCATTGGTGTGGATCCGTATTATTTGTTGCACAAATCAGAAAGTTTGGGCTATTATCCGCAGGTTATTTTATCTGGCCGACGGGTAAATGACAACATGGGCATTTTCGTTGCGAATAAATTGGTCAAATTGTTGATTCAAAAAGGCAAGAAAATCGGCGGTGCACGGACGCTCATGTTGGGTATTACATTCAAAGAAAATTGCCCGGATATTCGTAATTCGCGTGTGGTGGATATTTACCATGAATTGCGTGATTTTGGCATGGACGTAGATGTGTATGATCCGTGGGCGAATGCGGTTGAGGTGAAACACGAACATGGCATTGATTTGGTTTCGGAGCTAGGCGCTGGCTACGATGCGATTGTTTTAACTGTTGCGCATCAGGAGTTTTTGAATTTACCATTTGCCCAATTGAAGCAGGCGGATGGCATTATTTTTGATATCAAATCGGTTCTCGATAAGTCGTTAGTCGACGCTAGATTATAAGTTATGGCTTGGTTTGCGGTATATACGAAATCTCGTATGGAGAAGAAGGTGGCTTTGCGTTTGCAGGAGGCGGGTATTGAAGCCTATTGTCCTGTTAGCAAAAAGCGCAAGCAGTGGTCTGACCGCAAAAAATGGGTTGAGGAGCCTTTATTTCGTTCGTATGTTTTTGTGAATATTGATTTGGCCAAACAAAGTCCGATTGTTCGTCGGACGCTTGGGGTGGTCAATTTTTTGTATTGGTTGGGCAAGCCGGCGGTCATTCAAGACGCGGAGATTATGGCGATCCAACAGTTCTTATCGGAACATTTAGAAGTTGAGGCAATCGGGAAATCCGTTCAAGTGGGAGATTTCATCACGATTGATACCGGTGCCTTGAAGGGCCAAACCGCAAAGGTTGTTGGCATTAAAAACAAGCACGAAGTCAGGTTGAAAATTGAGAGCTTGGGGTTTGAGCTGGTGGCGAAGATAGATAATAGTGGTCAGTAGCCAGTGGTCAGTAGCCAGAGGACAGTAGTCAGCGAGTAGCTTTAATATTTTTTCAGGATTATATAAGGTGTGTATTTATCAAATACTGTCCGCTGATTACTGATTACTGGCTACTTACGACTGATTTCTTTCTTATCTCTTCTTTTCGTATTTTGCACCCCAAACCCAGATTATATGCGTTTTCGCGCGATCATTCTTTTTAGTTTAGTGGCTTTACGTCTTTTGGGGCAAGAAAATACAGCACCTACGATTCTAGTGGGTGGCGGTGTTACGAGTGGTACCTATACGCCTTTTTGGTTACGGGCTAATCAGTATGGAGCTGTTCCTACCGAGGAAAGCTATGGGACGGTTGGGTTTGAAACACGCGGAAAAGTGGTGTTGAGTAAGCGGGCCGACTGGAGTTATGGGGTTGCGGCGCGGGTAAATTTGGCCGAAACGAAGGCGGATCCGATGATTCAGGAAGCGTATGTGACTGGTCGCTATGGTATATTCGAAATGCAGCTTGGCCGAAAGCGCCAATTGCAAGGTTTAATGGACTCGACACTTAGCTCAGGGTCTTATATTTGGTCGGGCAATGCTCTCCCGATGCCATCTATCAATTTAGTTGTCAAGGATTTCTGGGCGCCAGCCTTTCTGAAAGACGTCGTAGGCTTTAAAGGAAACTATTCACATGGTTGGTTTGAGAACAGTCGGGCTGATGTACGGGATTTCTATTTGCATCAAAAATCATTTTATGGCCGACTCGGCAAGCCGAATTGGAAAGTCAAATTCTACGGCGGATTTAACCATCAGGTCCAATGGGGCGGCGTATTGAAGTATGCGGATCCATATAATATTTCTGCCAAAAATGGACGTATTGCAACAGGTACTAAGGAATACTTATACATGATCACAGGCCAAAGTATTAACCGCGTCAAGGAAGGTGGAGACACCGCAACGTATGGTGTAAATGACGGATGGAATCGCTTGGGAAATCATTTGGGCACGGTGGATGTGGGCATGGAAGCGGACCTACCTGTAGGAAAATTACTCATGTATCGTCAATCCATTTATGAAGACGGATCGCTGTATTATTTAAATAACATCACTGACGGATTGCACGGAATATCATTTTCGCGCCCTTCCAAAAAAGGTTTAGTTCGAGTGGTTGTGGAGTATTTAAATACCGCATCCCAAGGGGGAAATGTGTTTACAAATTCTAGCGTTTTGCGAGGCTTCGACAACTATTTGAATAACGGCGTATATAATTCGGGCTGGACCTATTTCGGCAAGGGAATGGGAACGCCCATGTTGACCTTAGATTCGGAGACTGATTTGTCGCCTACGAAGAATGTGTCTTATGACAATAACCGGGTGGAGGCCTATTATATTGGTATCGAGGGCTTATTTGGTCAGCATGCGGTGACTTTCCGCGGTTCGATGTCGAATGCGATCGGTTGGTTTGGTAGTGAATTTGTGCCCGTTAAACGTCAATATTCATTTGGCCTTTTTTGGTCCCGACCTATTGAAGTTTTAGGCCAAGATGCTTTCTTGAAAGCCAACGTAGGTTTTGATACTGGTTCTTGGAAGAAGGACGTGGTAGGTGGTAACGTCACATTGGCTTTACCGTTACCTTAGTTTAGCCAAAGAACAAGTAGCTCACCATAATTGCGGTGACAATTCCCACAAAATCAGCGGCCAATCCAGCCCAAAGCGTGTAGCGAATATTGCGCACCTGCACAGATCCAAAGTACAAAGCAACGACATATAACACTGTTTCGGCAGAACCTTGGAATACGCAAGAGAGGCGGCCAACGAACGAATCCGAACCAAACGTTTTCATCGTGTCAATCATCATGGCGCGCGAACCACTGCCACTAACGGGGTGCAATAGGGCGGTTGGCATAGCATCTACCCAGCGATTATCCACGCCAGACAAATCCACCACATACTTAATTCCATCCACGATAAATCCTAAAACCCCGGAATTTCGAAGGCAGGAAATGGCCACGAGCATGCCCACGAGGTAGGGAATGATTTTCACAGAAGTTTCAAATCCACCTTTGGCACCTTCGACAAACGTGCCGAAAATATCAATTTTCTTGCGCATGGCTGCGGCGATAAAGGAGAAAATAAGCAGGAATAAAATGCCATTTGAAATGACTTTGGATTGTATTTCGATCGCCTCTTTCGGTAGGGAGCTGAAATACCATAAGATGCCGCCGAGGAAGGCGGTTAGGCCTACGAGCCATCTCAAAAGTACAGGTTCCAATAAATTAATTTTCTGCTTGATCGAGACAAAAATTAGTCCTGTAATCGTGGTGGCATAGGTTGCCATCAAGCAGGGAATAAAGATGTCGGACGCATCTTGTGCACCATAAATGGCCCGCTGGGCCATGATACTCAGTGGAATTAAAACGGGTCCCGCCGAGTGCAGTACCAAGAACATGATTTGCGCGTTGGATGCCGTTTCTTTAACCGGATTAATTTCCTGTAAACTTTGCATCGCTTTTAGTCCAAAAGGCGTGGCTGCGTTATCTAAGCCCAGTAAATTGGCCGAAAAATTCATAATCATTTGACCGTGAACGGGGTGATCTTTGGGGATTTCTGGGAAGAGGCGGGTAAAGAACGGACCGATGCGGCGCGCAAGAAATTGGATGGCACCCGCGCGCTCACCTACTTGTAAAATACCCATGAAAAAGGTCATGACGCCGGCGAGCGGAAGTGCGATTTTCATGACGGCGATTTCAGCAGAATCAAACATACCATCTACTAGAATTTTGAAGATATCAGCATTGCCAAAAAAGACGAATTGAATAAGCGCAACGACAAAAGCTACACCGAAGAATAGAAACCAAATCCAATTTAATGCCATAGGGTCGAGGAAATTTGGCTAAATTTAGGGAAAATCTTTGGTTCTTATGCGTCTATTCTGGGTTCTATGCTTGTTGTCGGTTCGTGTATTTGGTCAAAATCCGTGCTCATTTGAGCAGGAAATGAAAAAGCAAGGTTTGCTTGAAGTTCAGGCACACATTCCGGAGGTGCTGGTGGAATTAAAATATGCGACAACGGATAACTTTATGGGTAAGGACGTATACGGATGTCTAAAACATGCCTTTTTGCAGCCAGAGGTGGTTGAAAAGCTGAAGCGCGCACAAGTGCAGTTATCCAAAACCCATCCTGGTTTTCGCTTATTGATCTATGATGCGGCGCGTCCGCTGTCTAAGCAGTGGGAACTGTGGAACACCTTGACGAAGTATCCGCCGCGTGAAAGGCAAAAGTATGTGGCGGATCCGCGCGAACATTCCATTCACAACTATGGTTCTGCGATTGATTTAACTGTCGCTGATGCGTCAGGGAAACCACTTGACATGGGGACGCCGTATGATTTTTTTGGTGAGCTAGCTTATCCATCGCGTGAAAAGGAGCTTTTGGCGGCTGGTAAATTAAGCCAAAAGGCGTATCAAAATCGGCTTATCTTACGAGATGCTATGGTTTCTGCGGGCTTTATGCGCATTGAATTTGAGTGGTGGCATTTCAATGCTTTTTCACGAAGCGAGGCAAAGCGCCGCTATCAGGTGGTGCGCTAAATATTCGGTTTATCCGTAGCTCTTGCCGTTTATCCAAAAATCAGGTTCTGCCAAAAAGCTTTTGGCTAAATTTGCAAACTTAATTGAAATAGATGCATACTAGAAAATACATCATGCTTGCTTCGGTG
>JACCDW011891747.1_pt1 | contig 13255 bp, 16 predicted proteins | sample 7449781 | NCBI WGS metagenome assembly JACCDW01 (sample SAMN15323449, study PRJNA562643) | freshwater metagenome | isolation source: river surface water | place: USA:Blue River Watershed | collected 2017-08-18 | reverse complement strand
CCTCCTCCACCTCCTCCTCCAGCGGCAGAAACACCTGCGGTCGGATCCGAGTGGACGATGGATACCTTGGATGAGACAACCTTGCCCCCTGAAAAGAAGTACAAGGCAAAAATAAAAGTCAAAGAGATTAAGAACGGCAAAGTCTCCTTTAACATTACGCAAAAATTACGAACGAGTCAAAAAGACGGAAAGCCTGGTGGTATTCCACTCTCTCAGACAACCAATGACAAGGCTGTCGCTGCGTGGCAAGATCTTCAGCTCAGAGGAAAGTTGACCAAAGTTTCTGGAGGTGGTCGTACTCGCAAACAAAAGCGTCCACAAACAAACCGCAAAAAAACGAGACGCTCACGTAGACGTGTGTAAACAACGTTGAAGAATTGCAAGAACCGATGTGCTCCATCCAGTAGGAAGACGAATTTTTAGACATCGTCCTTCTAACGGATACAGCATTCCAATCGAATGCACAGGAATGCCCTGCAATTGGGCAAAGCCTGCTGTCATAGCCAGTTGCAGAAGTTTTACTGAACTAATGCGTTCTTTTTCCTCTCCTCCTAGACGCCAAAAGACGCCACCCCCCACCATATCCAAGGTTTCAGGTTGTGCCCACTCTGATTGAATTTCCACTCCCACTTCCCAGTCCTCTGTTGAGATCATCCACGCATCCAAACTTGCCTCTAATGTTTGAAGAAACTCTAACAATTCAGGATCTTCTAAATACTGGCTCATCGTATTTACACGATACAAGGGAGCATTCCGACCCTCAGCAACGAGTTGCAATGTGCTCAGTCTCCATAAGTGAGGCAAGATAGTCAGACTTGGAATGCTCAATTGGCTGACTTGTCGCCAACTCCGCAAAATCTCTCCACGGAGTTCGGTGGGAACCGAAAATCGGCACGGCGCAATCGTAAATTCATTGAGATCATAGGTTTCAAACCGCAAAGGCCGCAATTGTCCACGAATTTTGGCCACAAGACTCGTTGCCGCTAAGATTTGCTGAGGTGTCCAATTGAGTTGCACGGATTGGCACCATTCCATCACCATTGCGTAATCCACAGGAGGTGGGACTTTTGCGGCCTCTTCCCCCGAAAACTTGGCTAAAATCAGACACATTAACTCATCGCGCCACGTTTCCCAGAACTCGCGATCCTCGGAAAAGATACGAAGTGTGAACAACAAGCGTTCCCCAACCGGATCGCGATAGACCTTTTCGCTAGAGGATTGACTGATACAACGCTTGACAAAGGTGCGAATAAAACGGAGGAAGTCTTTGGCCAGATCAGGTTTCGTCGCCCATCGAGGCAAACTCCAAAGTTCTCCTGGAGGAAACAGATTTGTTTCTGTAATTTGTTTGACGTCTAGCCAGTCCAAAAACCCCTTGTCACGAAAGTATTTGAAATCTTCTCCATCCAAGGAACTAAGAAGGTGGTCTAAGGTGGGAATGCCTTCTTGCAGTTCCGCTTCACTTAAGCAATAGCGAGCCAGGCCGTGGTACTGGAGAAGACGACTGGGTATCTCACGGACAAAACGCGACAAATCCCGTTCATTGCGATTGTAACTTAAGAATAAATGTTTCCTTGCGCGAGTCACCGCAACATAAAAGAGACGACGTTCACAAATAATCTCTTCTTTTTTCTTGGAGGAGGGAAAGACATCATCGTTGCAGTGAATGACAAACACAATGTCCCACTCCAGGCCCTTACTCGCGTGAAGCGTGACCAAATCCACACAACTCTCTTCATTGGAAGTCGACTCATCTTCTTTTCCACAATCTCTGAGTCTGTAGGGAATCTGTGCTGTTAAACATTCTTCTTCACATCTGTATAAATCAAGATTTGTCCGACTTAAAATTGCAGTTGACAAATGGGGATGCTGTGTTTTAATCTCTTTGAGAGTTTGAATAATCCAACGTGTTTCGTCGGACATTCGCCAAAAGAAGCGGATGTCTGGTTTTTTGCCAAGATGACGTCCTGATCCCAACATAGACTTCTTCCAAGGCAAGGTCGGTATACATTTCATTACAGCATTGGCCGCGGCAATAATACTTTCTGAACTTCGGTAATTGATGCGCAACTGGTCATCCACCAACCCAGGAATTTTTTTCTCCAAATCCAAGATAAATTTTACATCACTTCCTCGCCACGTATAAATATTCTGAGCATCATCTCCCACGACAAGCAAACGCGCTCCAGGATGAAGCATCCGCTCCACCATTTTCCATTGAGCGGCATTGATGTCTTGAAACTCATCCACCACGATGTAGCGCAGCTTGCCCACCCACGCTCTTCCTTTCGGCTTGATGAGCCAACTCGTCCCCATTCCAATGAGTTCATCTACAAAATACAAGGCTCCCAAGGACGTTGTATCGTAGGTATTCAATAAGTTTCGTGCGAGTCCGTGAAAAGTCCCTGCCCAAATCTTTGTTGGTCCAATTAATTGTTCAATTCGTTGAACCATCTGTTGTGCAGCATTTCGTGAGAAAGTCATTAACACGATACTTTCTGGTTTGACTCCGTGATGAGAGATCAACCAAGCAATACGAGCCGTTAATGTGGTTGTCTTTCCGCTTCCTGCAGATGCAATAATTCGCTGGTGTACGGAAGGGTCTCGTGTAACAGCTTGCGCTTGTTCCATATTCAAATGGAGCGTGCAGTATGGAAAGGAAAAATCCATCCCCTTGGTAATGAATGCGAAGAAAACGTTAAGGTGCTTGCAAACAAGACGTTTTTCAGGACGGCGAGGAGTGACACCGATGAAGACGAAACAAAGGAAGACGATCCCAAAAACTCGCAGTCATAGAGTAGAAAAGAAACCCTATGTTCCACTACGAGAGTGTTCAGATGCACAGCAGTATGAAGGACGGAAAGAGACAAACACGGAAAAATGTCGTGAAGATCAAAAACGGGAAGGGGACCAAAGCTGTCTTTCTGGAGGAGGGAGGAAAAACAAAGAAGAGTGTGAAGAAACTCAGTCAGCAGGAAATACGGAAAATTCAGAAGAATCAATTCATCCCGGGCCTCTTCAAACCTTGCATCAATTGCATCCGCAATGCGCGGGTGACGAGAAAGCAGAGAAGACGCTTGTAGAAGCAGAGGAGATCCCCTTCGGAGAATGATTTTAGAACTTACATTTTTGATCGTTTTATTTTTTGCTGTGCTGGTTCTGTTTTATCGGCAGGCCATTGAACAATACAATATTCTTCAAATTGAGGGAACTCAGATTGGAGAGTTACCCAAACTCCTTAGTGAACGGACTCCCTTGGTCATTCGTGAGATTGGCCAACCCAAATTGTTTACTCCTGAGACTCTGAAAAGCAATGGTCGTCTTCAACAATTTCCTATTGGAACAAAGAAGACACTGGGGAACTACATTGACAAACCTGATACAAACGTCAGTCTAACAAAGAAGGCTTCCCAAATGTTAGCCAAAGAATCAGGATTGTCTGTCTGGGGGGATCATACGTGGTTTCCCAAGCTGTTGTCCTATGAAGCCCTTCAGCACATTCATTTCTTTTCTACTGAAGCTCATCTTGGAGAACTCGGTCTCCAGAAAACAACTGCATCGACAACGCTTCTCTATCCCACCTCGGGATCACTAGAAGTCACCTTGCTAACGGAACAGCAAGAAAAATGTCTACCGCAGTCGTGGAGAGGACGTTTTCCTGAAACCTTTACTCTTCAAGATACACCTCTCGTAGGAGAAATCAAATACATTACAATTAAATTACGTCCAGGACATATGCTCTGTATTCCAACGCACTGGTTTTACAGCATCCGTGTTGCCGAGAAAGAGAAACCTGCACTATGGGCCCGGTTTACGTTGGACAACCCTGTCAGTTTGTTAGCTTCTTGGATGGAAACAACAATGGACGGGTAGATAAAATTTGATTTCCTTGAGCGTTCCTAGGAAAGGTACTATGGAATCAGAAGTGGAAACTGAGAATGATTCGACTCTTTCGCTTGAGGATACGTTAGACTCCCTCAAGCGAAATGCGAATGCAGTGCAGGTTCATTTTCAAGAATCTCTGCTGCATCTGAAAACATTTCAAAAGAAACTTTTGGCAGGATCCAAAGATATTTCGGAAGTTCCTCTGCAGCCCAAAACACGTATGATGAAATGGCTAACAGAACGAGGTCTTCCTGTAGAAAGTACATTTCTGGAGTTCTTTGAAGCCTTTATTGATGAGCACAAGCAAGGGCATCGCTTGGATTTGTCAGGACGAACTCTGAAACTCAATTCAGCAGCGTGTATCCTATTTGGATACAAGGATGCAAACCCCGTCGTGTCCATTTATGACCTGATTGAGAAACTCAATGTTCTGTATTATTGAGCGAGGTTGAAAATTTGATGCCTTTTTTGTATGTCGAGGTGTACACAAATGCTTGACCGGTTAACAGACGAACAACGCAAAGCCTTTGATCTTGTGGAAGAAGGCAAATCGATCTTCTTGACGGGTCCTGGTGGAACTGGCAAGAGTTTCCTCTTGCAAACGATCTTTGAAGAAATTCCCAAACGAACAGGAAAACACGTTGCAGTAACTGCTCTTACAGGCTGTGCAGCTCTTCTGATTGGTCGCTTTGCCAAGACTCTTCATTCTTGGGCAGGCATTGGTTTGGGACGTGAATCTGCAGCAGCTCTAACAGCTGCAATTCGTCGCTCAGGAAAAGCGCTCCGCCGTTGGTTAGGTACAGATATCTTGATTATTGATGAAGTGAGTATGATGACTCCTGAACTTCTGGAGAAGTTGGATGCAATCGCCAAACTTCTCCGACGCAGCACAAAACCGATGGGAGGTCTGCAAATCGTGTTTGTCGGTGACTTCTACCAGTTACCCCCTGTCAACAAAGACAAAGAAAAAGAGACTTGCTTTGTCTTTGAAACTCCTGTCTGGAATGAAATCATCCAAGAAACAATTCAGCTAACCAAAATTCTTCGTCAGGATGATCCTGTGTTTCATACTATTCTCGATGAAGCGCGAAAAGGGTGTCTGTCTCAGAAGAGTCTAGAGATTCTCCAATCCAGATGCAAACACGGCTGGCAAGATTTTCAAATTCGTCCCACGCTTCTCTTTACACGGAGAGCGGAAGTCGACAATGTCAATGAGCGAAACTTGCGAGCCTTGGGTGCAGAGAGAAGAATCTTCAAAGCGGAAACATCCTTCCTTCCGATTGAGGCTACAAAAGGATTGACATCGGAAACACCTGAAGTCAAGAAAGCGATTGAAAAAATGGACAAAGAAGGTCCCTATATGCCCGAATTACTTCTTGCTGTCGGAGCACAAGTGATGCTCTTGACAAATTTGGACTTTGATGCGGGTCTTGTGAATGGATCCAGAGGTGTTGTCGTGGGCTTTGAGGGACTGGTTCCGAAGGTTCAGTTCTTACGAGGGGAACCGATTCCTGTGCCTGCAGCCGCGTGGGAAAGTCCTGATCTTGAGGGTGTATCTAGAAAGCAAATTCCTCTCAAACTTGCCTACGCGATTACCATTCACAAAGCCCAAGGAGCCACTCTGGATTGTGCTCTGATAGACATTGGTACCTCCACCTTTGAATGTGGACAAGCCTATGTAGCACTCTCTCGTGTCAAGAATCTGCAATCCCTCTATGTCTGGGATGTGGAACCCACGGCCTTCAAAGCCCATCCCAAGGTTCTGGCCTTTTACAATCATCTTTCATCATAATGTCCTAGCCTGCCGTGTAAAAATGAATCATAAAATCACTTTTTTTCCATTCCACGAAAATGGAACTTCCTTTCTTACCTAAAAATACGGCACTACCCACCTCTAAGATGGAATCAGTTAACGTTAGTTTTGCCACCGATACAAAACCTGATACAAATCCGAATCCACCTGCAGAATCGAAGCGCTCCAGGTCCAAGACCCCTTCCAAAACCAAGACCCCTTTGAATTCTCCTGGTAAGAAAGCATCACGCAAAACGTCAGTAGGTGAAGCCAAAGAGATGGAACCTCTGAGCTTAACTCCCTCTGTTGTTGTGAGCCCCCCCGATCCTGCTCCTCCTATCCTTCCTGAGCCTCTTCTGCAAGAGAATCCTGATCGCTTTGTGATTTTCCCCATTAAGCATCCTGATCTTTGGTCCAAATACAAGCAGCATATGGCTGTCTTTTGGACTCCTGAAGAAATTGATCTCAGCAAAGATATGAAGGACTGGGAAAAGCTCACTGATAATGAGCGCCACTTCATCAAGAATATTCTTGGATTCTTTGCAGGGTCTGATGGTATTGTGATGGAAAATCTTGCGACTCGTTTCACACGAGAAGTACAATGGCCTGAAGCCAAATTCTTCTATGGGTGCCAAAATCTCTTGGAAGCAGTGCACTCGGAAACGTATAGCCTCTTGATTGACACGTATATCACCGATAAGAAAGAGAAAGATGAACTGCTCCGTGCTACATCAACCATTCCGTGTGTGAAGAAAAAGGCGGAATGGGCTCTCGCGTGGATTGATAGTCCTGAAGCTGACTTTGCGACACGTCTGGTAGGCTTTGCAGCGGTAGAGGGAATCTTCTTCTCAGGAGCCTTCTGTGCAATTTTCTGGATGAAGCAGCGAGGTCTGATGCCTGGTCTCACTCTCAGCAATGAATTCATTGCTCGTGATGAAGGTCTCCATACGGACTTTGCTTGCCTGCTCTACAGCAAAATCGTCAATCGCCTCGACAAAAAGAAAGTCCACAAAATCATTCGTGATGCAGTCAAGATTGAAAAGCAGTTTATTACCAAGAGTTTACCCTGTGAACTCATCGGAATGAATGCGGAGCTGATGAGTCAGTACATTGAATTTGTCGCGGATCGTCTCCTCATCCAGCTTGGGTATCCCAAAGCCTACAAGGCCACGAATCCGTTCCCCTTTATGGAACGCATCTCTTTGGAAAACAAAGACAACTTCTTTGAAAAACGTGTGAGCACGTATGCCAAAGCGTCTGTTGGAAAGGATCGCGCAGAAATGACCTTCTCCACAAGTACAGACTTTTAGTCCTGTTGTAGACAAAGGAGAGTAAAGACAATCCCTGCAGCAGAAGAAAAATGAATCGTGGAATGCCAAAGATCTTGTTGAGGACCAAAACAATATTTTTTGGTAAGATAGCCATAATAGAAAATAAACCAGAGATATAATGTAATCATCCAGTATTGTGCAGAATAAAGTGGATCCAGGTGCCAATTGTAATAGGCACCCAGCCACCAGACAGCTTGGATGGCTGTTTGGTCCCATATGTAGGCTACTGGGTGATTTGTTCTATGCCACGCTTGGGAAGACAAATATAGATTTAGACACGATAGACTATAATAGGTGTGTCCCGTCCACATTCCTACTGCCGCTGGAAGGAGGAAGGCGTGGGACGATTTTGCCAGGAGATCAGATGGCATCTGTAGATCAATACATACCCCTTTTTAAGTATAAATTTGAAGGAAGAGAAATGCTACAAGGAATGTAGACACGCAAATGGACTCCTTCAAAGACTTTGATTTTACAACACAACCTTCCATTACCAAGAATAAATATCACATTCGCGTGCAGCAACGAAATGGACGCAAATGTATTACAACCTTGGACGGATTAGAAGAAGATTTAGATTTAAAACGTATCTGTAAAGCGATGCGCAATTGCTTTTCGTGCAACGGCAATGTCGTAATGAAAGAGGATGAAGAGACAGGTGTCATTCAGTTGCAGGGAGACCAGCGTGAAAACATCAAGCAATGGCTTCTGGATCAGCAGGTGATTCTAAAGAATGAAGTAGATCGGATCGTTGTACACGGGTTCTAAAAATTGACATACCTTCGTTGCTTGGGGTTGGCAGAACCCAATGATTGTGAAGACTCTTCAAGGTATTCCCTTTCTCTGTGATCCTGTTACCAAAACGATCTATGCTTACGAAAAAGTGCCTACACAACCCCTACTTGCACTCGGCACCTACGATCCTCAAGCAGAAACCTTTCAACTCGTTTCCAATTGGAAAGAGCTCTATGAACCTCGTGTTCAGGCCCATAGACAGGTAGAAAAACCCAGATCTCGTCTCCCAGCAGGTCAAGCTCCCAAATAAAATTGCTTCCCTATTCCCTGGGGGAACAGGTAACCAATGGACATTCCATCCGCTGAACAAATCTTACAAGAAGAATCCAAACCGCGCCCTCTTACCATTGAACCTTGGGTTGCAGTCTACCTGGGTCGTCTTTGGAATCAAGTGGAACAACGTGTAAGAACTATTGCCTCTGGCAGCTTGATCAGAGACCAAGCGAACCCTATGGGTCGGCACGTGAGTCACGGCACATACAGCAGCGAAACTTCTTAGTTGCGCTGGCACGCAGGAGCCACCCCGTACCGACCAATCAACGCCTGCATCCTCTCATAATCATTCTTAAATTGATACTTCTTTCCTTTTTGTACATTGCGGGGTTGGGCATTAAAATCTTGCTGTCTGGTGTACACCGTATTGGCGGAATTTTGATATTGTACATTGTCAAAGACAAAGATGGTACTGACACAATTTGGATAAGTACACGGGCACGGAACGATATTGGTTGCACCAGGAACCGACATCTCTTTTTTTACATCTGATTATAATTGTAGAAGAAATTACACTTGAGATTTCCTGTATTCGCTCCTGTCGCAGGAAGTTTGTACGTGAAATTCAAGGTAGAATCACCTGCACCTTCAAAGTAAAGAATTTGAATAGGATTGTATCCCTTATTCACAACGAGAGTAGCAGAGGTATCGGTTCGTGGGCCGTGATAGGTCCACACATCAATGACCTTTGTCCCATTGAAATTCACGACTACACCATCATCCGATGTAGTTTCTAAGATGGTTGTTGTGTCTGTCGGTGAATACAGATAGCCTGCAATCTGCACACCAACATAATTTGTTTGACCTCCTTTTGCTTGTAAATAGGCATCATTAATTAAGATAGGATCAATGGGACCAGACCAAAGTTTGCGCCCCCATCCTGTATTTCCAGGTCCATTGGAAGAGGGGGTAGTAGGATCTGTAATAGTCAAGGCATACAATGATGCGTACAACCCATCGTAATATCCAGAGTTGCGACTTTGCCCTGAGCTCCCCAATAGATTTTTCATCCGATCGTAGTCAGATTTAAACTGAAACGAGTTGCCTGTTGCCGCTGCATTGCAGTTGGCATTGTAGGCATTCACGTAGTTATTGATAGTATTGGCACCATTTTGGAAGTCAACCGTTTCAAAGATAAAACGTGGATCTGACATCTATCCTAATTTTGTTCGACAAAATCCCAGTTGGAATTGGGGTAACTTTGAATGTGCAAAAAACGCCCCTGTAAGAATTTTGTTTTCTCAACATTGCTTATGAATTGGTAATAGGTCAGATTTGAGTTTCCTTGAAACCGGAGAGTGCTGACATTGCTATTAAAATTCTGAATCGTATTAAAGAGCTGAAAGGCCCGTTGATACTCTTGTTTTTGAGCAAAGGTCATAAACTTAAACCCGCTTAAATCACAATAGCTTGGACTAGACATATTCTGGTAGGGTCCAACACTCTTTTTCGATCATTATTCTCTGCTTCATTTTTCCAACAATATAATTGAAGTGAACAAGATAGGGGTTTGTTTCTCTATATTTGTTGTTCGCTAAGAAGATCCCATTCGGAAACTCTGTTCTAGGAAGTGTGGCATAGGAAATCTGGAGTTCTTTTAAACGATTGGCAATATAATCTTGATCGGTCATTGCGACACCCCAAGATTCAGACTGAATCTTAAAAAGATCCTTAAATTTGGGTCGTGTCTCGGAATTCAACAGCATTCCAATCACACCTGTACAAGGATTTGTGCAGTTGGATGTATTGGAGCAAAGGAAAGAGCCATTGATGCTTTCGTCGCATTGAAACAAGAGGGGATCCGTTTGGAGTGCATCAGCGAAATAGGGGACAAAATCTTTGAAGACAGCAATATCTGAATCAATAAATAGCAATCTGTCTATGTCACCACGTTGGCTCAATTCTTGGAGAGCTTTGATCTTCATTCGGTTCATCCGCTTGAAGGGTGGTGTCCCAAAGCGCACAGGATCTTTATGCACAACACGATCTCCTGGCATCAGATAGAGTCGGGAAGGAATCTGGGCAATGCGATTGAAGAAATCATTGCTTTCACGATCCAGACATAAAATACAGAGTTTCCAAGGCACTTTGAGTGCTTGTAGCATCTTGTACAAGTTCCAGGTGTAATATTTATAGCCATCGGAGGTGACTGTAAAGACCAACGTTTTTTCAGTGAGGAAAGAGTCTAGCTTCAGGTCCATCTAGTGCTTCAAGTGTATAAATTTGAAGCGTGAAACCGCAGGTGTTGGACATTACACACAATGTCTTCTTCCAATACGTTTACAAACCCTTTTGAACTCCTCAATGAGGTGGATCTAGAACAGCGTCTCCAATCGTATACCTTCTATGATACAAACTGGGAGGAGCGCGGATATAATCTAGATACGCGCAAAAAGATCTATTCTATGATGCCCAACGTCAACACACTCAAAGTTAAAGTGGAGAACTGCCTCCATCAAGACTATTATATGCGTCCAACTCTGAAATCTATTCATCTAGACTTCAGGCTCCACATTGTCGAAGATCCAAGACATTGCGAACTGGAATTCTTGTTTCATACTGGCTTTCTAGAGTGGTTTAATGTGATCCAGAAACATTTGGCAGCAGGATCTCAGCTCGAAGAAATCCATATCCAATTTCTCCCCCAGGTTACTTTGTATCTCTCTATTCCAAATCAGCACGTGGTGGATTATGATGAATATGGGCCTGTCTATGAAGATGAGGAATGGATGGTCAAGACAGAAAGGTGTAATCCATCAGACTATTTGTTTCTCCTAGGCGAAACGGGGTGTAAGGAGCTAGATGAGATTGGACAAGCTCTCTTACACCTTCTGAGTTTGAAGGAGTGGAAGGCGATTACACTCCCTTACCACTTTCCGTCTGCTGCAATTGTTGCTGATCTGTATCCCTTTGCAACGTTTACTGATGAAGTAGACGAAGAAGAGGGGGCTCAGAGGAGTAAAGAGGCTATTCGCTACTACCACGCGCAGCATAAACTGAAAAATTGAACCCGGGCTACGATAGTAGCCTAGTACAGCTTTCCTTACATTCCAAGATGGGTTTTGATCTCTTCATTCATATGAATCTCTTGATGGACGACGGAACGGGCAAGCCGTTTTACTATGGAAAAAACGCGGAGAAGATCTATGAGCTTCCTGTGGTAGACATTCCGCAGGAGCTGCGGAAGTATCTGTATGGACGAGGATCCCATTTCCACGTCTATACCGACAAGTTCAACCGCAAGGATATCTTTCAGGTAAGCGTGAGTGCCTTCCTTGAGCGCTTTCCCTCTTGGAATCGCTATATGGAGAGCGACTACTATGAAGATTATCCTGAGGGCTGGACGCGCGAGGACCACAAGAACTTCAAGAAGCTCCTCAAGCACCTAGAGGGCCTGTCACCTGGGTTCTCCGTCTCGTGGTCCTATTAATTCCACGAAGACTCCAATAAAAACCAAAAAAATTTTTTTTTGTTTCCTTTTGGTGGCTTCCGCCTTTTTTTTGTTTTTTTCTTTTTTTTTTGTCTTAGATTGCATCGATGTTCACGTTATCGTCTTCGTCCACCATCGGCTTGATCTTGTCGCTTTTGGTCGGCTTGTTGCCCTTTTCCATCTTGGGCTTCGCCGACTCTTCCTCGGCAGCAATGTCTTCGCTGCGGTCAAAGAGGTCATCGCCGAGCTGATCGTCTTCCGAGAAGAAGGCTGGATGCAGACGCTTAGCATCGCGGAGTTCCTTGACAGCTTTCTTATCGCACGAGGCAAGAATCTCGTAGGTAATATGCTTGGCAGACTCATTGCGACCGACGATGACAACATCGCCAATCTGGATGCGCACCACACTGCGCCCTGCGATCGCCGCATCGGTCTCAATCGGCCGTCCATCGCCATCGGTTGTTTGAATGCGGAACCGACCATTGCCGAGCGTTTTCAGAGCACGACCAAAGAGCGCATCGGTATCGGCAATGGCTTCCTTCGTGCGACTCACGTTGTTGCGTTGAGCAGAGATCTTGGATTTCTTGATACTTTTAGGCATTTTGACGTTGAATAAATGAAATGTACCTGGAAGTATAGTTGGTTTTGAATTCAATTTTACCACACTTCGCTTTTACATAACATCATCCAGCGCATCAATGTCGTACCCCATATCCAGATACTTCTGCAGACGATCAGGATGCCAGCGATTCATCATCAGCTCTTCCTTGCACTGGTTCATCTTGATCTTCTGAATGGCCTTTTCTGTCTGGTAGAGCTCCTTGAGATCCAGGAGCCACCGCTGCACCAAACACTTTGTCAGAGGATGCTCCTTCCCAGGTTCCTTCTCATAGGCAATGCGGATCTTATCCAACTCATCGTAGGAGAACCAGGAAAGTTCTTTGGCGGCATCGGAATCCAAAAGAGTGGGAATGTGAGTGACGAGTTTCGCGGTGAGTCGTGGACGGCCCATTGCCGTCGCACCAATCCAGATGAGGAACTCAAAGAACGCCTTCCCTGAAGAGAGAATCAGATGTTCCTTGATATAGTTTCCAAGAGGGGTATTTCTGTCATTTGCGATCATATCCGCATAATACCAAAAGGCTAAGCACTCAAGGGCTTTATGGGTCCCTTGCTTCACAAATCCGAGTTCAAGAAACAGCAGGTAAATATCGATGTAGCGAGCCTGGCTTGGAATCTTGAGGATATCCTCTTTGGTCAGTGTGATGGACCCTGAGCGAATGGGTTCAAAGATAGTATTGATGTAGAATACCTTTGTTTTGCTACGATACTCCGTATGATAGTACATACGGAAGGGATACTTTCCCAGAATATAGCGATCAAACCACCGCTTCTTTTGTTCCTTTTTTGTGATATGTCTATGGGAAATGCAGAACTCACTATTCAGCATAGACCAATTGCGACACCTACGCAGATTTGTAGTAAGAGCACAACAAGACATTGGACAGAAGAAAGAAAGTACAAGCGATCCCAAGGGGGTTTTACTTCAATTTTACAAGCTCAAATAAAGTTTAATAGACTTTTGAATATCTGAGCGACACGTCATACACTTTTTTCCTCCTGATTTTTTGATACATCCTTCACAAAAAGTATGTCCACAAGGAACCAAACAATGGCTAATCTCAGATTCTATGCAAACCGAGCACATATTGGGTTTTGCATCAGGTCCTGCCATTTCCTGCACGCCTG
>JACCDW010477968.1_pt1 | contig 13255 bp, 6 predicted proteins | sample 7449781 | NCBI WGS metagenome assembly JACCDW01 (sample SAMN15323449, study PRJNA562643) | freshwater metagenome | isolation source: river surface water | place: USA:Blue River Watershed | collected 2017-08-18 | reverse complement strand
TTGAAAATCCTGGATCTTCTGTTGAAGTTGACTACGTAAACCCTTCAGTTCACTCTCCGTCTTACCCTCATAATCACTCATCTTCTTCTTTTATCTTTTTTATATCTATTTTATAAAAAATGAATTGAACTTAAAAAAATGTTCACTTTTTTTGTGATTTACGTTTGATACTTTAATTAAAACGACCGAAAGGGTGAACTTCCATCTCGGGTACTAAAGGCATAGCATCCATATAGGTTCCCTTGCACATCGCACCATGAATCTTACCCTCAAAACCTAATTGTTTGACAGTATTGGGAAGAACGGTATTGGTTAAACCCATACCTTTCTCATCGACAACTTGGCATTTTGAGTTGATATCATTGACAACACATACAGTCTTATTGGGGATATAGACACCATTTACACCTTCACATTGAATCTTTTTGGTGGTGTATTTGTTGTTTACTTCCATAATATTACGAGCATTGTGCATTAAGAATTGACGATAATCATAACTACTATTGATGTTGTTACTGACACGGATTAAATCATTGACATAAGTATTGGGACGATAATCAGTGAAGATTCTTCCATCAGCCATTAAAGCGGGGCATCCAAAATATTTATTGTTGGAAGTTTTATCATAATTCATAGGGGTTCCTCGTTGCATCTTTCTTTTACTATATATGTAGAAGTTATTTTTTTCATCGAATCCTCTAAAATCGATGAAAAATTCTTATTAAAAAAAAAAGATAATTCATTATTTTTCTTTATATATATCTCATTCTTCTATTTATTTCTTAGTAGGACGCCAGAAGCGTTTACCGTGTTTACTGATACTTAATTTATATTTCTTACCATCTTTACCGGTGTATACCTCACCTTCTTTCGCTTTTTCGAGAGAGATTTTGGGTTTACCATCATCACTATCGAGGTCAGAAGAGGATTCGTCTTCTTTGGTGATTTTAACGGGTTCATGAACCTTTTCAACTTCTTTCTTAGGAGATACTTCTATCTTCTTAATCTCGGGTTCAGGGATGGGTTCAGGTTCGGGGATAGATTCAGGTTCTGATACAACTTCCTCTTTACCCGCTAGGCTTGCCTCTTCTTCCTCTTCTTCCTCTTCCTCTTCTTCCTCTTCTTCTTCTTCCTCTTCTTCTTCCTCTTCTTCCTCTTCCTCTTCTTCTTCCTCTTCATCCTCATCTTCATCTTCCTCATCCTCGTCTTCCTCTTCGTCTTCATCATCGTCTTCATCATCATCTTCTTCTTCTTCATCTTCATCTTCGTCTTCCTCATCATCTTCTTCATCGTCTTCATCTTCATCATCAGATTCTTCCTCATCATCATATACACCATCATCTTCTTCATCTTCATCATCATGAGAGCGACGCATCATGGATTGGGTGAACATGGGGAGGATATCACTAAGACGGGGGTCATTCATATTCATCATATTGGGCATGGAGGATGAAGGGGTAGGGGGAGCGAGGGTATCATGGGAGATACTTTTCGAATTGATATTTTGAACACGCTCGGTAAGGGCATTTAAATTGGCTTCGAGGATATTAATTTTGTTCTTATTTTTTCTTAAGTCATTTGACATAAAATATAAAACAATTAAAATAATAACAATTAAAACACCTACAATGATAAAAAGATAGTTTTTGAGAAAATCCATTTCTATATTTACATTTTATCTAGATACATTTTTTCTATTTTAAACGATTTATTCAACACCTTTCTTAGGTGCGTTTAAAATAGTGAATAGGACAAAAAAAGATTTTTCATTTATTTATTTTTTAGTGGATACACTTCTTTTCTTATATTTTCGAGATGGCTTCGATTTAACCGATGTTGACTTTCTCTTCGTTTTTCTTATCGCTTTCTTCTTCTCTCCTCCAGCATATTCTTCATTTGCCCTTTGTCCATATAATGGAGTTCCTGATTGTTGAACAAATACACTTTTGATAACTCCAAGATAATGACATAAAGCATTGACTAAAACTTCATTTGATACTCCTTGAGATTCTAATACAGACTCACTTAATGCCATTGATCGTGATTGTGGTGTTGACAAACTCCTTAAATTTATGATGATATTATCATTCCATAATTCTTTTAATTGTATTTGTGATGCTGCATTTAATTCTCTACCACGAGACTGAGATACATCTTCTATAAATTTTCTAAGTGCTTGATAAAAATACATAGCATATTCTTTTTTTTTTCTATCTTTAATAAAATTATTGTTAAGAATACTATATATTTTATTAATACAATTTTGGACTTCTTCTTGGGTTTCTTCTTGAGTTTCTTCAGGAGATTGTCCGCTAGCAACAGCAGATCTTGAGTTATGTCTGTGTGTTTGACTCGATGCTAATAAAGATTGTTGTTCTGCAACAGAAGTGGCCTGTGGTCTTTTTAAAGCTTGAGTTTCACTAACATGATCTCCAGATGGTCTTACACCATTTTCTTCACCAACAGTTGCACCAGTGGGGGAGGGTACTTGAGAACCTTGACCACTTGCTGAAGATACTGCGACAGGAGGAGTAGGTGCAACATCAGAGGATGCTTGTGTCACTGAGGTTTTAACCTTAGATCCTTTTAGTAAAGCTTGCATTTCTGCTCTTTTTTCTGCCATAGTCTTAGACATTTTTATATTTTAATATATACTGATATTAAAATATTAAAATAATTTCTTAAAAGAATATAAAAATTATAGACTATTCACATTCTCCCAAATAATTTTCTATACTACATAAAGTCTTTAAAAATATTGTTGTTAAAATATTTTTTACGAATTCTAATTGTTTATTGAAAGATAAATTTACTTCAGATTGATAAATAAATGTAGTGTCTTCTATCATATAATAACTGATTAATGTACTGAAATCATTTATTTTATTATATTGTTCAAGTATCATTTGTAAAAGATTTGGATTTAATAATAATTGTAGGAAAAATTCAGATTCGTCTCTTAATTTTTCTAATTGTTTTTTCATAATAATAGGAGGAAGTCGATTTGTTCCATCATGACCGTTTATTTCAATTGTTCGCATATAATACATACCACCATCACCGGGTATAAACAAATCCATAAAACCATTTAATGTATCTTTTAATGTCTCTTGTACATTACAATATAATTGATCTTTAATCTCAAAATCACCATCATATAATGATTCTTCTTCTTCTGTTATTACTTGTGCAACTGCACAGTTAGGTGCAGGATTTTTAATTGGATAAGGACCAAATTGTTTTGTTTTAATATTATTTGGTAATTGTGCAATTTTTCCAGCTTGAATTGTATTAACAGTATGAGCAAATATTAATTGAATATTTTCATAATAACGATGTGCGAGGTCAACAAGATATAATTGAGGATTACAATCGGGTGAATTTTTATCAGTACACTTTACTAATGTTTTCTTAATTTCTGTAAATACTTTAGTCATCTCCTTAACAATTGCTTCCATATAATTTTTATTTTTATCAGTACTGTTAATTGTTTGAATAAATAATTCACTGAGTGTTTTAAGAATTAAAAATTGAAGTGGTAAGTCGATTGTTAGAATCGTTTTAAGTCCTGGTATACCCCTTGTATATAGTTGTTGAATATACTCAAAGAGATAATAATAATTGGATAAATTAGCATCTTTTTGAGTTGGAGGAGTATTTTCGACAAGTTGTAAATCAGCCTCTACTTTTGTATCTTGATTTAATAAATAAGGATTAATAGCATTGATTCTAGCCGTACGATCATTGTAGTAAGTTTGAATAGCTGTTGTAGATGTAAGAACACCAGCCATAATACTAATTAATGTACCTGAAAAATTTTCTATTTGATTTACTTTAGTATTTTCTATATTTATACCAGCAGGTTTAAATCCTGCTTGTGTTGTATTTATATATTCACCTAAAGCATCAAAAAGAGCTTGTACACCAGCTACAATCACATCATCTGTTGGGAAAGTATTATCTTTTATAGCATTAACAGCTGTAGAAGCTGCTCTTTTTAATCCATCAGGTAAACCATTAATAATTAACCGAGCGATATCAAATACATCATATATAAGTTTTGGTCTATCATTATTATCAAAATTAACCTGGCCAGGACCTACTACACCTGCAAATGCTCCCAAATTAACTTGGTTATACAATGTAGTTTTTACAGCATCTATTAATCCTTGTATTTGAGTTTGTACTTGTATTCCAGGTTCAGTATAAAGTTCACCATTATTAAGTTGACCCATTTTGAATAGACCATAAGCACATTGCATTAGATGGAAGAGAGCGTCTATGCCTTGAATGACAGGGTCTCTCGCTGCTTCTACAGCTGATTCTAATTCGTTCGTAGTATTATAGACAATCTGTCTGTAAGAGAAGATAATTACGGAACGATAATCTTCGATACTTTTTTGGGCAACATTAATTAAATTTTTAAATTGAGCTTTATCTGCTATTTGAGCAAAGATACTATTATCACTTAATTCAACAGCAGCGATTACAGCTTCTAAGATAGTTGCACCGTCAGCTTCAATTGCTGGTACTACAGGATGTTCGAATATAATAAGGTCTCCACCAGCAGGTCCTTTCATAGTTCTAGCTGCACCACCACTATTAACATTAATTTGTTGCGCATCTAATACATTAATATCTAAATTAGTACCACCATTTTCGTTAGCAACACCACCATAATTAGGTGTATTTAATGGAGAGGCGATTTGACCAATAACAGCCATCGCTTGTACCGCATTTACAAAATATGATTTTAATTGTGTTTTAATTGCCTGTTCACCTCTACCTGTAGTAGCATCGACTCCAACAACAGCAGCAACAACAGCTTGTGCTGTAACGTTATCATGTCCTGCACCATACGCGGTTCGAACAGCGGTGATGGTTGCTAGAAAATCATTTTTTAACTGTACAGCACAATCGGCTACAGTAGTAGTACCGGCATTAAATGGTGCTAGTGGTGCTATTGCTGGACCATGAGTTCCATCAGCACCTTTAGCAGCAGCGTAAATTGCATTACCAAGAGCTCTTAACACATCTTGAATAGAGTTATTATCAGGTGTAGCATTATGAGCTTGATCACCAACAACTAATTCAATTGCACTGGCACCTGCATGTATCACAACACTTTCCAAATAGGTAAAGGCACATCGAGTAGCACCGATAACAGCTTCTGTACGAGCATCCTCAGCTATTTGATTAAGTGTTCTTACTCTTGCTGGTGGATCTATATTTTTTTCAACAGCGATTGAGATAGATTTAATAACACGTACCATGGCATTCGCCATCTTATAGAAAGGTTCATCATCTGTTGTAGTAAATAAGGTTGTAATATACGCTTTAACAGCTGTAACAATATCTTTTTCCGCTTTTATTTTATCAGCAGCACCTGTAACAGCAACAACAACAGCTTGGGAAGCGCGTAAAACAGAGTTGACAACAGAACCGATGGCTGTATATTTATCTGTTGAAGGGTCTCTAACTGCTACTGGACCGATACCAGGTGTAGCAGTTATACTACCTACGGCACTATTAGCAATTTGACTAGCAACATTAGCCATCGCTACACATCTAGCAATAAAATCAGCTTCAGATTCACTTTTATTTGGTTGCATACCAGCAATAATACCGACAGCTTCAGCACCGGCGAGTCTTGCTTCTTCAAGTGCAAGTCGAACATCTAAATCACGAACAGCTTCCTGTCTTGGTACTTGATTAGCTACAAGCGTATTTTGTGCCACAGTATTACACTGTTCCGCGATGAGACTTGCTTCATTGATTTGAAGAATGGCTTCTTTCAAACCATAATCAGGTGTCTCATATGGATTGTGTTGATTAATTATTCTAGAACCACCATCATATCTTGTATGGTTTTCAGCATCATACTTAAGTGTAATCAAAGTTGGTGAAAGAAGTTTAGTATTAAAATTACCTATAACAGGAGTATAACTAGTAGTATTTAAAGTCTCATTGGTAGCATCAAAGATTCGACAAAAGTTTCCATACACTTGAACAATCTGCAAGAGATTGGGTACTTGCTCTAATTGTTCTGGAGTATAACGAGCTACTGCATCTGGTGTTAATGATTCAGTTAACTTGGTTAGAATACCATACATATCAGTAATCCATCGATTCATTGATTCTTTATAAACATCACCTTGACCGATTGAATCTAAGAATAATTGTGTATAAAGATTGAATAATTGTATTTGGGTTATGATGGGTTCTTCCAAACTATCAATATTCAGACCAGACACAGTTTTAACCGCATCTAAAAGATAAGAAATATCTTGGTCTTTAGCTTTTGGTGTTGCATCAAATAATGATGGATATTTACCACCACCTGGATTTATGTATGAAAGATAAGGATTGGGTCCAGAAGCTGTTGGTAATTTTTTAATATCAACACCATTCCATAAACCTACTGGAGGAGATAAAAGATTTTGAATACCACTTCCACTTCCAGTAACATCTGTAAATGTTTTTTGATAAATCAAAACAATATTGGATATAATTTGAAGTTTTTTATAAATATCAATTATGATATCATTTTTTGATAAATCATTACCTATAAATTTATTGATATTATCTACCGTCATTAAATTATATAATTCATTAAGACCAACAATAATCATATTTAATAATAAATCCATATTTTTTGTAAATGTACCTTGAACAGTTCTTACCATCAACATAAAGAAGATACTTTCTAATTTAAGTATGTCAATACTATCTTTCACATTTTTACTATCTAAATGAATATCATATTTACTAGTATCTATACCGGTAATAGCATGGTAGACATTACAAATATTCGTTGTTTCAGGTGCTGTTTTAGATGCATCTACTAAAGATGGTGTTTTAGTAGGGTCTATAATACCTAATACAGGATTTGGTGTTGGTATAGCACATTTTGGATCAATCGTCAACAAAGAAGGTCCAGGAATAGGTTGAATATGAATTCTACTTGAAATAGAAAAAAGTCCATCATATGTATTTTTATACACAGTATATATGTTGGAGAATACTTGTAATATCGGATAAATAGTTATTAAAACCTCCATGTGATTTAATTTTTTTTTTAAATAATCATCAAATATAAAATAAACAGAAAAACTTGATAAAATATCATATATTTGTCCTAATATTCTTTGCATCTTTTCTTGATTACCAATAAAATGTAAAAATTCTTGAGAATATAAGGTTAAGTTTAACAATCCTTGATAAATTGTTTGAGTATTTTCATCTCCTGAATCTGTATATTGAATAGTTTTATAAGCATCTAATGTTTTACCGGACAAAAGAGTAAGATAGGTATCTAGTTGAGCTTTGACCGAGCATATATTTTGTTCTACAGGTTTTGAAGCATTTAATAATTGATATCCGTTAGTTAATTGAATTGTCAATGGATTTGGAGTGGCAATGTTTACACCTTTACAATCATAACCAATAGGAATGATAGATGGACCATCATAGTTTTTATTTGTAAATATTTCTTTATTTACAATATCTAAAGTATTATTTAATAAATGTAAAGTATTACGATAAATAAAAAGAACCTGATAAATAATTTGTAAAATTTCTAAAAATTGAGGTAATTGTTGTATAATATTATTATTATATGATTTTCTATTATCACTTATCAAAAAATGATTAAATAAAAATTGATAAATTAGATATAATTCTCCATAATTTTGGAAAATTTTATTTAATGACACATCCATTTCGTGAGAATTTCCAAGAAGAGATAAATATTTTTCAAGTTCAACTTTTAAATTTTTTAATTTTGTTATAACATCAATTGAAGTACTTTGTAGTTGAAATTTATTAAAAAGTTCATCTAAAGATACTGTTTTCGTAGTGATATCAGTTAATGTATTATGAACTCTACAGTAAACATCTTCAACAATCTCTTTTGGATTAGTAGCTACACTTGCATCTTTTAAAAGATTTAATATTTTTAAATCATCTAAACTCATATATGTTGTATAATTACCTTTACCCAAACAAGTTGTAGATACAACTGTTAATTTAGAAAAATCAACAGCTACAGCAGGTGTAAATCGAGTGGTCACAGTAAAATGTACATTTGGTGGTGTAGGAGCTGTACGGATACCAGTTGGTTTAGGAGGATCGACCTTGACACTCGTATCTTGAATTAAAACACGATAATCAGCTTTTAATCGAACATCTTGAATTTCGTTTGTTAATTGAACAAGTTCTTTAACAATATCACTAGTTAGTGGAGAAACACTAACAGCTGTTGATGCTGTAGATACTATTCCATCATCAACTATTCTATCTAATTCAGTTTTCAAATCTTTAAAAAATGTATCTAATTCCTCGGGTCCTCCACCACGTTTTCGTTTTAAATATCTTCTCTTTCCACCACCTTCTTGTAATTGAACACATTTTAGATCATACAATTGACCAATAAGATTTTTTAACAATTTCCATTGTTGTATGATAAATGGTTGAAAAGTATTTTTCGTTTGTTCTAAAACAAAATAGAACAAGGCTTCGTCTTGACTTGAAGCACTAGTCCATGGTTTTAAATGTAGATCTACATTCATCTTTTTCATAAAATTATCATAAACTTCTTTTGGGTTAATAGTAGTTCCAGAACTAGTAGGATCTTCAATCTCAGATTGACAAGTTAAATAATTAAGAATAATCTTTTTAAATTCATTCATAAATGTTATACCAAGATATTGTCCTCCAGTAATATTTATAGAAAAGTTTTTAAAAACAATGTATAAAGATTTAAAGATTTGAATGGAATCTTTACTTAAAAAATCAAATTGTTTTGAATCTTCAGAATATTTTGAACTTTCATAAATAATACCTTTCATATCTTGTTTACCTTTTTTGAAAATAATCATTTCTCTTGATTTTTTTTTATTTAAAGGTATACGAATTAAAAAAACAGGTTCTTTATTCGTTGTCTTAGCTTCTTTTTCAAAAGTTTGAAAAATATCTCTAAAATAACCAGAATTTTCAATTTCTAATTTAAATGTATCATTTAACCAACGAATAAATAATTCAGATAAACGATCAATACCATTTTTAGTAACTTTATAATCAGTAGGGTTTCTTTTATATTCTTTCAAAATTTTTGTAGTAATTTTATCTTCATTTTGAGTTTGTGAACGGTCTATTTTATCCGTTATATCAAAAGTAAAGTACGGTGTTGTTTTACCCAAAAGAGCATGTACTAAATTATCCATCTTTTAAAACCTACTTATTATTGAGATAAAAAAAAATTATATTTTTCTTAACTTAGAAAATAAAAAAAAAATATATATTTAGAGATGAATAAAATCAATCGAGTAAATAAAAAAACGATTCATCGTGAATCATCATCCAAAAAAAAATCAGATAAGAAAAAAAAAATAAAAATATCCATATCCAATATGAAAAATCAAAGTTTAATCATAAATTCAGATAAAGAATTGTTAAATTCCTATATATCTTTAATTGAAAATGAAGGTTATATAAAATTTTTAAATGAATATCACCAAAAAGGTTATTTAACAGATTGTGCTAGACATAACCATAATTTTATAATCTCCGAAAAAGATTATAAATATCCCTATCCAAATTCAAATATTCAATTTATTACTTATATAAAAAATGCCATCAAATACAAATATTTTGGTGACCTTGCCAAGTTTCAATCGATTCTAACAAAATATATATCGTTTAATTTCTCTTTTAAAGTCATGTCTTATATTACAAAAAATCAAAATAAAAATTTAAAAGATACTGAAATTATTGAATTTATATTATCTAGTAATGAAAATTTATTAAAAAAGAATGAAATAAAACGTAATATAGAATCATGTGATCCCGATTTATTTATGATTGAAAGTATAGTAAAAAATATCATAAATTCATTATCATCTGTAAATCCAAAATATGAAAATAAAAATTATGAAGAATTAAAATTTCTTGATTTAGGTTGTGAATATTTAAATTATTCGAAAAAAATAAAAAATATGTTAAAAATATCGAATGAACAATATTATGGATTACATCTACCCAATATAAAGATTCCAAATAACAATAATATAAAATCTGATAATTTTAAATTATTAACAAATGTTCATAAACTACCATTTGATGATAATTCATTTGATTTTATATATATTCATACATTTAGTCAAAGAATAAATGATTTAACTGCTCTTTTAAATGAATTAAATCGTATAATTAAACCGAATGGTTTTCTATTTTTAATTTCAATTATGGCAATCGATAAGAATGATTGTATATTGTCCGATATCATTAATACTTTAAAAAATGTATTTATTCATAAAATAAATATTCATGAATATATAAAAAACCCTGAATATATGCGATATTTAAATTATATTCAGACGGATTATGTTATGAAAAAAGCAGGTTTTAAATATAATAGTTTTGGACTATTACGTTCAAAAATGAAAGAATCTATTACTCAAAATAATAATCAATCCTATGCCATTTATAAAGTTGAAAAAAAAGAATAAGATTATTTATTGATAAGAACTAGTTAAATTTTCATTAGGTTTATTAATTAATTTACGAAGTGTTGGTGGTCTCCTATAAGGTCTATCAACAACAAATCTTTTAAGTTTAATATCTGTTCTTCCGATTGAATCAATAAAATAGTAAATTTCACTATGTTTATTAACATTTTGTTTTGTATACTTACCCACAGGATTCAATTTTTCATTCATAATTAAAGAATTTATAATATTTCGAGGAACAGGATGTCCGATAGATTCTAAATAACCAATTAATCTTCGATAATTAGTTATCATTTGAGTATGAGGGAAAGCATATTGTCCTGTGATATCCTCATCATTTCTTATATTTTTATAAAATCTTTCATGAAAGTATTTATAAAGTTTTTTATGAATATCATTTGTCGGTTTCAATTCTCTTAATTTATGATGTAAAACTCGTAAATCAATAAGTGATGTTTTATATTTAGCAGATGTACCATTCGGTTTTCTAAAACGTTCATTACCAATAAATTGACCATTTGCATTTTTTAAAAATTCAATACCTAATTCTCTTAAATCATCTAATGTAAAATCTGGTTTTATTTTATCTTGAAAAGAGAAGGATAATATAATATCTGTGAAAATTTGTCTTAACTCATTATCATCAAATAAATCTTTATCACCAACAAATCGTATCAACGCATGTAAAATACCATAATATCCTCCAGATAAGTATATTTCTATACGAACTCTCTGTTCTAAATAATATCTTAATATATAATTATTGGTAAAATATTCATCATATCCATATCCAAATACATTCATTAAACATTGATTTTTATATTTTCGTCTTCCCGAATTATTATTGATTAACCATAATCCCATAGAACGATTAAAAAAATCAACAAATAATTCATAGGGATAAAAAATATTAAATTGATAATAAAAATGATTAATAATGGGCCAAAAATGTAAAGGTCTACCACCATTCACTTTTTCAAAACATTCAATATGATCAATTAAATCATATGTCTCTCTTGCATCATATCCTAATTGAATAGAAGTATCATGACAAAACTTTAAAAGTATTTGTTTACGAATAAATGATAAAGAACGGTCAATATCAATCATTAAAACTCTACCAAAATAATGAGTCTGATTAAAACCTCTTTCAGTCATTTTTATTAATTCAGGTCCATCCGTTCTTCGAATAAAAGGAAGAGCACGCATAATTGTACCAAATGTTTCAAAATGATGTTTTCTAGTTTCATCCAATAAAGGACCAAATGAATATTCATATAATTCGATTAAATGTATATTTTTTAAACCTCTATATTTTGGTGAATCTGATAAATTATCTTGTAAAAAACGCATATTTAAAATATTAACCAACTCATTTCGAACAGACTCTTCACAATAAATTCGAATCTTCCAAAAACCTAAATCTCTTTTCATAAATTGAATTAATTCTTCTATTCTTCTTTCTAGACCATTTTTATAAACTTCAAATCCCTGTCCTACCTCTACTTCCTGTGTCGGATCTTTTTTTCGTTTATAAAATGATATACTAAATACTCCTAATATATCAGGTATATAATGATTTAATATTTTCCAATCAATACGATGGTCTCCAATCATTTGATAATAGGGTATATAATTTGATTCCAAATATTCATTTGTTATATCTGTTATCTCTCTTTCTACTTGTCCTACATTCTCTGTTCTTCTTTTTGTTGCCATTCTATTCTTTATTCACAAAAAATATCCATTGTATATTATGATAAAAATCTAATTTTTTATCATATTTATAAAAAAAAATAATATATCTAGTATCTTGTATTGAACCAAGTTTTAAGCTGAACATACTTCACAGACTTGATATTTACTATCACCCTCTTCTCCCTTCGATTCTTCTTTCTTCTTCATCAAACTCGGGTCAATCGTAAATTGTTGTGCCTGTACCTTCGGTCTTGAACGAATATAATAACTTCCAGTCTTTAATCCATTCTTCCAACCATATACTAATGCACTCGTCAACTTCTTCTGGTCTGGTTCTTCAAAAAATAGATTCAAACTCTGTGTCTGGCACACATAAGGTCCTCTCTCGATGGATAAATCCATTAATACCTTCTGTTTAATCTCCCATACCGTCTTATATAAATCCTTCAAATCTTGTGGTATCTCCTCTATCTCTTGAATAGAACCATTACCCGCGATAATTCTATCCTTCATCATCTTCGACCATAATCCCCTCTCCATTAAATCATTTACTAAATATTTATTAATCACCACAAAATCACCCGCGATTGTACTTCTCGTATAAATATTCGATGTTATTGGTTCAAAACACTCCGTATTACCCAATATCTGTGATGTTGAGGCTGTAGGCATTAATGCGATTAATGTTGAATTAGCAAGACCATGTTTTATAATCTGCTCTTTTAATCCCTTCCAATCATAACGGTCAGAAGGTTCTATACCCCACATATCAAATTGTAAAATACCTTTACTTGCTGGGCTTCCCTCAAATGATGCATAAGGTCCCTGTTCCTTTGATATCTCACATGATGCTTTTAATGCTCCATAATACATCGTCTCGGAGATCTTACGATTAATCTCTTTCGCCTCTACACTATCATAAGGTACTCTCATTAACATGAATACGTCGGAGAGCCCTTGAGTCCCCACACCCAATGGACGGTGTCTTCGATTTGACCTCTCCGTCTCTGGTGTGGGATAATAGTTATAATCGACAACTTTGTTTAAAT
>JACCDW010420791.1_pt1 | contig 13255 bp, 19 predicted proteins | sample 7449781 | NCBI WGS metagenome assembly JACCDW01 (sample SAMN15323449, study PRJNA562643) | freshwater metagenome | isolation source: river surface water | place: USA:Blue River Watershed | collected 2017-08-18 | reverse complement strand
ATGGCTCACCGCTACGCATAAAAGACGGCAAGATAATCAAATCATCAGCATCATTACTAGAAAGGATGATCGCAGACTATGTCGAACCTATCGGCTAAGTATGACCCACAGGAGTCATCACCCCACACGTCTTCATTGACGGTGGATGACCCACACACAGCAACAATGTATGTCAAAGCAGGCATGATGCCCATCAACTTACTAAAGTTGCTTGGCAAAAGCGAAAGCTTTAGAGATGCATTTGTTGGACACATGACATCGTCATCTATTCCGGATGACAATGTTCTTAATGTGCTCGCAACAACACTTCGCACTACTCCAGACCAAAATACCCCAGAGTTTCGAGGTCTGTGTGAGATAACCGCTAGCATTGCCTATGCGTGGGACAAAACAGAGCTAACTAAAGATGCTTTGTTGAGAGTTTCACCAACCTTTGCTAGTAGATATCTACAATCTGTTTATACAGCACTCATTGAACGTGGCATGCCAGCCACATCATTCAAGACTATGTTGGCAAACATGCTTCCAAATGCTGAAACTAATTGGAACGTGGAAAAACCAGCATTAATTCCATAAGAATTTGACAGGTATCTGTCAAATAGTTTTGGGTGGCTAAGCCTACCTCCAGTATCATACTTAGTCGAATCAAGAACCGAATAATTTAAAGGCTCACGCACTTGGGGGAAATGAGAACCTTGTGTATGCGAGATGAGAAGAGAAGGTGCGAGGGGTACTCAGTCCCTGCGAGGCAACGGGGGTAAGCCACCCAAAACTAGTAGTAGAAAGGACAAAGCATGTGTCATGCATGTGAGAACGATGGATATGATGACGACGATGTTCCGTTTAATTTCCAAGACGCACCAGAAGAAATTCGTGGTGAGTTTTTTGACTACATAACAGAGCAGATGGGTCTAGTCATAGACAAAGCAGAATCAGCTGGTGTTCTTTATCAGTTGATTACTGAATGGCCTAATGAACGTATTATTCATTATGAGCTAGCAACAATCATGGAGGGAAGGTCTCTCAATGATTCGCAATGGAATGAAGAAGGGTAACACGTATGGAGATAGCAGTATTCACCGAGTCCTATGAGCCTAGCATGGGAGCCAAGCGCCGTCAGGTGCTCTTGGCACCAGTCGATGGTTCTGTACGTATTTGGTCACGTAATACTGACGGAGTCAAAGGCCCACACAATAAGTGGGAAGAGACTACGTTGGAAGAACTGATTGAACTTGTACACGATAACGAGTCATTGACTCGTACTCCTGTTGGTGTGTATGTCACACCGGCTGACGAGAAAGCAATTCGTGACAAGGGATACTCTCCCGTACTTGGTACCAAGGCATGCAATTCGCATACCAAGGCTGACCCAAGTACAGTAGTAGCACCGCTTACGGAAACTATCTGTGAGCTACATGATCAAATCCTGTTAGGAGACAGTGCATTGGAAAGTTATGTAATCGACAATCGTCGCAATGCTGGCACAACAGTGCCTTTGGTAGTGCCAGTACAGGCGCTCCCAACACAAACAATCCAACCAGAACAGACCGAGCACGTGGGCGCTAAGACACTTACTGTGTCATTAGCATCCGTTCCACGTAAGGAGCTTGCAACACGTTATGTGCATCGTAAGATCTTCGGTGTTGAGGACTTCAAAGTCTTCGATACAGCTCGTGCTAAAGGTATCAACGTCCTTATCTACGGCCCAACCGGTCCTGGTAAGACAACATCTGTGGAAGCGTGGGCCGCTGAGCGTGGCTTGCGACTAGCAACCATCTCCGGTAATGCTTCTATGGAGCCAAGTCAAATGACCGGCAAGTTCGTATCAGATGGTGTCGGTGGCTTCGCTTGGATTGACGGTCCAGTAACTGATGTAGTTAGAAATGGTGGTGTGCTCTTGCTTGATGAGGTTAACTTCATCAACCCCAAGATTTACACCAATCTCTATTCTCTAACTGACGGTCGTAAATCGATCACACTTCTTGATCATCATGGCGAGACTATTGAGGCTCATAAAGACCTGACAGTCTTTGCAACGATGAATCCAGATTACATCGGTACTACTCCGCTTAACTATGCGTTCCGCAATCGCTTCGATATCCAAATCCCATGGGATTATGATGACAGCGTTGAGAACAAGCTAATCAATTCCAAGTCGTTGTTGGTGCTTATGCGTCAACTTCGTGTGGAAGCTGCCAAAGGTCAATACGAGACTCCAATCTCTACCAACATGGGTATGGAGTTCTGCGAGTTCGTTGATTCTCTTGGCTATGAGTTTGCAATGGAAAACTTCATTGCTCACTTTACCAATGACGAACAACCAAGCGTACGCATGGTCTTTCAGACACATGAGTACAACATCAAAACTGACTTCGGTATTGAAACACCTATCGAGACAGAACAAGCAGCTGACGCAACATCAGTTGACGAACAGCTCAAGCAGTGGGCAGCACAGATTCCAGCATCAATCTAAGGAGGTTAAATGTTCATAGATGAAGTCGAGGATCCGTATTACTCTCCAGCTAAGACTGAGGAAGACCAAGAACGAGCATTACGACTGAGTGCTTTATGCCGTGTGTATGAGCAAGCAGACCGTGTTCTAACTGGTGACCCAGTCATCGTAAATGTTATGCCCAACGGTCCCGCACCTGCGTGGTCCGATGGTGCAGCAATTTACATCAACCAACAAGAAATTGAGGACGTAGACCTTGAGACATTAACTCAAGTAACCGGCCTCAACTACCACGAGCTAGCGCATCACTTCTACACTCCACGTAGAGGTACTGAGCTAATCAAGTGGGTTATGGATAACAACTACATGGAAGCAACCAATATCCTGGAGGACCAGCGTATTGAGACATTACTTGTAGCTCGCTATCCATCTGTAGCTCCGTATCTAATGTCCACAGTGTCTAGGTGGTTAGCCGATACGCCAAACGACCTAGCAGGTAATTACATGCTAGTACGTGGCCGTAGATACTTACCGGTAGAAATCAGACAAGCATTCCGTGATGAGTTTGCTTTCCCTGAATTGATTCCGGCCATTATCGATATCGTAGATCAGTATCGGCTCTTGGCATTTCCTCGTGATTATGCTAAAGCACGTGAACTGATTGAGCGATTCGATAGTGAGGTTCTCAGGTCTGTAAAAGCAGACATGCCAAACCTATCAGGTGGCCCTAACAATTGCGGTACTCGTGACCCGATTGTTAAAGGCCGCCCTGAACCTGGCAAAGCACAAGAGCGTGATGCTAAGCGTGCTGCAGGTATGGGTAAAGCAGAGTCTGTGTATGTACCTAAACCTAAAGCTGAGGCTAAGCCTGAAAGCGATAGCCCCAACACAAACAATGAGCACAGCACTCACGGAGACGGAAAACCAGCAAGCTCACGCCCACCGCAATCTGCACAAGAAGCGTTGGACATGCGTGAAGCGTCTCAACAATCCAATCAACCTGCATCCTTGACTCCTGGTGAAGGTCACCATGAGAGTAAGGGAGGCATTCCTGACAACATTAATGACATGTTGCAAAACACCATTTCTGAGGTCATGGAACGTAAAGATGTCCAAGCAGATATCAAAGCTAAGCAACGAGTAATCGTTGGTGGTGATGGTAAGTTTGATGACATTACAAAGACTGGTAAGTTTGACCTAACAGACGTACCACAAGAAACAATCATCTCTTATCGTCGCTTTGCCAAAGAGTTGGAACGCTTGCGTGATGCATGCGAACCAACGTGGATCAAGGAGACACCAACCGGTAGGCTCAATGTGCAGCGTGTTATCAATGGCTGTGAAATTGATGCTGCGTTTGACCGGTGGGAAGAGGGGACAGATGGTGCAGATGTGGAGGCTGTAATCCTTGTTGACCGTTCAGGCTCAATGAGTTCTGGCCAAAACGACCGCAATGCATCCCTAGCATGCTGGACTATCAAACGTGCTCTAGAAGCAATTGATGCTCCAGTTACAGTCTATGCGTTTGATGATAAGAACGAAGTGGCATACAAGCGCATGGAGAAAGCACATCGAACACGTTACAAGTTCATCTATGGCAATGGTGGTACCAATCCGTACTCAGCCCTAGTAGCAGCTGAGCAATTACTTATGTCTTCTCGTAAGAAGAATAAGATGTTGTTCATCGTAACTGACGGTGCGTTTGACCACGGTAAAAATGATGAGGTCATCAACCGCATATCAAAGCGTGGCATTCTTACCGCCATGACTTTGATCATGACAGACAGCGACATGTCATACTACGCAAACCGAGTAGATGACGTGGAGAAAGAGTTCCGTCATGACTGTGAGGTATATGGTCGCATCAGCAATGCCAAAGACTTGGTGCCATTCGCTAAGTCTGTAGTACTAGGAGCAATCAAGAAAAGGAGCAGAGGATAATGTACACAATATGGGATAGTACAACTGAAACCCTAGTAGAAGTCTTTAATGACTACGAGTCTGCACAGATGTTTCTACTACAGATGTCGGACCTAATTCCAGATGGTGGCATCAACCTAACTATTGAGGCAATCTCAACAGTTCAGGATTGGGCAATGGATAACGCAATAAGCCTAGGAGAGTTGGTCTAGTGGGCGACCTAATCTTCTTACAGAAACGAGTAGGCAAACAACTATGGGAAATGACTGATGATGAGATCATCGCATTTCTATTGGAGGATGAGTCTAGTGGTTAATACGTTTCTACCCTGGCCTGATGAACAAAAGACAGCTAAATCCTTAGACAACAAGAGACTTGGTAAGCAGCGTGTAGAGGCGTTGCAAATCCTGAGGGCTAACTTGGGTCTAACTAAGGGATGGCGCAATCACCCTGCTGCAGTTATGTGGCGTGGTCATGAAGGCGCTCTTGCTCAGTACATCTGTGCCATGTGTGATGAATGGGAAGCCCGTGGGTATGTAGACAATGTGCGTGCCCAAGTATTGGAGTTGTGGAAAGTAAACAACTTCTCCAACGAATCGTTTAACCGACCTTGGTGGTGGGGTAAACGTAAGTTCCATATGTCACACAAATCAAATCTGAAGCGCAAAGATCCTGATCATTACAGGTTTGATGTGCCAGACGATCTGCCATATACATGGCCAACACAAACAAATACGTTCAGAACCATCGAAAAGAAAACCAAAAAGGGGGAATGATGGGAAAGCTAAAGCAATATAAGGTAACCATTCACGAGCACATCATTTACGATGCGTTTATCACAGCATCCGATGAAGCTGAAGCTGAAGAACTTGCCGAAACACAAATCCTCGACGAGGATACAGCAGCATGGCGAGAAGATCGAAATGCTGGTTGGACAGAGCTCGGTGACATCGAGCTATTGGACGAAGAAGATGAGGAGGAATATGCCTAATTGGTGTAACAACACAGTTCTAGTCAAGGGTGACAAGGAGGAGATACAGTCTGTAATTAGTGCTGTATACGATTCTGCGTCAAACAATCACTTTTCCTTTGACCGGATTAAGAAATGCCCAGAAGAACTATTGAATGCATCAGCTCCTAACAGAAATGAACAACGTGCAGGATTTCTAGAAAAGAAATACGGCGCTAAAGACTGGTATGACTGGTGCAATATGAATTGGGGCACAAAATGGAATAGCTCAGATGCAGAGTGTAAGTTGATGGAGTATGGCGATACAAGTGTGGCTCAATTCACATTTGCTACAGCCTGGGCTCCACCGATACCTGTTATTGAAGAGCTAGCAAAACAGTTCCCCAACACAAACATCTACATCTCATACGACGAGCCAGGCATGTCTTTCTCTGGTTACTTCTACTATGCAGATGGAGAACTATCGTCACAACAAGAGTTCGACCAATCATATAGTTATCTACAGATGTTAATGGAACCAACTGTAGATGTATTTGAGTACGTCAACTAGAAAGGAGATAAATGTCTAATGAAGGTATGACGTATAAACTCCGAATACTATACGAGGTTAGCATTGCTAAATGGCGTATAGATGATCAAACAAAGCAAGAAAATCAAGAATGGTGCCTATATGTATACGACAGGAACAAGGAAGAGTGGCTGCCAGTCAACTCTTGTGATAGACCTGGCGAGTATGTTAAGGTTAAGCACATTCAAGTAATGGAAGATAATGAGTGACCTCCGGGCGCAACCGGAGGCCCTCAGGGCATAGGTGTGAACTCCGTCGTATCTGGAGTTTACGCCTCTAAGTATACAGGAAGCAGATACCTCATTGAAAGGGGGAGCTTATGTTTGGATTCGCAGCTATGCATCTAAAAGATAAGCAAATAAAGAAACTGGTATCTGCTCTGGAAAACGCTGGCCTACAGGTGTCCGTAACCTCAGGCAAACGCCATGTAAAGGTCGTAAATCCTACGACCAACAAGGTGGTATTCTTTGGTGCTCAGTCACTAGGGGATTTCAGGGCAGGTAAAAATATACTCAGAGACCTAAAGAAAGTAGGCTTTGAGTCGGATATGAAGCTATAAGGAGAAACATATGGCTAAAGTAACAAAAACGCTAACAGCAAAACTAACCAAGAACACATTGGTTGAAAAGGGTGGTGCTTGGATGTTGGTCATTGAAGATGACCGAGGCATTACCCATTCTGCATGGTCTAATCCATCTGCAGCTAAACGCTATCTAAAGGCATATGTGCTAGAACACACACCACGTAAGTCTATTAAGATGACAGTTCAAGCAACAACGATGGATGATAAACCTACACACATTACGGGTGAGCTTACATGGAAGGAAGCTGCGTAATGGATTTTGAAACAATCTCCCCCCGTACTTGTAACGACTGTAAAGGTGTCGGCTACACGTATTGGGGGGATGAAAGTGAATATGAAGTAAAGCTATGCGAATCATGTAATGGAGTAAGAGAACTCAACATAGTAGAAAGGGATACAAGTGAAAAGAGCGATTGCGCTTGTAGTACTGCTGGGGCTAAGTGCGGTTGCCCCAGCTAATGCAACAGAGGTAAAAAGATCTGACTTCCCACAATTACGTGGGTATATATGTATAGACTCTAAGGGCATACATAGAAGTTGGACAGCTGCGTTCGATGGCAATACTTACTGTAAGTTGGTACCCAACCCATACAGTAAAGCTAGGACAGTTAACGGATGATATATAGATAAACAATTGGCCCCTCGCCTTAGGGCGGGGGGCCAAAATGTTTGTGTTGGGCCGGCTGCTAGAACGGGTCCTCATCGGATTCGTCTGCAAGGAAGTCTTCAATTTCTTCTAATTCTTCCTCATCAAAATCGAAGTCCTCAAACTCCTCTTCAAAATCTTCATCAAATAGATCTGGATTGATTGCGTCTTCCACGGTGTCTCCTTATTGGTTGTCTCTGATTAACTTAACTTCACACGCATCTGTTGTACAGTACGCCTCACCGACTGCATCAAATGCCATACCCTCATAAACTCCAGTCAAATCAATTGGGAATAGAGTCATGCGGGCTTCTTCATATACTTCCTCAGTGCTTGGTGTATAAGGCATCTGAGGATAGCTTGTTGGGTCCATCGCTAAGAATGATACAGTCTTTAATTGACCATCGTACATGTGAAGTACGGTACCAATAGCGCTAGATTCTGTAGCCGGGTCAAACGATACTGTAACCGATACAGAGTTATCTGACCAATACCGCTGCGCTGTAGCAGCCAAAGCCATCTTCTCATAGATAGATACATCCTTTTCAGAGCGAACTGCGTTTGACTTGATAGGGAAGTACACTACAGAAGTTGATTCAGGTGACTCACTCGCAGGTTCTACACGGTAGTTAGCCATCTTAAATAGAGGAAGCATAGGGTCACTATTACCAAAACGAATAGTACGCAAGAAGTGCTTCCCACCGGGTGTCCAGTGAACTCCAGGGGATTCTCCAGCTAAAATTGAGACCGTACCTGAAGGCTTAACTGTGGTCATCTTAATAGACTCACGGATACCCAACCATTCTGAATAACTCTTATCATAGGCCTGAACTACGGCATAACCTTCATCCATCCATTGACGCAACATTGGTAGACCTCTGTTGTCTGCAAAGTTTGCTACACCCGATACTGATGTACCAATGCGTCTGTTGCGCTGCATAATAGCGTTTGTTTCTTCCCAGTGGGTTGGGATAAGAGTTACAGTCTTAGCATAGAGATATGCAAACTTAAGAGTTCTCTTGAAATCGTCAAGGCTGTCATGGCGATTCAAGTATGTTTCCACCAATGTACAGCATTCAAATGACTCAAGAGACTGCTCTGCACATGGGTTGTATCCTTGTGCTCTCCAGTCCTTGTTGTTAATCGGGTCCGCTAGTCGACCATACTTCCTAGTTACATCCATCCAGACAACGCCAGGCTCACCGTTTCGGGCAATACCATCAATGATGGGAGTTAGGTCTGCACCTACCGTAGCCTCAACGGAATTGTTTGACATCCAGCCCCATCCAGGATTCTTTGGATCATAGCTGTTTCTTTCGGGATACACTTCTGAATTCTTAAGATTAAGAAAGTCTTTATCATCGATTCTACCAATTAGTAGCTCAGCAGATCTACGAACATTTCCGGACACAACGCACACACCAATCAAGTTTCCAAGGTCTGCGATGTCTGTGCGGGTGAGTTTTTGCCCAGCCCTATTCTTAAACATCTTAGTTATGTGGTTGTGTAGTTTGATTAACGGTTCTGGGCCCGCTGCTGTTCCGCCAAACGTTTTGATTGGGACGCCTGCTGGGCGGATTTCTTTGTAATCAAATACTGGTGCCTTCGAATCTGGTCGTAGGTAGGCATTGATGAGGGCTGCGGTGCTTTCGACCCATCCTTCTCTGGTATCTGGGATGACATATTCATCCCCCTTCTGCGGCTCGTAGATTGTAAATTCTTTGTCTGCACCCTTATCGTCAAATCCAACCCCAACTCCCAACATAGATGCCTCCATGAGGAATGCAAAGGGTTTGGCCGGATTAAGCTTATTCATAGATTCCGTAGATACAAATGAGCAGTTCTGAAGTGCAGCTGAGTTCTTGTGCTCATTGACAAGCGGGGTACCCATCATCCATAGTCCACGGCCGGGTGGGGTCCATTTCAAATTAAATAGGCGGTCAAATGCTTCTTTGGCAGAGGAGGCTGCTTTTGCATCATTCCAGGGTAGTCTTTGAGATTTAGCATGGTCCTTTTGTAGAGAATACATCCCGTTGATAACCCGTTCGCATACATCTACCCAGGTCTCTTTATGACCATTCTCTTTAAGACGAGAGTATGTTCTGAGAAAGATAATCTCCCCCACAGAGTTACCGGCAGCATCTTCGTATCCCCATGGGACTTTGCGTGAACGGTAAGAGTTTACATATTCTTCGGCTAGTTTAAAAGAAAACAAGATCGTGACTCATTTCTGGTAGATTTCCACTATTATCAGGTATTAAAGATTTAGACCATCATCTATTATTCGACTAGACTCCCCTTCATTTAGACCCCCATTTGGGAGTTCCCGAAGCTGACTGGCTTTGTCACCAAACAGGGCAGAAAGTACTCCACCCGAGGTTTGACGCTCTACCGTCATTCTTACGAACTCTTTATTTTCTTCGAGTTCCTTCATTTGGTTTACCAATTTAAAGAGACGGTCGATTTCCTGCCCGGTGTTTGGGTCTGGATAACCGCCGTTCAATTCCTCCGCAAAACGTGCAAAAGCTACTCTAGAGCTCTGCATTTCGATAATTGTGTTTAATAATGATTTTAGTTGGTCCTTGGTTTTGACCTCAACAGGTAGGCTGAAGGCACAGCTGCTGGAAGGTTTGAAGGCCGGACAGTTCGCTGCCACAAAGCAAGTATCACACTGACGCAATGATACGGCCGTGCTGCTTAGGATTGGAACGTCCCTAATAACCTCTCGCCCAGTCTCATCTTTATCTATGATTGTTTTATTTGTAACACCAAAAACTGGCAAAGTTTGCATGTCTTCTGGCTTACGACCGGCCAAAAGTTTCCTACCTTCAGAGGCTCTGTTATCAGGAAGTAGACCCCTAGTTTCCGCAGAACCTGGGTCATCTATGTTCACACTGTTATCAGATAACTTCTCGTTATTGTGCTTATTCAAGGACGCCTCCAGCTGCAGGTATGACCAAATGGCGAGGCGAGTTACCTCGTTACTATCATCATTGATAATTTTATCGTAATCTAGACCTGCTCTCTCTATGAGAGCTTTGTACCTGGGACGTGCCTGGTCTTTTTGCTTCTTCTGGTATCGAACTAATCGAGTACCATCCCACACAATTGTCTCACCCCTCATCATTGGGCTAAGCCAAGACAGGGTGCTTGCTGTTTCCAAAGAAACCTGGCGTAGGTTATCAGGCTTAGCGCAGGCTATCCCATGAAATTCTAGGTCTGGGAACTGTTGTAGAAGTGCTCTAGAACGGGCTGCAAGGCTTGTGTCGTCCTCAATAGTCTCTCCTAGTATTCCCACGTTAGGAAACCGCTCTGCGAGCCCGTAGAGGCCCGTATGGCCTGTTTCCTGGTGCCAGACAACCCAAAGCTTATCTCCCACAATATCGAACATGGCATCCCGGTTGTAGTTCAAAACGTTAGATCCTAGAGATCTAGCGTCTAGTTCTGTAACCCCCGAGATTCTATCAGCATTGATAGATACCCATTCCTGGTAGGACTCCGAATACTCCTGCAGCTCCCGTTCTGTGAGATCCAGGTCGTTTATATTGTGGCCCCCACCATCTACGTAAATAGATACATCTTCAGGAAATCTCTCTGAGAGTAGATAGTCCTTGGTCTTTGGTAGGCCACGCTTTACCAGGCGCCAGTAGTTTACTGAGATGTGCTTTACGCCCATATCGGTAAGTAGGATGCGGTGGCTCGGGACTTCTCCACCCATAAATACTATGTTCATTCAAACCTACCAGATTTTCTTTTATTCTGTTCTGCGTCTAAGAGAGCCATGCGTTGGCGCTCTACTTCTTCTGAAACCTCTGTCCAGGATTTAGCTTCCCTGGATGTTCTAATAAACTGTGGAGCAGCAAATAAGATAGTAGTTACCCCATTGGCTAGAGCCATGGCGCAACGATCTGCATCTGGATCAATAAATAGATCTACTTTTCCAGCTGACTTAGCTATAGCTAGATGTCGTGCACGTAAATCTTGGCCCTCAAAGAAAAATCTATTATCATAGACCTCAGCATACCCAAAAATCATATTAGAACGTAACCAGTGCTCAGTTAGGTCTGGAGCTAGATCTGATGCAATTACGACACGGTACTGCTCAGCCAGAATGCGAAACAACTTAATACCCTCTGGTATTGGTGCTCCGATTTCTGTCTTTAGTACGCCTTCTAATGCAATGAGTGCGGTGGCCATTTAGTTTATCCCTTAAGCGATCTCCGTATTAATTTATCTGCACTTGGTAGTTCTACCCCGTATAAATTCTTATTTTCTTCTTTCTCTGCTCTTTCTTTAATATCTTTAATAGCTCGTAGAGCCTGTACTGCACCGGTTCGTTTACCGGCTTGCCATCTATAATTATTAAAGTCAGAGTACCCCGCACCAATCTGGCTAAATGCAGCTTTGCGGCCGTGGTGAATATCTTCGAAGAAAGCAATAGCTTGCTCTTGAGCTGCTTTTAGCTTTCTTTCTGCATTCACTTTGTATGCCGGATTAGTTGAAGACCTTAGTTCATGCAATGCATCGTTGTATCTGCCAATAATCTCTAACGCTGTTTCTCTGTCTCTTTGTGTACGTAGTTCCCAATCTCTGCTGTATGGTGGCTGTGGATTCATTTCTGGCTTCACAGTCCAAACGTCAGCTATTAAGTCATACGCAGCATACGGATTTATAGCTTTAATATCAGTTTGTGGGTTTACATAGTATGTAAGTTCATAGCCTTCCCAATTACGGGTGTTAGGCATAACATCTGCACTAAATCTCTCATTGAATGTAGACGCAATCTCTTGGTCTGAATATCCAAGGTACTCTTGGTTTAGTTCTCTGAATTTTACATACTCTACGCCTACAAGACAATCTAGGTCACCTGGTTCACGTGCGGCCGCCCATTGATATGAGACACCAGATCCAGCTAGCCAAGCACGTGTCCAGGTATGAGGACTATTAAAGTTCTTTCCTAGATGATCAAAGAGAATAGATAGAATCCCGGAGCGAACCCAAGGACGTAGTTCCATTCCTTGGAAGATCTTTGGATCTAGTTCACGTGAAGGCGCACTGAAATAGGACGTAGCACTTGGTGCCAGTCCTGGTACGTTAATCTCATCATATCCCATAGACATAGGATATTATGCTTCCGGAGAAGTTGCAGCCTTTGCTTGGTCGGTCAATGCTTTAAATCGCAAAACCGTGTACTCCGCAGCAGCCTGTGCTTGCAAATCTTGCAGAATTTCAGAGCATGCACGACGTAGCTCTACCATAGTGCATTCACGCTCTAGGGGAATAGCCAATGCCTCTGGATTTCTTTCTACAAATACATTGCCTTCACCATCAATCAAGATGGCAAAACCTGTTCTTGTTGGAGTAAGTTCTTCTTGCTTTGTTGTTTCTTCTGACATGTCTGTTCCTATTCGTATAGTCCGGCTTTTTTACGGTTTTGTTCAACTACATATGTCTTTGCTGGGCAAAAATCGCATAGATAAACTTTTGTACTAGATGCCTTTGCTGCTGATTCTAGTCCTAATTCTTTTCTTGCTTCGGCTGTGCTCTTAGGCACTAATCGTTTTGTTTCATTTTTATAATCGTAGCATCCTTCCATAGGACGAAGATGAAGATTAAAACACTTCATAGCATCGTCAAAGAATGTTGCTTTAGTAGTATAGTAGTCTGGATCGATATCTGCAAGTCCGCCACCTACACGATTACGTAGGTTTTCAATAACCTGTTTACGTACTTCTGGGCGTGAGTATAGTTTGACACCAATCTTAGATAGAAAACCAGTGTGTGGAATTCCTGCGGATTCATGACGATCTACCAAAACCTGTAACATTACATCATCATCTGGATTGCCTTCGAAGTCTGGTATTTCTTCGATTGTTTTGCAGTTATAGCAGTAAAGTAAACGAATTTTAGGACCATCGTCCTTAATCTCCGTATACTTTCCCTGGTCAGCAGATTGCCCGCCTGGACCTAAAAGACTCATGGTGCCCTCCTCTAAATGATACCTCTATTAAATATTGTACCACTTATTTCGGACCTTCGAGTTCACCCCTACCTTGGTCAAAATCTAAGGTGTTTCTTCCCTTACGCTGTTCAAGTATAAACTTGCGTTGTTCTAT
>JACCDW010407173.1_pt1 | contig 13258 bp, 12 predicted proteins | sample 7449781 | NCBI WGS metagenome assembly JACCDW01 (sample SAMN15323449, study PRJNA562643) | freshwater metagenome | isolation source: river surface water | place: USA:Blue River Watershed | collected 2017-08-18 | reverse complement strand
TTCTCAAAGCACAACCCGAACCCATACAACTGTATTTCCAACCCGAACAACAAACCGATTTTATTGCCTTTTTTCGTGAAGTAACAGATGTTGCTCATCGAGGTTCAGGCGTTCCTATTTTAGCCACTATTCACCGCCTCGGCCTCATTAGTTTTCGCATCGCGATGGTCATGAGTATGGTGCGCTATTACGATTTTAAGAAACGAAAAAACCAGCAAACAGTCAAAATACAACAAGCAGATTTAGTAATTGCCAAAAAGATCAGCCTAACCCTTCTATACCACGCCAATATGCTCATCGCCGACATGAAAGACGGAAGTAAAATCATTCAAACACAAGCCAAGCAACAACGCTTCTTCGCCGAACTCCCCATTGAATTCAGTTGGGCCCAAGCACTAGAGGTAGGAAAGCAATTCGGCATGTCACCCTCATCTGTCCGGCGCTACTTATTGGGTGGCCAATTCGAACGGATTACCAAAGCAAATTATCGCAAAGTGTTCAAACCAGTAAGCGGTGAACATTGAACAAATGAATAAATGAACATTGGGAATAAAACCGACAAAACAGCATCCTTGAAATTGATTAAAAACCAAGATGAATTCATAATTACCTACTAATTGTTTGCAAGGAATTCCAGGAAAAATCAATCTTGTCTTTTTGATTTTACACGCACATTGTTGTTTCTAATTTGATTTTAAGTTTTTGCCAAGTTGGACAAAGTTCGGATAATAAATGGTAAAATTCTTTACTGTGATTTGGGTAAATCAAATGACACAATTCATGGATAATCACATATTCAATACATGTAACGGGTGCTTTTATCAATTCGGGATTTAAAATAATCTTACCGTTCGGGGTACAACTTCCCCAACGGTTTTTCATTCTTCTGATTTCGAAATCAGGTTTCTTAATTTTATATTTGGTGAAGAGTAACAACGAATATTCGATTTTAGAATCGAATATTCTAATAGCATGCGAAAAATACCATGAAGTAAGTTGGTTCTGAATCAACTCTAAAGTTGGCTCAACACAAGTAAAGACGATTAGTTCTGAACCTTTAAGCTTGACATTATTTTTATTTCCATTGCGAATTTTAAGGACATATCTCCTTCCCAGATAATAATGGGTTTCACCGGAAACAAATTGTCTTTCTGGGATTCGCGGGAGAAATTGCTGAAAGAAAGCTTGTTGTTTTAATATCCAGGCAGCACGTTTAAGGATTTTAGAATTGATCGCATCAATCGGTGCCAGTTCAGGAGCTATTGCCCAAACAGACAGATCTGGATGGACTTCAATGCCAAGCGTTTTACGTATTGTTCGACATACCTCAAACCTAATTGTTTGAGTTCCATATTCAATAATTTCCATTAGAAATTGTGTTTAGCAACCTTTAAACACTTACTGAGGATTTCATCGATTTCATCGAATGTGATCTCAATTCCTAAGGTCTTTCTATGGTCTATAAGAAAATCTTCAATGTCATTCTCCATTTTGCGCTGAACATCCAGGTTCTTTTTCCAATCTCGTATCGTTAGTCTTTCAACGATCTGAGCGATTTCTTTTCCAGCTGTTGCCAAGTGATCAGCGATTTGAGCGATTTTTGGTTTTCCATGAGTTTGTTTCAATACATCGGACACGGCACCGAAGAAGGCTCTGGCTTGAGGGTCCTGTTGTATTGCTTCAGGGATACCCTCCTGATGTCCTTTTTCCAGATCATCGCGTGTTTCAAGTATTTGCTGCAAGTATTCGGCTTCCGTTAATCTGCCTTCCTGAAAAGCTTTGATCGTTTCTTCAATCATATCTGAGAACTTTTTGTAAAAGGCTTCGTCCTTCTCCATGTTCTCATTGATGACTTTCTTCATGTTATTCGCGATGAAATCCGCTTTTGAAACAGGAGTTTTCCCATAGGATGCCAAGGCATCGTTAACCTGGCCCTGGTCGAAGATATTTACATTATATGTCACTACTTTAATTTCATCCGCGTTCACATAGGCATCTAATAATTTTCGAACTCTTGGCTCATACTCTTTATAGGAAATTATCTCAGCATATCTGATTTGAATCGATTGTCGAAGATTTAAAAACGTTTTAAGTTCTTCCTTGTAAAACTCTATTTGTTGTGCTGTGAATTCTTTGTAGAATTCGTCAGCGCTTTTTGCTTCTTGTAATGTTCTTGCAAATTGCGATACCCTTTCGTAAAACTGGTCACGTATGTCTTTTGGCGCAACATGCCTTTCCAATGCTTCAACATCTTTCTTATCTAATATGTTTTTGAATAGTTCCCATACATTGGCATGACGGATGGGTACTTGTCTTACCACATTGGACATATCCGTTACTGTATTAGTTAAGTCTTCTGCGTCAAAGTCTTCAAAGGCTGCATAGCTGGTAAGTGCTTCATCTAGATTACCCAAGACTCCAACATAGTCAATGATGTAACCGTGTTCTTTACCTTGGTAAAGACGATTCACACGGGCAATTGCTTGTAATAGGTTGTGTGAGTGAAGGGGTTTTGCGAGGTAAAGAACTGTGTTTCTAGGTGCATCAAAACCAGTTAATAATTTACTCACTACGATTATCAATTCTATTTCACTATCCTGTTCTTTGAATTTATCAATCACATAAGTTTCATATTTATCTTGACCTTGGTGTTTTTTCATCAAGGTGTCCCAGTATACTTTGGACTCATTTGATGATTCTTCCCAAACATCTTCATTCGATTGACGACTGTCTGGCGGAGTAAATACTACGGCTGTATTGATCCTTAATTTTGGATCCACTTGATTTTGAAAATACTTTTGGTAACGTATTGCCGTATCAATTTTGGGAACCGCTAACTGTGCTTTGAACCCTGTTCCTTGCCAATTTTCACTATAGTGTTTAGAAATGTCGTATGCTATTTCATCAATCACTTGTTCCGATTCATATATTTTAGAAATCGATGCAAACTTCTTTTTCAAATCCTTTTGAGCATCCTCATTCAAGTTACTAGCTAATCGTTCAAAACCTTTATCTAGTTGTTTCTTATTAATGCTCAATTTTGCCGAACGACCTTCATATAAAAGGGGGAGTACGGCCCCATCTTTTACTGCTTGATCGATTGTGTATTTGTGTATGAAACCACCGAATTTTTTAGCCGTACTTTTCTCCGATTTTAAAAGTGGGGTACCAGTGAAACCAATGTAAGTTGCATTAGGCAGAATCTTGCGCATGTTCGCATTTGCTGCCCCATACTGGCTTCTATGGCTTTCATCCACTAAGACGAAGACATCTGATGAATCATCTTTAAATCCTCCTCGTTTAGTCGCTGTTTGAAATTTATCGATGATCGTTGTAATGATTTCATTCCCCTTGTCTTGTAACAATTCAATTAGGTCACTGCCACTGTCTGCTTTCTTAGCATCTTTACCACAGTTCCTGAATGTTTTGTGGATTTGTTTGTCCAGGGAAATACGGTCTGTTACTACTAAAACTCTCGGATGTTTAATCGTTGGATCCAAGGCTAATGCTTTAGAGAGCATGACCATCGTAAGGGACTTACCTGATCCAGTAGTATGCCAGATTACACCTCCTTTTCTGTTTCCGTTTTTATCGAATTTGGTAACGCGATCAATAGTATCTTGTACTGCAAAATACTGTTGGTAACGGCAAATCTTCTTATCTGGCCCGTCAAATACAATGTACTTGTAGACAATATCCATCAAACGATCAGGTCTACACAAACTGTACAAACTACGATCCTGTGCTGTTGGAAGACGGGAAGCACCGAGCAATTTTGTTACTTCCCTATCAACTTCTTCCTTCCACACGGCCCAGAACTTAGCAGGAGTACCTGTGGCACCGTATTTCACTTCGTTTGGATGAACTGCCAACAATAGTTGCGCATAATGAAATAAGCGTGGGATTCCTTCTTCATGTTTCTGGTTACGAATGTTCTGTGAAATGGCTTCATCGATCGATTCATTCTTGTCTCGACGTTTGTTCTCGATAACCACGAACGGAATACCATTAACGAACAATACAAGATCAGGACGTCGTTTATCACGACCACCATCTACCACAAACTCTTGTGTTATGTGGTATACATTGTTTTTGGGGTTTTGCCAGTCAATGTAACGCAATGAAAATGCTTTCATGTCTCCGTCAATGGATTCCGTAAAGCTCTTACCCAAGGTTAGAAGATCGTACACCTTTTCGTTGGTTACCACCAAGCCTTCATCCGAAATATTGCGCAGTGCATTTATTGCTGCTGTGATGCTGTTTCTCGAGAACTTATAGTTTTCGCCTTTGTACTCGAAGCTATTGATCTTTTGGAGACGTTCCATCAGAATATCTTCCAGTATGACGTTGGACAAAATCTCTCCACGGGCACTCACCGTTTCTTCCGGGGAAATGTATTTCCATCCCAGCGCTTGAAGGAACTCAAGTGCCGGGAGTTGAGAGTCGATGTATTCGGAATATTTTATGGTCATTTTATTTCAAAAATTGTATTGTTTACTCGTGCAGCATTATACGTAGTATAATGCTGCACTACATTAACTACTTGTTTACACTAATTTTCCAGTGTCCAGATCTCTCGCTACCCACACGGTCTAACAGCTCCAATTCTTTTAAATTCTGAATGTTCTTTTCCACTGCTCTTTCGGATAGCTTAATCTTCTTCGCCATTTCCGGAATAGTTATGTGTTGATTCTTGTATGTCATTTCCAAAATTTTCCAAGCACTTTTTCCGATACTGATTTCGGGAATTTCGAGAATAATTCGTTTGACACCAGCCCAGTTTTCAGGCGAGTCTTTCCCCGAACTTTTCCCCGAACTTTTCCCCGAACTTTTTTCGGTGATATTTCGGTGAAACACAACCGTAAACAAACCATCCATTTTGAATTCCGGTGCCGACAATTCTGCCGTTTTCATCAGATCTTTCATTCGGCCAATCCCTGAACCAACTTGCTCAACCATATTGATCCGAACGAACAATCCAAAAATGAGAGGATTTCGGCTGTGACTCTTTGTTCCGAATTCACTTGGAGGTATTGCACTTGTGAGACCTCCCGGATTGCTAATTTCTACACGGTTATCAAATAGTTCGATGGTTATTTTTGCGCCTTTATCGTAATAATCCCTATGGGAAAGAGCGTTAATAATTGCTTCTTTGAAGGCTGTTTCCGGAATTTCCCAATGTTCAATTCTTGGGCCACCACCAGTAATTTCATAACGTACGTCCAACTTACCTTTTAGCCAGTGCATGGCCTGTTCGTATTGACGAATTAATGGACCTCCATAGGTTTTATCGTCGACGATATTCGTTTTATTGTTGCCCTCAAAAGCTACACAGCGAATAACTGCAGTTTCTAGAAATTGTTCTGGTTTTTCTCCAAAGAACAGAGCACCACCATTCTTCATTGAACTGTCAGGTAACAATATTTTCAAGTTTTGAATAATTTGATATGGACCTACTGTTTCTGAAATACCTGCTTTGATTCTGAATTCTTTAAACCAGTCTAAGTCCAGATCTTTATCCATTGAAAAGCCACTACAGGGAGATTCATCAAAATAGATGCGATCAGACTGTTGGAAGAAATCCCGCATTTGCTCAACTGTGGTCAGTTTTTGCGAGTTGGGACCTTGGCGCACATAAATTGCTCCAGAGAGCGCGTAGGGTTTTTGCGTTCCTGAATTTACCTCAATAACCCAAATTGTTTTTCCATCTACCTCTACGGGATAAAATGAAGTAGGCACATGTGGATTGATCTCGTTCAAGGAGTTTTGAATTGCCGAGCGTTTGGCATTATCGATTGTAACACCCTTAATGTTGTTGTCATCATCTACGCCCAACAGTAAAACACCACCGGCAGCATTCGCAAAAGCACAAATCTCTTCTGTTAGCTCTTTGACCTTACTGGGTACACTTACTTTAAACTCTGCATTGTAACCTTCGCCGGATTGTGCGATGCTCTGTATGTCTTGGGGTGTGAGTTGTGTGCTCATATTATTAGAATAATTTTCCTTGAAAATAATATTCAATCATTTTCTTGAATTTTAGATTTTACATGTGGTTGTTCCGGACCATACCATTTTCCTGTTACAAGAAACAATTCATAATATACCAGCCACTCTGCCGTCCATGGAATTATTGTTTCATGTATGTTCTTCTGAGATTGCCAAGGGTCGTCGGGAGGATAGTATAAACATAGGCTTTCATCAGAGTATCTATGAATCCGATGATCTGTTACGATTTCAGGGTCTTTAATAAAAACCTTTGGAGCACCTTTTCCCGAATAGCTAATTTTAACTTTATAACATGTCAAATCTTTGTCAGGTTGAATATTACCCGTACAACTCAAACCAAAACGATCAACACTACACTTGAAACATGTGTAATGTTTTTCAATCAATCGTTTTTGCTGAATGAAAATAGCCAATAAATTTGGCTTCTTTTTGGGAATATATTTACTCCTTTTCGCCATAGAATTTATGTGGTTTATTCTTAATAGTTCCTTCGGATTCTTTCGTGATAGTTCCATCAGGAGCCGTGAAATGATTTCCAGAGTTCATTAACATTGCTTTCTCAACAAGGCTCTTTGCTTTATTTGAAAGTGGGAAATGTGGTCCAAAAATTTTGTAACAAACGTCTTTCGCAGATTCATCATCGCAATCATTTGAAGTTACTTCTTCCATCGTGGTAATGAGTTCATTGAGCGCATCAATAAAGTTTGATTTTTGATCATTGTTGAGACGAGCTAAGACATCATCATTTGGACATGTTGGTAGAATACAAGACCAAGTTACAGAAACATAAGATTTAATGTTCTTCAATGTTTTTAACAACGCAAGGTCGTCTCTTTCATCAGAGGAATAGTGTTGGATTGCAAACACAGTCATTGCAAGACCGCTTGGCATTTTACGTTTATGTTTATCCGCCCAAGCTTTTAAATACCTAATAAGTCTTCTTTTTTGTGGCACCCCTTTACATTGCTCATTGAACCACTCGTAAAATTGTTTAGGGTCACTTTCTTCAAAATCTTGTCCCTTTACTGCTAGTTTTGGGTGTGGCATACCCTCTTCGAAAAAATAAATGGGTAAATCAATGTGAAAGTCTCCAGCGTAATTGACCCGAATACATCGTTTTTTATGATTTGGTGTTACATTTTTAGTGTGACCATCGACAAGGTCAAAAACATGTTTTTGAATAGTCTCCCCCGTAACTTCAGGAATTACAGAAAAATAAATTCCTAAGTCCAAATCACATTCATCGGATTCAGTTCGAATTGTTGTCCCCATTTGGAAAGATCCCTGAGTCCAAAATTTCGGGGTTGAATATCCCTCTTTTTCTTTGAAAAAAGCAGTGATTTTGTCAGTTAGAGCTTTTCGAGCACCTTTTAATTTTTTATCCTTGGTGTCAGTGATGTTCAAATTAGAGTTGAACTGTTTGAAAGTTGAATGTAGGTTTGCCATTGTTAGATTGTTTTATAAGATTTAGTAGTGTTGAAGAAATGCATCACATTAGGATCATTCGCTTTAGTAACTCCTTCTTGTTCTCCCAAAGATTTGATTGTCCTAATTGCCTTGCTGTCAGCTCGATCCATTTCGATCAACTTCATTTGTTCCTGCGATAAGTTTGGAGATTTTATGCGAACGTATTTAGAATCTGGGTGAATTCTTTCTAGAGCAGTATCCAGAAAAAAGTGAGTGAAGTATGCTTGACCTTCCATGGGAAGTTCCATTAATTTCGATCTCCAACCAATGAACGATCTCTGCAGTCTCTTTTTTGCTGCCCATCCTGAAGAATTGGAAATACTCGCTATTGAAAGGATTTCAACATGGGAATAATCCTTGCCAGGGCCAACAAAATATTTTATCGCTTCCAGAAGTCCACAGAGAGTGGGGTTATTTGCCCACACACCACCATCTACATACAATTTATCATTATGGGCATGAATCGGAAGGTATGTTGGTGCTGCAGCAGTTGCTAGTCCGGCATCTACAAGAAGTATATCCTTGTCCATGAAGAATTCACCTTCTTTATGAGGAAATTTAAACATGCGCGGCATTCCTGAAACCAGATTAAAACTGGGCACCAATACGAGGTTATTCAATTCACCAAGAGTACGTTGCCCATACTGGCTTTCAAGTACTTCCTTTAAAGCTTTATTCGAGAATTTACCGAAGAAAAACGTTTGTGTGAGGAAATGTTTTACAGATCTCTGATACCATCTTATCAAACGCCACTCTGAGGTTGGGAAGATCTTGCTACCTTCCGAAATATACATTTCAGCAAGTTCATTAGCAGGTTTCCCAGAAGCTAAGCCTAACGCAATTAGACCACCTGTTGAAGTCCCACAAATCAGATCAAAACAATCCGTCGCTTTTCTGCCGGATTGTTTTTCCAGTTGAGCCAGGATGGATGCACTGTACAAGCCTTTGATGCCGCCACCGTCAATTGATAGTATTTTAAAGGGTTTGTTATCCATTTAGTTGATCACTTTTTTTGTTCATTTCATGAGGTGAATTATTAATCCAATTGAGTTTTTGAATTACACCTTGTAATTCAGATTGCTGATTGAATATACCATCCAACATTTTTGCTTGGTAATATTGTACAAATAGTTCCTTGTTATCTTTGAAAGAGAGTTCCATTTCTAATTCGAACGCCCTTTTCATATTTTCAAAATTGTTCACCATAATTTTCTTGCTTTTATTATATATAGTTTCAAAAAATAAAAAAGTTTAATTTTTCTAAATTTTCACCCTTACCTCACCAGTCAATAACTTCTGCATCAAACCTTTTTTCTGTTGTTGCAAGTTGTTTAGCTCCTGTTTTAACAATTCAATTTCTTTATCTGCTGCAGAAAGTGTGGAGGCAATTTTTTGCTGTTCTACGATTGATGGTAATAGAATTTTTGCACCTAAAATGATACTATTATATAGTCGCTTTACAGTGCCTCCTTCTGAGTCAAATCTTAAAGTTTCAAAAGCAAAATACAAATAAGAGTTCAGTATTTTAGATTCATCATGTTCCATCCAAACAAGATTTGAATCCTGAAAATATGCAGGTTTGCCATCATAAATCACCTTTCTTCCTAGTGTCCCTGCTGCAGAAAAAATAACATCTCCTTTTGAGGGGAATGGGTATTTAAATCGATAATCTTTATACTTATTCTCAGATATATATGCATCCGGAACTGAACCAAATGTCCCAATTTTGTAGAAAGGTATATCTCCTATTGCTGATGTTTCATGATTGAAAATTCTCTTGCACATTCTTACTTTACCAATGACTCCCAACTTCACCACCTTCCACTCCTCCGAAAACCCCGTAAATCGCTTTTTACCGGTAAGCAAAAGCTGCATTAAGCCTTTTTTGCGCTGTTCTTTGGCGGCAATGAGCTGGGTGAGTTTGTCGATGGCTTTATCCCAGGTGCTTAGGATGGTAGCGATCTTTTGTTGTTCGGGGAGGGGAGGAAGTGGGATTGTTACTTTACCTAATCCACTTGAATAAATATGTACAACAGCATTTCCTTGGCCTAACTTGCGGGTTTGTTTTGTGAAAACAGATGTATTGAAGAGATATCCTAAAAACTTTGGATTTTGTTGATGGTCACGCCAAATGATAATATCTCCCCCCGCATATGATTCAAATTCATCCACAAATGCAACACATTTTCCGATTTCCTCTAATGTTTCACCTGATGCTGCGAAGAGAATATCACCACTTTGCATTTTTGTACTTTCATCCGCTGATTTTTTCTGGATAAATGTTCTGAACGACTTAATATACTCGTTATGATGGGTATATATATCACCATATCGAATGCATGGAAAACCAGATTCGAGAATTTCATTTTTCGATATACCTTTCCCTTTTAAAAACGATCCTTTTTCACTTAATTTGATTTGAACCCAATCCCCCGGAATCCAGCCCAACTTGGTCTTTTTGTAGCCGACTTTATTTTTTACAGCCGCTTCCATTACAGTCCCAATTCTTTGAGGTAAAAATCCATTTCCTTTCGCACTTCTGCCAACTCCGTTTCAAGCGCCTGAATGTTTTGTTGCACCGCTGCGATATCTACCGGTTCTTCCTCTTCGAAGGTGTCCACGTAGCGCGGGATGTTCAGGTTGTAACCGTTTTCCTTTATCTCTTCGTGCGTGGCTAAAGCACTGTATTTATCGATCACAGTACGGTTGCGGTAGGTAGAAACAATCTTCTCAAGGTCGGAATCACGCAACTTGTTTTGTTTCTTGCCTTCTTCGTATTCGTTACTGGCGTCAATGAATAAAACATCATTGGTTTTCTTTGCTTTGTTGATGATCACAATCGCTGCAGGTATTCCCGTTCCGAAGAACAAGTTAGACGGCAAACCGATCACCGCATCGATTAGGTTTTCTTCCAAAAGTGCCTGGCGGATTTTTCCTTCGGAGCTTCCACGGAACAATACACCATGGGGAACAATTAAACCTGCACGACCTGTCGGCAAAAGTGTTTCCACCGTATGCAGGATAAAGGCATAATCCCCTTTGGATTGTGGCGGAAGCCCTCTCAAGAAACGCTTGTGAGGATCTGTTTCTGCATGTTCATAGCCCCATTTATCGAGACTGAACGGGGGATTTTCCACTATGATATCGAACTTCATCAAGCTTTCATGCTCCAACAACTTTGGGTTGTTGATCGTATCACCCCATTCCAGACGTGCAGAATCGCGCCCATGCAAGAACATATTTAATTTACCCAATGCCCAGGTGTCACCATTGCTTTCTTGCCCGTATAAGGAATAATCGTTTGAGGGAGTTCCATCCGGATTTCTCACTTCATCCGCCGCTGCATTCAACAAGGAAGTAGATCCACAAGCAGGGTCGCATATGCGGTTTCCTGGTTGCGGATTAACCAATTTAGCCAACAAAACAGATACTTCATGAGGGGTATAAAATTCCCCGCCTTTTTTCCCTGCACCTGAAGCAAAGCGCTCAAGCAGGAACATGTAACCATTACCCAGGATATCTTCCGTACTACCTAAGAGCGATGGCCTAAAGTCTAAAACTGGATTGGCAAAGTCGTTTATTAAATCTTTCAATCGACGATTTCTATCCTTGGTTTGGCCCAACTTCTCAGAGTTGTAGGAGATATTTCGAAATACTCCTTCCAGTTTCTCCATGTTTTGATCTTCGATCTTGGCCAGGACTTTGTCAATGATTTCACCGATATTATCCGCATTACGGTTCTCATAAATGTAGTCGAAGGTGCAATCATCAGGTAACACGAATCGTTCGCGCTTTAATTTACGCATGATGAGTTCTTCGTCATCACCATACTGTTTCTTGTACTCTACGTAATGATCCTTCCATACATCTGAAAGGTATTTCAGGAACATAAATACCAGGATGTAGTTCTTGTACTCCGAGGAATCAAGTGTTCCTCTAAAGGTGTCACATGCTGCCCATAGTGACTTGTTGATTTGTTCTTGGGTTGGTTTGTTATTGTACATCATCGATTTGAATATTATATTGTTGTTGTATGAATGGCCACAGGTATTCAGCTGCCTCTTCCCTTAATTCTCTCCCAGTATAAAATTTAAATTCAGCATCGGAAGTATACGTGTTAAACCCAAATCCTCTTGCTTCACCTGTTTGCTTATTCGAAATAAGCCAACCCATACCTGTTGAATTTCTCCAGTAGCGGATATCATAGTCTTTTAAAAATTCTTGTATTGTCATAATTGTGAAATTAATTCGCTAGGCACTTCTTCAATAGATACATATAGTCCTGGTCGAATCTCCACCAACTCAACATCAGGCCTTACATCAAAATACTGTGTTATGGTGTTTTTGTTATGATTGGTGAAATTTCTCAAGGGCCGTTTTTCAGGCATTACTGCTAAAGCAGATCTTGATATTGCCCATGTGAACAACGGGCCGTGACCCTCACCAAAACAGTTGAAAACGCACATATTTGAGAACGTGAACTCTTTCTGATCGCCGCTGTCATTTTCAAAAAAAACCGGGTAGTCCTGTATAGGATCTAATGAAATGCTTTCAATATTATCCACCTTGCTCTCATAAACCCAATCAAATTTTGGGTTCTGCATACACTCCTTACCGCCATTATGGAAGTCGGCATATTCTTGGCTGTATTCGGGATTAACCCTTCGAAATCTAATTTTGATTAGCATAGTTGATTAGTTAGTACGGTTTGAATAAATTGTTTTTTATCCTCAATGATTTGTTGCACGAGTTCTTCTTCGCGGATAGAGAGTTCGTAGATTTTTGCGATTAGCTCCTGTTTTTTGAATTCAGGAATTTCGATTGTCATCTCTTCAAAAATTGATTTCTTGATATTTGAAACAGAAGCTCCTTCCCTCATTGTTGCAAGATATTTTTGAGTATTAGGGTTATTTATAAACCATGTTAAATAATCAGGAAGTATCTCAGACGATTTTACTCGGATAACAAAAAAGAGAGACACGGCAACTGCCGGACGATCGGAGTCATATGTAAATGCCAAATTATTATTCCCTTTGGCAAGGAATAGTATATCTCCCTTTCTAAGCAACTGATTTCTTGAAACATCGTCATAAGTAACAGTATTAGGCTGGTTTGAAATACCTGTATAGTTTTTATTCAGGTCTTTCATTTGAATTACCCAAACTTCGCCGTTCGGATTATTATCTACCTTAGAACGAAATGTTTGTCCTGTAAAAATGTCTGCTATGTTATTAAGTCTTTCTCGCATCAGTATATGATTACAGAGCAAAGATAATACAAATTTACATTTTGCAAAAAAATATTGGTCAGTATTATATTACTGCGGTATAATTCTAAATGAAAAAGCAGAAGAAATATCTGTAATTGTTACTTGGAAAATCTTTATTTCCGAAGGTTGAATACATTGCTCGAATTATATTAGAACTAGTACTAGAAAAAATAGTATTTGTACTCATTATATTTTTCGTCGGTATATTTTTAATCAATGATCCACTTCATTTCTTTTCCGCTCTCCTTCTTTCAATGTTATCATGTATAATTTGTTCTATTTTGTAGGGTTGATCACTCAGTCCATCATTTGATAAGTAATCACATCGGGGGCAATCAAATGCAGAACCGTAAATGCTGGGATGTTCAACCATTGGCGTGTCACATTTCGGACAATGTGCTCTCAAATTATTAATTCCCCAAGCTTTTTTGCTTTTATCCCAAAGCCAGCTCCAAGTCCATCTCCAGCTTTTGAAATGGTCTTCTGTATAATAATAAAAATCAGGTTGAAGTA
>JACCDW010020881.1_pt1 | contig 13261 bp, 14 predicted proteins | sample 7449781 | NCBI WGS metagenome assembly JACCDW01 (sample SAMN15323449, study PRJNA562643) | freshwater metagenome | isolation source: river surface water | place: USA:Blue River Watershed | collected 2017-08-18 | reverse complement strand
GGTAAAGCGTTTCCTCTTCCAAAGGGGATGATTGGAACTGGACCAGGGCAGGTTTATGGAGCACCAAGAGATTATGGTGGACATGCTGGTGTTGATGTTGTCGAAAAACCACCCTGGGGAGGTAATCCAAGATTACCTGTTGTTGCATATTCGGGTGGTAAAGTTCTATCTGAAAAATTTGTTTCAAATGATCCGTACCTTTCTGGTCTGATGGTAGACCACGGAAACTTTCAAACAAGATATTTGCACGCAACTCCGAATGTTAGACCCGGACAAACAGTTCAACCTGGACAAAAAATTGGTAATCTATTGAATCTTGGTAACCAAACACACCTTCACTTTGAGGCTTATAAAGGATCGCAAAGATTGAATCCAACTGGTATGCTGCGAGCTGCTTATGAAAAGGGTGGATTAACTTTAGGTGGTCCGCATATAGCAATGCTTGGTGAGAAAGGAAAAGAGTTTGTTATCGATGCCGATTCTACTGCTGCTATTGAACAAACTTTCCCTGGATTTTTGGGTGCTATTAATACTGCAAAATATGAACAAGCTATAAATGTATTACGCAATTTCGCTTCTTATGAATCTGGATCTGAACAAGTTGTAGTAATTGCAGATATGCCTTCAGGTTCTCAGTCGCAAGATTATGATGATATTGGTTCTTCTTCATCTATGTTTATTGCAGGTGGAGATGAATCAGATCCATTTGCAACCTTATATCAGGGAACGTAAATAGTAATAAGAGGTAATACCATATGGCAAATCTAATTACAACTAAAAGCGCACAACCATCTTACATAGAAAAGTTTGATATTGTATCAAATAAAAATCAAGGTAAGACTGTAAGTGTTGCAAATGGCTCTGTTCGCTTGATGTATTATGAAAGTATTCTTCAAGACACTGTAAGAATAACTTATACTTTTGCTGATTCTGGAAATACCGTTGATAATAAAACCGCTCTTGAGGGATTACCAATAGTTGGACAAGAAAAAGTTACAGTGAAGTTTAAGGATAATAATGAAACAGAATTAAACCTAACGATGTATGTAAACAAGGTAACTCCTCTGAGTGATGATACAACTAAGTCTATGATTCAACTGGAACTCGTATCAAAAGAGTTTATTTTAAATGAAAAAATAAGATTAAATGAAAGATTTGATGGAAAGATATCTGATCATATTACTAAAATTTTAACAGCACAAAATTATCTTGATACAAAAAAGAAACTTGATATAGAACCTACATCAAATAACTATAACTTCATAGGAAATAACAAAAAACCATATTATGCTATGAACTGGTTATCAAAAAAAGCAGTCCCCGATTTTGCAGAAGCAAAAGGAAATACCGCTGGATATTTTTTCTTTGAAACATCTGAAGGATTCAAGTTTAAGTCTATAGACTCTATGCTAAAACAAGAAAAGAAAAAATCTATTATCTATAACCAAACACCAGACTCTAAAGGTGATAATACTCCTTCGGGTTATGATGCTAAAGCACTTGAATATTCAAAAGACAATAGAGTTGACGTTCAAGAAAAACTTAAGATGGGCGCATTCTCTACAAGAACTGTATTATTTGATCCTTTTAACTGTTATTATGAAGTAGTGGTTCCAAATGCAAAGGAAATTGAAAAAAAGAATGGTATTAAAAAGTCTGGAAAAGAACTTCCTGTTTTGAATCCAGAATTTAACAGAACAGAAACTAATAAAGATTTTTCTAGAACTACGTATTATCTTTTGGATAAAGGTACTCTTCCATCTGGCAACACCCAACAGCAAGTCGAAAAATCTAAAGAAGAAAATTTTGAATATAAAAATATTTTGAATCAAGCAATTATGAGATACAATCAATTGTATTCTATAAAAACAACAGTTACTATTCCTGGTGATTTTTCTCTTCATGCGGGAGATGCTATTTTCATAGACGCTCCAGAGCTTGGAACAGAAACTAAAGATGTGAGTAAGGAAAATGGTGGACTATATATTATAGCAGATTTATGTCATTACATTTCTCCAAAAGAGACTTATACCAAACTTAATTTAGTTAGAGATTCTTTTGGAAGAATTGGTAATCACACTTCAGGCAAAATACCATTATGACAGACAGAACTCTTCAACAACACATTAATGATGATCGTGACGAACTTGATAATCCAAATACAAGTGGTCAGCGTCGTCGTCATTTGCAAGACGAACTAGGAGATTTGGAACAGTATCAGGCAAATCACCCAGACGATGATCACGATCCAACTCCTTTAGAACTTTACTGTGATGGACATCCAGATGCACTAGAATGCAGAATGTATGATGATTAATAACTAATGGAAGGCGGATCTTTATTTAATCCAGGTTTTCTTGGTGCTAATTTTAGTTGGTGGATAGGACAAATCGCTAGTGATTCAACCTGGCGAGATAATATGCTGCCTGGAAAATTTGAAAGTAAAGATCAAGTTCCTGGGTGGGGTCGTAGATATAAAGTTCGTATCATAGGACTCCACGACCAAGGAGAAACAGAAGTTCCCTCAGAACAACTTCCTTGGGCACAGATAATGTATCCTGTGACTGCTGGTGGTGGTCAATCAAATGCCGGAGCAACAGCAAACCTTCGCCAAGGAATGTTTGTTTTTGGTTTCTTCCTTGATGGACAAGAACAACAAGTTCCTGTTATTATGGGAGTCCTTGGAAATAATGCTCAGACACAACTTGCAACAAAGATAGGTGACAATAGAGTAACTAATACTCAACCAGGAAGTTTAGCAACGAGTGGATATGCAACTCCTGCAGATGGAAATAAAGATCCTAATATCAAAGTACCTGATGAAGGACTTGTAATTAATAAACCAAAGACTCAAGAACAGTCTGAAGAGTGTGCTCCACCACCTCCAGGAGTAACTGTAAATGAGTTTGGACTGAGATCTGATAAACCTTTATCAAAAGCACAGTTTAGAGATCAGCAAAGTGCTCTTGCTGAAGCAGAAGCAAGAGGTCTGACCGGAACTGAAAGAAGTAATTTTGTTCAGAAGGCAGTTGCTGCAGGTATTAAAGCAAGATGTGAAGCAGCAAGTTCTCCAACATCACCTTCACAACCAGGTGCAACAAAAGAAAATGTTGATGCTGTTCATGAACAGTCAAAAGCAGATGTTGTAAGAGACGAATATTATAACCGAAAGACGGTTATGTTGTCTCCTTGCGATGTCGTTGGATCTGCTCTCAAAGCAATTCAAACCGAACTTGATAACTTAACAAAAGATATTGATAAGATATTGAATACTGCTTTGTCATATGTCGATGCAGTATCAAATGTGTTGGGAACTATTCAAAGTATAATCTCCGATTTTGCTTGTACAATTGCAAAATATATGAAGATAGTCTTTGATAAGATTATGGAATATATTTTAAAACAAATTAATAAAAATTTAGCTAAAACAGTGGAACTTGTCCCTCCAAATATGAGGTATAAGTATTTTGATATTAAAGAAACTGTTACTGAGTTAATTACTTGTTTATATAATAAAATAACCAATGGTCTTTGCGCATTAATAGAGGGTCTTTTAAATAAAAAACTCAGCAAAGAACTTCCCCCACAAGATGGAAAACTTAGAGCACCAAAACCACCAATATGTTCTGTTGAAGAATTATCTGGAGAACTTATTGCATTAAATATGAATGATATGAATAATTCTATAAATTCTATTCTGGATAACGTGAATAAATTTTTAAATGATATTCAGTCTGAAATTGGAGTAGTATCTAGTACTGCAGGAAAAGGTAGGGATTTGATAGGTGGAATCAGTGGAAGTATAACTTCTGCTTTAAGTTTTGAAAATATTAAATTAAATATTTTTGGATGTGATTTAAAACCAAATTGCGCAGCATCAGATTATTATACTCTTGCAAATGGTTCTGGTGCTGCTGAAGATGCTCAACTACCAAGAGCTGCTGAGGTTGATAAGGCATCTCAACAAACCACTACTCCACCACAGACTACAGAAAAACCATTTGCTCAACCAAGTCAAAATCAAAATGATATCTATATCAATCCAAAAACAGGTCAACCACGACTGGGAGCTCCTGGGAGTTCTATAGGTGGGATACAATTTTAAGGATAAATATCAATAAAGAAAGGAGATATGTCTTTTAATCTGTTTGCATCACCTACACAAGATGATATCAAGGTTGGATATATTGATTCAACTCTTGGATATGTTGATGGCGTTTCTGTCTGTGAAGCAAACGAGTATGCTAAAAATAACCCCGGAACAACTTTTATATTCAGAGATGGTGATAACAGCATTCGATATTTGACTATTAATGAAGTTAATAAACTTACTCCAACAGACTTAAGTCCTAAAAATAGTAATGAATGTCCTGGTATTCAAAACTATAAAGAGTGCGGTCCACCAATAATTCAGTTCTTTGGTGGTGGTGGAATTGGTGCAGTAGGTAATCCCGTAATTGGAAAAGATGGATCTTTGCTTGCAGTAGATGTTGTTAGTGGTGGTCACGGATATCAATATCCACCAATTGTAGCAGCAAAAGATGACTGTCAGATTGGTAATGGTGCTGTTCTTACTGCTATTCTTGGAGAAACAGCAGATGAAACCGAAGTCTTTGAAGGCGAAGAGGACTTTGAAGAGTATGAACTATGTGAAGATACTGACGTTGGATATGGATTATCGTATGGTCCTGATGGAGAAGAACTTGGTCCTTGGGATCCTGGAACCTATACCAGAATTGGAACTGATCCTATCAAAAGAGAAATAGAAATATTTCAAAAAGCATTAAAAAATCCATTTTGGACAACAAGACAAAAGCAACCTGATAGAATTATTGTTCTTGGTGAAGAGTATGCAACTCAGGAAATAACAAATGTGACTTTCCCAGACTGGGGAGAGTTTATGAATCAATATGCAGTTTCTCCAGTTAGACCTTCTGATGTGAGGGGAAGTGATGAGGCTGGAAAAGTTTTCCAAATAGAGTGGGAAGAAAATTTTCCTATTAGTGGTGAATATATTTTTAGAGGCGTATGTGATAACGTTGGACAACTTTATATTGATGGTAGTTTAATTGGAGACCTTGGTGGGTTTGATCAGAATCCAACTCCACTTCAAAAAACAATTCAAGAAGGAAATCATATTATTCGTGTTGATTTATTAAACACTCCTTTCACAAAAACAACAACTACCGTAGTAAAAGAACAATCAAAATTAAAAGCAAAGTTTGTTAAGAGGGGTTCAAGTTTTTACTTAGATGTAACTGGAGAGGGAAGTGGTGAAATTTCTTTTGTAATGGATGTGGATGATAATCCTAGTAATGCCGGTCTTGCTGCAAGAGAAGTCATTATACCTTCAGACTCCAAAAAAGTAAGATTTACAAGGAAATCTTCTGGTGTATCAGTTATTTTTTCTGAAGGAAGTCGTCAAGTTCAAACAGGACAAGATAGTCTTGTTTCGGGTTCAGGTTATGCTGAAAAAGAGACTATAAAAGAGTCTGGTACTTTTACCGCAGGAAGAAGTTATGGACCCATTCAAATCATTGGTGCAGGGCCAGATGCAAGAGGTCCAATCATTAATAGTCCCAATAGACTTGGATTAAGAGATGCTGATGGTAATGATGAGAATATAAAAATTACCATTGAAAAGACAGGTAATAAAACAGAAAAATCTTCAATTAAAGTTGGAGAAGTTGTTTCTCCCAAATCTTGGAATGAAAATCCTCTGGGAGTTGCATTATTAATAGATGCTCCAACTCCAACAGTTCCGCAAGAACAACCACCTGTTCAAACTGGACCCTGCCCACCTAATCCAATTTGGTCAACAAGATTTCCTGGAGCAGATGAGACTTGGTATCCCGTAAGAAATAAGAGGTGGGCAAACTTCTTTAATCGCTATGCAATATCTCCGGTCCTTCCATTAGACACTCCTGGCAGTGATGGTAGTGGCATAATTCACAGAAATTCGTGGAAGATTGATATTCCATATAGAGGGTTTTATAAGTTTCAAGCGCAGAGAGATAATACTGCAAGAATATATGTCGATGGAAATCTTGCATTTGATGTAACTACTTCTGGTGATGATAGATGGGTCAGAGCAGGACTAGTTAATAAAGTTAAATCTCAAAAAGTATTTTTAGAAAAAGGTCTTCATACTATTTCAATTGAACTGGAAAACACACCCCAAAACACACCTAATGTAATTCAAACTAAAATTTTCAGCACTCAAGATTGGAGAGTTTCTCAACCAACAGGGGCATCAAAATTAAAAGCAAAGTTCGTTCAACAAGGAGCAAGTTTTTATTTACAAGTCAATGGATCTGGGTCTGGAGAAATAAGTTTTGTAATGGATACAGATGATAATCCATTCACTGCAGGGATTGCTGCAAAAGAGATTGTCATACCTTCAGATGGACCTAATATTAAATTAAAAAGAGATCCCAATAAACAAAAAGACACTGATAAAGGAAGGGGACAATTTACTGCTGGAAAAAAATATGGTCCCATTCAAATAATTGGTGCAAGTCCTACTTCAAGAGGACCTATCATTAATAATCCTAATAGACTTGGTGTTCGTGATGCTGATGGTGATGACGAGAATATAAAAATTACTCTAACAGAATTAAAAGGAGCTCCTGAACAATCTTCCCAAAGTCCTTCTTTGGAAGGCATTATATATTCTGGACCAACTCTTACTGGATACAAACATAAGGGTTGGAGTGATTTTATGAACGCAGTTTCAGTTTCTCCCACACCAGTAAATGAGGTTGGTACTAAAACTTTAACTTGGAGTAATGTAAATTTTCCAGAGGATGGAACTTATAAGTTTAATTTTCAAGCAGATAATGTTGGAACTTTGAAGATTGGAGGAAGAGAAATTATAAAATCCTCAGAATTTGCTGGACAACCAATTCAGTATAATTTTAATATTACAAAAGGAAAATATGATGTTGTAATTGAATTGCAAAACATATCGAATCCTAGAAACAATAGTGATAATCCTACTGGAACTGCTCTTTATATTACCAAAGATATTACTTTCTCTGATAGCAATAAAACCTCCTGGGTTGATAACCCAATAGGAATTGGTGCAATTCTAATACCACCACCCTGTGCTAAAAAAATTGGTGGTGTAGGAGTTGTAGAGCAGGTGATTGTAGATGATCCTGGTAATGGATATTTACCTGTTGAAACTCCTGGAACTGGATATCCAGTGACTCTTGTTTTAGAAGATGTTATTGTTGAAGATGGTGGAATTAACTACAGTTGCGGAGAAGATCAAATTCAAATTACTCCAAGTAACGGTGCTGAACTTTCATATAGTTGTAATTCATTTGGACAAATTAGTGATGTTCAGGTTTTAAATCCTGGAGTTGGTTTTAATGTTTATCCAGAAATAACTATTCCATCTGAGACGGGAGTCAATGCAACATTTAGACCAGTATTCCGTGTTGTAAGAGATCCAATTGCAATTGAAGTACCGCCAGAAAGATTGATTCAGGTTACAGATCTTGCTGGACTTAAACAGACTGGATATGTTGATGGAAGAGCATACTATGGTGCAATTTATTATGATGCTGGAATCCCTTATGCTGGATTCTATAAGACTGCTGGAACTCAGATTAGAGTTTATAATACGTTGCAAGAGAGTATTACTGCACAAGTTACCACTCCCGCAAGTGCTATTCAGAGATCTGGTACTGATATCAGAAGTAATGATCCTCGTCTTAACATTCCAGGAACAATTCAAGATACTACAGAGCAACAATAAAACTCTATTAAATAGTAGATGTTGATCTCCAATACTAATGGCAACCGCAAGAAATACTAACAATACTAAGGTCGGTTCTCGCCCTAGGGCAGGTAGAGAGGAACTTCTTGCTGATAATATTTCTAAAAATAATACATCAAAACAGAATTATACTGCGATAAGATATGGTAATGACCACGGTTCAATAAGTTTCGGTCACATTCATAAGCAAGGTGATGTAACTTCTGATGTGATGCTCCAGGCAAGTGATGGAAGACATTCTATTATTCTAGATAAAGAAGGACCAAGAAAAGCGTGTACTCAAATTACTGCTCCAGGTAGAATTTCAATTGAGTCTGGTCAAGATTCAAAAGAAGCAGAAGACACTCTGTTTATTCATTCTTATAATGGTAACATAGACATTATTGCAACGAATGGAAAGTTGAGACTTCAGGGAACTGATATTGAAATGATTGCTACTGGTGAAGGTGGTTCTAAAGGAAACATTAGAATTAAAGCACCATCTGGACACATAGAAGTTGATGGAAAGGAGGTTACTGTTAGCGCAAAATCAATATATAGATTAGTGTCTACGGGAATGGCAGAAATAAGCGCAAATAGTTCTATGACAATTTATTCTTCACTTATTCGTGGAGTAACTGATGCAGTTGCTAATAAAGATGCAGGTGGTCATAGAAGACTTCAGAGAAAACTTTCAAAATAAGGAGATAAAGAATGGCATTTGGATTTGATGACGCTTCTATTCACGGACAAAGTGTTTGCGGTAAAGGAGTTCCTAAAGCATTAGGAATAGGTCCAGCAAAAATTAATGGTTCTTCATTTGTTGAAGGTCCTTTTCAAACAGGTGCGGCGGGGGAACATAATACTTGTAAAGCAACGTTGATGGTTGGTAGGTTAAAGAATAAGGACGCAAAGGTAACTCCACTTTATTCTTTATGGTGTAGAATGTATTCAAGGTTTCAAAGTTTTGTAAGAGTTGATTTGCTACTTAAGTCAACTTATATTGAAGCAAAAGTCGTAAGAACAAAGATTCTTCAAGCATCTATCAAAAACTTTGTAATAGATCACCCAACTAAAGAAGGAAAACAGTTAGTTCACACTTGTTTGGAAGGTCCCGAGAATGGTGTTTATGTTCGTGGAAGACTATTGAATAAAACTGAAATTGAACTTCCAGAGTATTGGACTGGACTTGTAGATGAAAGTAGCATCACAGTATCTCTGACCCCCATTGGAGCACACCAAGATATCATCGTAAAAAGAGTCAGTGGTAATAAAGTTCATCTTCAAGCAAGACCTGGTATCCCTATTAATTGTTACTATCACATTTTTGGAACAAGAAAGGATGTTCCTCCTTTGATTGTAGAGGTTAATAAATAATCATTAAGTCAAATAGTAGAGAATAGATTCATATGAGTAATTTAAGTCAGTTTATGACTTTAAATGTTTCCAGACTTAAGTCAGTCTGTGAAGAATTGACTATTGTTTCTAGTGGAAATGTTGCTAATTTAGATTATAGTTCGGGTTCTGGTAACATAGCATATGTTTCAACTCCCACTGGAACAATATCATTGAATATTTCTAACATACCTACATCGGATTTTGATAATAAATCACTGACATTTAGTGTGATTGTTAATCAATCTGCAACTGCTTATGTTTGTAACTCTATTACACTTAATGGAGTTGCAAGAACAATAAGGTGGCCAGGTGGAGTTGTACCTACTGGCAATATTAATTCTATAGATTCTTTTAACTTTATATGCATAAACACTGTGGGGTCTGGTTCAACAACTACAAATTATACTGTCTTTGCTAATTTGAATGGGAGTTATAGATAATGCCCCCTATCATAAGTAGATCCTCTGAAAATTTGGGACTTATTTTCCCCCAAAGTGCCGCTACTCCTACTCCCACGCCTGGTCCCACACCTGGTCCTACTCCTGGTCCTACTCCTGGTCCTGGTCCCACTCCAACTCCAACAACAAACCTAATTTCTAGGAGATTTAATAGTACTATAACTGACCATTTTTATGGATTTGGGGATGCAATATCGGGGAGCGTTACTGTCAACCAGGCAAGTGCAACATCTCCTCTTGTTTATGCAAATGCACCTTGTTTTATCGGTGACGAAAATAACAGCAATCCATCTGGTGTTACTTTTACTACTGGTCCCAACTCATATATCATAACAACAGTAGTAATTTACAATGTTACTGCTACCGCACTAGTTTCTAATCTTAGTGCAGGTGGTGGAGCAACAGTTACAATTAATGCCCTGGGAGCAGGGTCAGTTGTTAGATTACCAACAGCGACCGGACTATTTTATAATAGATATACTCAGACATTTACTAATAATAATAATTCGTTACCATCATTAGCAAGATCTTGGAGTCTTTCTTATTCTCTCAATGGATATGCCCAAGAAACGTCAGGTGATTTTAGATGTTTACAATCAAATCCTGGCGCAGGTGGAGTGCAATTGTATCTATTATATTCACACGCTAATCAAGACCATTTAGTATCCACTTCTTCCACCGAAGGAAGTCCAAGTTATAGTTTAGTTCAGTCATTAGGTTGGGGATATACTACTCAAGTAACTGGAACAATACCTTTATACAGATTATTCATATCGGGTGACACTAATCATTTCTATACAACCAGTTTAGTTGAAAGAAATAATACGATTGCTGGAGGAGGAGTAGTAGACGAAGGAATAACTGCTTATGTACTACCAAGATAGTAATAAAGAATAAATATCAAAAAATAGTAAAATTATGGCATTTAGTTTTAGAAAATACGGGACTTTTACTGGTCCTGGTGTTGATATTGAATATAGAGATAATGATGATTTTTCTTTAGATCCTTTTGAAGGGTATTGGAATATTAATGATGTTTCTATGGTTCTTGCAAACACCATAGATTCTCCTGCTGATTATGTTTATATGCATTTGAATGGAAGCAGCACTTCAACCGTAACTTTAGAGAGAAATAGTGGTCCTATTCCTACTTTTAATGTAGAAGCAAATAGTACTAATTTTAGTGGAAATATATTTGCAAATCAAGTTACTGCAAGTGGAGTTACTTTAACTTCTAGGAAACCATTTGATATTCCGCATCCTACAAAAAATGGTCATAGACTTCGCCACGTTTGTTTAGAAGGTCCAGAGTCTGGTGTTTATTATCGCGGAAGACTTAAAGATTCTAATGTAATAGAACTTCCTGATTACTGGACTGGTCTTGTTGATCCAGAGAGTATTACAATTACTCTTACGCAAATTGGGTATTCTCAAGATTTAATCGTTGAAAAAATTGAATGGGGAAGAAAAATTATTATTAAATCTGGAACTGGTGCAAATATTGATTGTTACTTTATGATTAATGGAGAAAGAAAAGACGGAGAAAAACTGATTGTAGAGTATGAAGGAACAACAATTAATGATTATCCGGGAGACAATTCAATTTACAGTATCAATAAGTGAGGAAATGAACAATGCCTAAACATTTTTATTACATTGATGGCAATGTATCAGCGGGACAAACAACACTAACTGCCATTCAAAATGAATCTGCGAGTTTTGGAATTGGTGCAACAACTGATTTAGAAACTGAAAGTTTAAAGGTTGGTACTGGTATTACTGCAAGCTCTGGTGTTATCACTGCTTTGAATGGTTTTATTAGTGCTGGATCAACAACTCCTATAAAAATTACTCTAACTGGTAATATTCTTTCTTTTACTGCTGTTGGAATTGGTTCAACCTTCTTTACTCTCGCTTGACACCGACTCTAGGACCTGCTATGATACCTAGGTAATCAACGGACGACCGAATGCAAGACGAGTACCTCTCACGCTGCGTTGTAGACCCCATCAAGCGTACAGTGTATCTGTACTCCAGTGAAGGGACAGAAAAGCAAGTGACCTGTGATACGGTAGATGAGTTTATGAATGTGCTAGAGTTTGTTCGTGCTACTGTGGATGAAGAGACACTCTCATACGCAAATCCACTCTGAAACCAAAATCGACCTTTAATTCCATTTTTGGTCGAAAAAATCCCGGCAAATTTTCTCACACGATACTTTTTCAAAAAGGTATGAATTTTTACAAAATCTCATATAAAGACCTCAAAGAGGAACCAGTGAAGACCACTCCAGAAAACGTAAAAGAGGCAAATGAAGCACTCTTTTCGGCAAAATGGAATCTCCCTAAAGCAGCAAAACACTGTGGAATGTCACAAAAAGAAATGAAGTTGACATTCTGGGAGTACATCAAGTATAATCCTATCACTTACAAAGCGTAAGTTTTTTGGGGCGGTGGTGGAATCGGTAGACACACCAGACTTATGAAAATTGAGCCTCATTCGGGAAACCTTATGAGTGTAATTCCTCAAATTCGGTGAAACCTTTAAAATGGCAATACCGAGCCAAGCATCGTAAGATGAAGGTGTAGAGACTAGACGGGGAACACCTAAACCGAAAGGTATGGTGAAGGTATAGTCCAGACCACAAACCGAAAGGGTAGTGAAAACTATAGTGGTACGAAAATCTGTTGAGCGTATGCTCGTGCGAGTTCAAGTCTCGCTCGCCCTATTAAATGGTAAACTGTATAAATAATCATAGAGTTTACCATTTAAATGAACACACGATATACCTATACTGAAGACGAACTTCGTGAGGCGGTAAAAACTTCTGGTAGTATTAGACAAGTTTTACAGAAACTTAACATAATACCAGCAGGAGGAAATTACCAAACAACTCACAGAAGAATATCCAAGTTAGGTATTGATACTTCTCATTTTCACGGACAAGCGTGGAATAAAGATAAGAAAATAGGACCAAAAAGACCTGTTGAAGAATATCTAAAGGAGAACACTGTTGTTCAATCTTTTAGACTTCGTAATAGACTTATTGCTGAAGGCATAAAAGAACATAAATGCGAAGAATGTGGTATAGTAGACTGGAGAGGTCAACCTACTCCTATTGAATTGGACCATATAAACGGAAATCATCACGATAATCGTTTAGAAAACCTTCGCCTTCTTTGCCCCAATTGTCACGCTCAAACCGAGACATATAGAGGCAAAAACAAGAGAAGTTAACGCTCTCTAAATAAACAAAAGTACGGAACCTTTATGAAATACCGTATTGATGCCAGATATGTTTGGTATAATCGCGGAACCGAAATAGTTTTGATGTATTTCATAAACCAAATACCCTTTACTTTTGATGACCTTCCAAAGACTGCAATGCAAGATTTGGAACTTATTCATCTAGCAGACAACGAAAGAAGATTTGAACCAGAAGACCTTTATCAAGCATCATTTTACTTAATGCTTGAAGAATGTCATCCTCTTATGTTTGAACTTGAACTGGAAAATCCAGAAATGTTGCCTGTTGATTAATTTGCCCTTGTAGCTCAGTTGGATAGAGCGCGATTTTTGTAAAGTCGATGTCGCTGGTTCAAGTCCAGTCGGGGGCTCTGAGTTCTTAAAACTCCAAATG
>JACCDW011521596.1_pt1 | contig 13262 bp, 11 predicted proteins | sample 7449781 | NCBI WGS metagenome assembly JACCDW01 (sample SAMN15323449, study PRJNA562643) | freshwater metagenome | isolation source: river surface water | place: USA:Blue River Watershed | collected 2017-08-18 | reverse complement strand
TGATAGGCCCCGTACATCGCGGGACGTGGCAAATCGTTCATGGCGGCGTCGACAATGCAGAAATTCTTTTCCTCACCCGGCTTGAGGTAGAGCACCTCGGTGAGGCATACCCCCGCATTGCCGACGAGTGAGCGACCCGGCTCGATCATGAGTTGGCGATCACCATAGCCCCGGGCATCGAGTTTTTGCAGCAGGGCCTGCCACAAGACATCGGCCTCGGGCGGGTTTTCATCGCCACGGTAGACGATGCCCAAGCCGCCCCCAAAATCCAGGTGCTCAATCGTGATGCCTTGCGCCTCCAGGGCGTCGACCAAATCGAGCACCCGATCGGCCGCATCCAAATAGGGCTCAACTTGGGTGATTTGTGAGCCAATATGGCAATCGATGCCCACTACCCGAAGGCCGGGCATGTCCGCCGCGCGGCGGTAGGTGGCCAAGACGTGTTCGTGGGCAATGCCAAACTTGTTGTCCTTGAGTCCGGTCGAAATGTAGGGGTGGGTGAGGGCGTCCACATTCGGATTGACGCGCAAGCTCACCGGCGCGCGATGGCCAGACTCCAGCGCCACGGCATTGAGCACGTCGAGCTCGGCGATGCTCTCGACATTGAAGCAGGCGATGCCCGCATCGAGCGCTTGACGCATTTCGGCGCGGGTTTTGCCCACGCCGGAAAAAATGATGCGGGCGGGATCGCCCCCCGCCGCGAGTACGCGCGCGAGTTCGCCGCCCGAGACGATATCAAAGCCACAACCGGCTTGGGCGAAAACCTGTAGCAGCCCCAGGGTGCTGTTGGCTTTCATGGCGTAGCAAATTTGCACGCGCCGACCGGCAAAGCCACGCTGGTAAGCCGCCAGGGCTGCGAGCATGGACGCTTTGGAATACACGAACAAGGGCGTGCCGTATTGTGCGGCGAGATCGGCTAAGCGAACGGACTCCACATAGAGGTCTGCGCCTCGGCGGGAGATGTAGGGCGAGCCGGCAAGAGGAAGATCGTGCATGAAGTGTCAACGCGCCGAGGAGGCGCTGCCTGAAGGTGAAGAAGCCGGTGGAACAGCGGCGGGGCGATCGGGGTTGCCCGGCAGTTGCCGGCGCATGATGTCGGGTAAGGTGGCGCGTTGTTGGAAGTCGGGGTCGTTGGGCAAGACCAGCCCGCCACGTTGGCCGCAGGCTGCCAAGACACACAGGCCCAAAGCGCTACCAGCCCTGCGCCAAGCGGGGCTTTTCGCTAAGACTAGAATTTGAAACCGTTCCAACATGTGCAAATTGTAATGACCGATCTTGAATACCTAGAGCATGCGGAGCAATTGTTGCGTGCCGTCGAGCTGGCCTGTGACCGCATCAACGACGAGGGTGAGACCGACATTGACAACCAGCGCGTGGGACAGATGATCACCCTCACCTTTGCCAATCGCAGTCAGATCATCATCAATTTGCAAAAGCCCTTGCAGGAAGTTTGGCTCGCCTCGCGCTCGGGCGGCTACCACTACCGTTGCAGCGAGGGGCAGTGGCAGGACACCAAGGGGCAGGGGGAGTTCTTCACCCAACTCAGTGCCGATGCCTCTGTGCAGTCGGGCGTGGACTTGCACTTCACGCCCTGAGCGCGGGCTGTTTCGGGCCGGCAAGGGGCCTCGCAAGCCCCTTAGTTGCGGAACAAATCCAAGATGCGTTTGCGCTCGTCGGGCGCGGGCAAGTCGGCGTTTCCGCTGCCCGCTTTGCTGTCGAGTCCCAAGCTGCTCACCCCGCCGCCACGCGAGAAATCGGTAAACACCCAATCGCCGTTTTCATACACCACACCCTCGGGCGGCGAGAGCTCCATCACGGGGGCTTTTTGCAGCGCTTGCTGCATATAGCTGATCCAGATGGGCAAAGCCAAGCCGCCGCCGGTCTCACGATCGCCCAATTTGCGGGGGGTGTCATAACCAATCCAGGTGATCGTGGTGACCGTGGGGTGGTAGCCGGCGAACCAAGCGTCCATGGAGTCGTTGGTGGTGCCGGTTTTGCCGTACAAATCGGGTCGTTTGAGCGTGGACTGTGCCCGAGCCGCCGTGCCTGAACGCGTGACCTCTTGCAATAGACTGGTCATCACAAATGCGTTGCGAGCCGGGATGGCGCGCACCGATTCATCCAGCGCCACCGGCTTGTACTCGGTGAGCACTTTGCCAAAGGCGTCGGTGACCTTGGTGACCAGGTAAGGATTGACCCGATAGCCGCCGTTGGCGAACACCGAATAAGCCGTCGCCATTTGCAAGGGCGTGACCGAGCCCGCGCCAAGCGCCATGGTGAGGTAGGGCGGATGTTTTTCAGCTTCAAAACCGAAGTGGCTCACCCACTGCTGGGCGTTTTGCGCGCCCACAGCCTGTAGCACGCGAATGCTGACCATGTTTTTGGATTTCGCCAAGCCTTTGCGCAAGCTCATCGGCCCTTCAAAGGTGCCGTCGTAATTTTTCGGTTCCCAGGGCTGACTGCCGGTCACACTGGCGTCAAAAAACAAGGGCGCGTCGTTGACCACGGTGGCGGGCGTGAACCCTTTCTCCAGCGCGGCCGAGTAAATGAAGGGCTTGAAGCTCGAGCCCGGCTGACGCCAAGCTTGGGTCACATGGTTGAATTTGTTTTTGTCGAAATCAAAGCCCCCCACCAAGGAAAGGATGGCCCCATCGCGCGGGTCGATGGCCACTAGCGCGCCTTCAACTTCCGGGAGTTGGGTGATCTCCCAGCCGCCTTTGGCCGTGCGCGCGATACGCACCAGTGCGCCGGGGCGCAGTTTGATGTTGGGCGGCGCTTTGTCGGCCAAGCCCGACTGCACCGGTTGCAGCCCATCGCCCGTGATTTCAATGACCTCGCTGTTTTGGCGCATCACCCGCACTTTTTTGGGGGCGGCTTCCAACACCACGGCGGCGAGCAAATCGCCTTTGTCACCTTGCTCAATGAGCGCGTCGTCGATCACATCCTCCCGCTCGGCGGGGTCGTTGGGCAAGGTGATGAAACGCTCGGGGCCGCGATAGTGCTGGCGCCGTTCGTAGTCCAGAATGCCACGGCGCAAGGCTTGGTAGGCCGCTTGCTGCTCCTGAACGCGCAAGGTGGTGTGCACGATCAGGCCGCGCGTGTAGGCCTCGCTGCCATATTGGGCAAACATCAGCTGGCGGGCCATCTCGGCCACGTATTCGGCGTGACTGTGCATGTGGCTCGCGGCCGTGCGCAGCTTGAGCTCTTCTTGCTTGGCTTGTTGCGCTTGGGCGCGCGTGATGAAGCCGTTTTCTTCCATGCGCTCAATGATGTAGAGCTGACGCGAGCGCGCACGCTTGGGGTTGTTAAAGGGGTTGTAGGCCGATGGGGCCTTGGGCAGACCCGCGAGCATGGCCGCTTCGGCAATGCTGATGTTTTTCAGAGGCTTGCCAAAGTAAGCCTCCGAGGCGGCCGCAAAGCCATAGGCCCGGTTGCCCAAAAAGATTTGGTTCAAGTAGATTTCAAAAATCTGATCCTTCGTGAGCATGTGCTCTAGCTTCGTGGTGAGCAGGATCTCGTAAATCTTACGCGTGAAGGTTTTTTCGGAACTGAGATAGACATTGCGCGCGACTTGCATGGTGATGGTCGAGGCGCCCTGGCTCTTGGCACGACCGAGGTTGGCCAAGCTTGCACGCAACAGGCCAATGTAGTCCACGCCGCTGTGTTGATAGAAGCGTGCGTCTTCAATGGCCAACACCGCGTCTTTCATCACTTTGGGAATGTCTTTGAACGGCGTGAAGTTGCGCCGCTCTTCGCCGAATTCGCCAATCTGCACGCCCTCGGCGGAGAGGATTCGCATGGAGAGTTTGGGGCGGTAGTCTGCGAGGTCGGAAATGTCAGGCAGCTGGGGGTAAATCATCGCCAGCGCGACGCCCACGAGCAGGGCGATGGACAGGCCCAAGACCGCCAGCAAGCCAAAAGACCAAAGCAATAACGACCCGAGCAAGGTGGTCGGACGCACGGGGGCTGAGGGCTCAGTGGGGGCGGGGGTATCGGGCATGTGGGCTGAATTTTAGTCTGCCGCTCCCCGGGGCGGGCGCATAGCGCCACTGCTTGGCAAAAGGAGGTTGTGCGTACCCCAAGCCACCTGCGCCTGGCCTCAAACTGGGGCATGAAAAACGCGACCGTGTTTGTCTTAGGCGTTTGCGGGGATACCCCCGAGGTGGAAGCGCTTTGCCTGGAGGGCGATCGCCAACGACCCCACGCCATCCGACCCGCGCCCACGCCGGGTGGGCCCGGTTGTGTGTTGGCGCCAGCCGATGCCAAATCCCTGGCGGCCTGGGCGCGCTGGCTGCGCGCCCAGGTGCCATCCGGCGCGCGCGCTGCGGTGTGGTGGGCTTTGGACGATCGCGTCGCCTTGCGCGCGGTGTTGCGCTTGCCGGCGGACTTGCCCCCCAGCCTGTGTCGCCAAGCCCTGGCCCGCGAGGCGCGTGCACTGTGCGAGCAACAGGGCGTGGCCGAGGCGGGCCTGTGTTGGGATAGCCGCGCCGAAGGGGAAGACGAGGCGGTGCAGCGCCACACCCTGTGGGTTTTGCCCGCTGCGCATTGGCAGCCTTGTGTGGCCGCGGTACGGGCCTGCGGATGGCGCCTCGCGGGCCTGACCTTGCGCGGCGAGTTGGCGCGCGTGCCATTGGCGTGGGCGGACCTCCACGCGGGCGAGGTCAACGCGACCATGGTCAGCGGGCCCGAATCGCCCCAGCTGCGAGCCGCAGCCCCACTGTTGGCTTTGGCCAGTCTGCGCTGGCAAGACGCATCGGTCCTCAATTTTTGGCCCGATGCCGTGCGCCGCTCGCAGCGCGAGCGCCTGAGCTTGGCCCGCGAAGCCGGGGCGCTCTTGTGCTTGGGGCTGGCCTTGGGTTGGGGCTATGCAGGGATAGGGCCTGACGAGCCCGCTCCGGTGGCGACGACATCGGGAGGGGCGCTGCCCCAGGCAGCATCGGCAACAGCCGTGCCCGGCGGCAAGACCGCGATAGGGGCGCTCCCCGCAGAGCCCGCCGTCTTGCCCGCGTCTGCCTTGGCGTCTTTATTACGCTTGCCCTTTGTGGCTTGGACCTTCGTGGGCCGGCAAGGGCGCACCTGGACTTGGGAAGGCGAAGTCCTGCACAGCCAGGATGTCCACCGCGTGATGCAGATGTTGGAGGACCAAGGCCGTTGGCGCGTGCCGCCGCGTCTGATGCGCTTGCAGAGTTTGACCACGGGCGCGGGTTGGCGCTTTTCCGTGCAGGTCGAGCCATGAACGTGCCGGGCATGGCGAGGCCGTGGGGACGGCGGGTTGCGGCCTTCGGAGTCGGACTGGGTTTGGGGGTTTGGCAACCGTTGGCAGGGGTGTTCGAGCCCATCCTCGCACCTGAGGTGTCCTCAGCTTCTTCGCTTGCGAGCGGGGCTGGTGCTGGAGCTGAACCGGCCAGTGCGGTGGCGTCGGGGTCTACCCCAGTCAAGATAAGCCTCCCTCCGTGGCGCGAAGTTTTGGCGCAGATGCAAACCCAAGCTCAAGCCACCGGAGGTGGGGGCGCGACATGGCAGGTTGATCTCCAGCCGAAAGGGTCTGGCGATCGCGACGACAGCCTCCGCGTGCAGGTGGAGGTCGAATGGCCAGGCGACGCGCTGGCGCTCGCGGCGTGGTGGCTACGCGTGGCCACGCCATACCCTGCGGTGCGGTGGGAGTCGGCTCGTCGAGTGGGTGCGGCGGGCTCGCATTGGCGGGTGGGCTTGAGTTTGCCCATCGGGGCGGCTGATCCCACTTTGTCTAGGTTGGCTGAGACGGCTTCGGTGTCCGCATCAGCGCGGGCGCGTTGCCCCAGCCTTGCCCGCAGCCCGGGCGAGTTGCAGTTTCAAGCGCAACGTTGGGGCGTATGGCAGGGCGGTTGTCCCGATGCGCCTGCTTGGGAGGTGCGGCGTTTGGCCCCGTTGTCGAGGGCGCAGCCATGAGGCGAGCCTGTCAAATCCTGGGCCTGGCCCTGATCGGTGCGATCCGGTTCGGGGCTTTTGCGCAAACACCGACCCCCGAGCGCAGCGATTGGTCCTTTCCCCGCATCGAGGTGCGGGCGGCCTTGCGCCTGTTGGCACAAATCAGCGGTTTGAACGTGGTGACCTCAGAGGGCGTGAGCGGCACCGTGCAGTTGCAACTCAAGCAAGTGAGTTGGGAGGAAGTTTTGGCCGTGATCGCCCAGTCCAAGGGCTTGCATACCCGGCGCGAGGGTCGCATTTTGTGGGTGAGTACGCGGCAGGAGGCGGCCGCGCGCGATGCCCATTCGCCTCTTCTCGGGGCCGTGCCCCCCGCTTCAGCGCCCGTGGAAGTGTGGGTGAGCCAAAGCTTTGCGCTGCATCACGCACGGGCCAGCGAAGTGCAAAGCCGCTTGCCCTTGGGCCCGAAGGGCAAGGCCATGGCCGACATCCGTACCAATCAGTTATGGGTGACCGACACCGAAGAGCGGCTCGCACAAATCGCCGCCTGGCTACAACGCATTGATGTGCCAGTGCAGCAAGTCATGATCGAAGCGCGCATCGTGCAAGCGCAGGACAACTTTGGTCGGGCCCTGGGGGTGCGTTTGGGGGGGAACCTGACCCTCGGTGGGCGACTGGCGGTGGGCAGCAGCGCGGCGACAGCGAGTGCTGCCACCGTCGGGGTGTCCTGGGCCGCGCCGGGCCTGGCGGGCGTGACGCCGGCGAACCTTCCCGTGGCCTTGTTCAATGCGGATAGGACGCATTTGCTGCAACTCGAACTCTCGGCTTTGCAAGCCGATGGACGGGGTCAACTGGTCTCCAACCCCCAGGTGGTGACGGCGGATCAAACCAAGGCGGTGATCGAGCAGGGCACCGAATTGCCCTACCAAGTCTCGGCGGCCAATGGGGCCACGGCGGTGGCGTTTCGCAAGGCCAATTTGCGCTTGGAAGTCACGCCCCGCCTGGTGCCGGGTGGAGGCATCACGCTCGAACTCGACATCAGCAAAGACAGTGTGGGCCAAACCACGCCCGCCGGCTTTGCCATTGACACCAAGCACATCAATACCCAAGTCTTGGTCGAGGATGGGGGAACGGTGATGATTGGCGGCATTTTCGAAACCGTCAGCCAGAACGATGTCCAGCAGTTGCCCGGCTTGGGGGATTGGCCCCTGTTGGGCCGATTGTTTTCCCAACGCCGACAGACCAGTGCCCGTCAGGAGTTGTTGGTGTTCATAACGCCTAAAATGCTCGTATTGGGTGCAAATACCCGCTGAAAGAATCGCATTGTTGGTATTGGTAGGCTTGCCGGGCTCCGGCAAAACCACTGTAGGCCGCCAGTTGGCGCGACGCTTGGGCCTCCCGTTTGTCGACTCGGATCATGCTCTCGAGCGCCATGTGGGCTGCTCGATTCGGGAGTACTTCGAGCGTGAAGGGGAGGAGCGTTTTCGCGACCTGGAAAGCGAAGTCCTCGACGAATTGAGCCAAACCCATACCGGTGTGCTCTCCACGGGCGGGGGCTCGGTCTTGCGCGCGATCAACCGTGAGCGCTTGCGCGCACGCGGCCAAGTGTTTTACCTGCGCGCTTCACCCGAAGAGGTGTACCGCCGCCTGCGCCACGACCAAAACCGGCCCCTCTTGCAGGTGGCCGACCCCATGCACCGCTTGCGTGAGCTCTACACGCTGCGCGACCCGCTCTATCGCCAAACGGCCCACCATGTGGTGGAGGTGAGTCGACCCTCGGTCAACGGATTGGTGAACAAAATCCTCTCCCATCTTCCCCCGTCGCAAAAGCCGGCGCCTGTGCCCACGGTGCACGAAAACCCCTCTGCTTCATCATGACCACCCAAGCGCCCATTCAAGTGCCGATCGCCTTGGGCGATCGCAGCTACCCCATTTACATCGGCAGCGGCTTGTTGTCCGAGGCCCAAACGTGGGAGGGTTTGCCCAAAGCGAGGTGTGCGTTCATCGTGAGCAATGAGCGCGTGGCGCCGCTGTACGCGCAATCCCTGCAGCGCGCGTTGGCGGGCCATTACCCCCAAATTCAGCAGGTGGTACTGCCTGACGGCGAGGCCCACAAGGATTGGGCTTCGCTCAACCGCATCTTTGATGCCTTGCTCGGCCACGGCGCCGATCGCCAAACCGTGCTCTTTGCACTCGGCGGGGGCGTGGTGGGCGACATGACTGGGTTTGCCGCGGCCTGTTACATGCGCGGCGTGCCCTTTGTGCAGGTGCCCACCACCTTGCTCGCGCAAGTCGATTCCTCCGTCGGGGGAAAGACCGCCATCAACCACCCCATGGGCAAGAACATGATTGGCGCGTTTTACCAACCGCAGCGGGTGGTGTGTGATTTGGCCACCTTGCAAAGCTTGCCCGCCCGCGAGTTGAGTGCGGGTTTGGCTGAAGTCATCAAGTACGGCCCCATCGCCGATCTGGCGTTTATGACTTGGCTCGAAGCTCATGTGGCTGATTTGCGAGCCCTCGATCCCCAAGCGCTCGCGCACGCCGTGCAACGCAGTTGCGAGATCAAGGCCTGGGTGGTGGCGCAAGATGAGCGCGAATCCGGTTTGCGAGCCATCCTCAATTTCGGTCACACCTTTGGCCACGCCATCGAGGCGGGCTTGGGCTTCGGTGAGTGGTTACACGGTGAGGCCGTTGGCTGTGGCATGGTCATGGCAGCGCGCTTGTCCCAACGCTTGGGCATGGTGGAGGCGGCCTTTGTCGAACGACTGGTGACCCTCATTGATCGCGCGGGCTTGCCCATCCAAGGCCCACGCCTGGGCGCCGAAACGTATTTGCACCACATGCGGGTGGACAAGAAAGCCCTAGGGGGCGATATTCGTTTCGTGCTCATCGATGGCCAGGGACAGGCCGAAGTGCGCGGCGCGCCAGATGCGTTGGTGGCCGAAGTCATCGAGGCCTGTTGCACCGCATGAGTTTGGCCCCCTACGCCTGTGATCCCGCGCGCTCGCGCGGACGTCAGCATGCGGAACCCGACCATACCGAGGGGGTGAGTTTTGTGCGGCAGGTCCACCAACGTGATCGTGACCGCATCGTGCATTCCACAGCGTTTCGTCGCCTCGTCTACAAAACCCAGGTCTTCCTCAACCATGAAGGGGATTTGTTTCGCACACGCCTCACCCACTCGTTGGAAGTGGCGCAACTCGGTCGATCCATCGGCCGCGCGCTGGGCTTGAACGAAGACTTGATCGAGGCCATCGCCTTGGCCCATGACCTTGGCCACACCCCGTTCGGTCACGCCGGACAAGACGCCTTGAACGAATGCATGGCTGAGTACGGTGGCTTCGAGCACAACTTGCAAAGCTTGCGGGTGGTCGACACGCTCGAAGAACGCTACCCCGCGTTTGATGGGCTCAACCTCTCGTTCGAAACGCGCGAAGGCATCCTCAAGCATTGCGCGCGTCGCCATGCGCAGGAGATCGAGGCGCGTGAGCCCGGCGGAATCGCGTCGCGCTTTCTCTACGGCGGGCAACCGAGCTTGGAAGCCCAGCTCTGTAACTTGGCCGATGGGATCGCCTACAACGCACACGACATTGACGATGGTGTGCGCTCCGGCCTCATCACTTTTGAGCAGTTGCGCGAGGTGCCCCTCTTCGCCCGTTACCACGACAAAGTTTGTGCTGCGCACCCGTCATTGCAGGGGCGGCGCTTGCTCTACGAGATCATCCGACAGCTGCTGAGTGATCAGGTGTACGACGTGATCGACGCCACGCGAGCTGCGTTGTCCACGCATCGTCCGCAGAGCGTGGACGCGGTACGCGCCTTGCCCGCCTTGGTGAATTTCAGTCCAGACTGGCAAGCCCAGACCACGCAACTCAAACAATTCCTGTTTCACAACCTCTACCGTCACCCGCAGGTCATGGCCAGCACCGACTGGGGGCGGCATGTGGTCCAGACCTTGTTTGCGGTGTACATCGACAAGCCCACGGAGATGCCACCGGCCTACGCCCGGCGCGAAGACTTGCCGCGGGCCGTCGCTGATTACCTCGCCGGTATGACCGATCGTTTCGCTTCCCGGGAATACCAGAGACTGCGCGCATGATGCAGACAGGGGGCATGGATCGGTCCTGGGTGGTGGTGCTCGCGGGTGTGAGCGCGGCCACCCACATCGCCAAGTTGCCGCCCGCCTTACCGGCCTTGCAGCAGAGCTTTGGCCTGAGCTTGGTGCAAGCCGGGTTTTTGCTCTCCATGGTGCAACTCGCCAGCCTCGCCTTGGGTTTGGTGGCCGGGCTCTGGGCCGACGCCATGGGCTTGCGGCGCAGCATGCTGGCCGGTTTGGGCGTGCTCATGGGCTGCAGCGTGCTGGGCGGCTGGGCCGAATCGGCCTCGATGCTGCTCCTGCTGCGCGCACTGGAGGGGCTGGGCTACCTCTTGACCGTCATGCCCGCGCCTTCACTCATTCGCCGCATGGCCCCGCTCGAGCGTTTGCACCGACGCATGGGCCTCTGGAGTGCCTTCATGCCCATGGGAACCGCACTCGCGTTGTTGGTGGGCCCCTTGCTCATTGCCCAAACCGACTGGCGCGTCTGGTGGTGGGCATTAGCGCTGGTGAGTGCATGCATGATGGCGGCGGTGCTGCGCTGGGTGCCGAGCGATCCGCAAGGCCCGTCCTGGCAGGTCGCAGGCGGAGCCGGACTGGGCACCCGCTTGGGCCTGACCTTGCGCAACGCAGGGGGTTGGCTCATTGCCCTGTGCTTTGCGGTCTACGCGGCGCAGTGGTTGGCGATGATCGGTTTTCTGCCCACGATCTACCAAGCCCTGGGGGTGGCGACGGCTTGGACCGCCGTGATGACGGCCATGGTCGCTGGCGTCAACATCATCGGCAATTTGCTCGCCGGGCGCTGGCTACAAGGCGGATGGGCGGTGCAAAAGGTGTTGTCGATCGGTTTCGGCGGCATGATACTGGGCGCCTGCATGGCCTTCATGCGCATCGATGGGGCGATGTTGCCGGTGCCCTTGCAATTTCTCGGCGTCTTGATGCTCTCCGCACTGGGGGGGCTCATTCCGGGCGCGTTGTTCGCCATGGTCTTGCACCTGGCGCCGAGCGAGGACACCGTGGCCACCACGGTTGGCATGCTCCAACAATGGTCGGCCATTGGGCAGTTCTTTGGCCCGCCCCTGGTGGCCTGGGTGGCCGCGCAAGTGGGCGGTTGGCAATGGACTTGGGCGGTATTGGGGTGTCTCAGTCTGTTGGGCTTGATGCTGGCGCAACAAATCGCACGGGTATTGGCACGACGGGAGGCCATCCGTGTCGGATGAAGCCCAAACCGCCATCGCGCACACCCGCCACTGGCTGATGCAAGCCGTCATTGGCTTGAACTTGTGCCCCTTTGCCAAAGCGGTGGTGGTCAAGGACATGGTGCGCTATCAGGTGAGCCTCACGAGCGACCCCGAGGCCGCATTGGCAAGCCTCGACGCGGAGTTGCAATATTTAGCGGCGGCGGATCCGCAAGTGCTCGACACCACCTTGCTGATCTTGCCCCACCTCTACCCGGTGTTCCTGGACTTCAACGATTTTTTGGCGGACTGCGATGCGTTGTTGCACGAACGCGGCCTCCAAGGGGTGCTGCAAATTGCTGACTTCCATCCGCACTACCAGTTTGCCGGCGAGGCGCCCGAGGACATGAGCCATTACACCAACCGCGCGCCGTACCCCACCCTGCATTTGCTGCGCGAATCGAGCCTGGATCAAGCGGTGGCCAGTTTCCCGGATGCGGCCGAAATCTTTGAGCGCAACATGGCGCGCTTGCGCGCCCTCGGGCCCGAGGGTTGGGCGGCCTTGGGAATCCGCTCGCCCGGCGGCACAATGACGCCATGAATCGCCCCATGAGCCGTCACCGTCCCCCCGCCCGCACGCCCGAGCAAGAACTCGATCTCAAGCCCGGGCAATCGCTGGGCTTATTGCGCGCCTTACACATCCTCACCCGTGAGGGACGCATCAATCAAGACTCCCGGCGTAAGCTCAAGCAGGTTTATCACCTCTGGGGCTTTGTTGAAAAATGCCTGCAAAGCCGCCTCGAGGCCATGGGGCAAGGGCCTGGCTGCTTGACCGTGGTGGACCACGGCGCGGGCAAGTCTTATTTAGGCTTCATCATTTATGACTTGTTCTTCAAAGGTCGCCTAGATCGTGCCGAGGCCCCCATCCAGGGGCAGATCTGGAGCATCGAGACCCGCTCGGAGTTGGTCGAGCGGGCGCAGGGCTTGGCGCGTGAATTGGGCTTCACGGGCATGTCTTTTTTGCCCCTCTCGGTGCAAGACGCCATCCAAAGCCCCGAATTGCCCGCGCGCATCGATGTCGTGACGGCCCTGCACGCTTGCGACACGGCGACCGACGACGCCATTGCCTTTGGTCTGGCCAAGCAAGCCCAATTCATGGTGCTGGTGCCGTGCTGTCAAGCCGAGCTCGCCGCCTGCTTGCGCCAGGACAAGGCGCTGGCCCTGGCCCGAACGCCGCTGGCCGAGCTCTGGCGCCATCCCCTGCACACGCGGGAGGTGGGCAGCCAGCTCACCAATGTGTTGCGCTGCCTCTATCTGGAGTCGCAGGGCTATCGCGTGACTGTGACCGAGCTCGTCGGCTGGGAACACAGCCTCAAGAACGAACTCATCTTGGCGGAATACACCGGTCAGCGCAAACACAGCGCGCGCGAGCGGCTGCTCGCCTTGCTGGAGACCTTTGGCTTGTCAGCCCTCGCCCAAACGCGCTACCCCGCGCAGTGACACACCATGGCTCGCCTGCCCCGCTTGACGGTACCCGGCTATCCCCACCACGTGATCCAGCGGGGCAACGATCGCCAAGCCATCGTGCACGATGACCAAGACCGACAACACCTCTACGACCTGTGGTTTGAACAATCGCGCGTGTACGGCGTGGATATCCATGCTTGGGTCATCATGGACAACCACTTCCACCTGCTGGCCACGCCAAGAAGCGAAACCAGCCTGCCCAAATTCATGCAGGCGGTGGGACGCGCCTACGTCCGCTACTTCAATTTGCGCCACGGCCGCACCGGCACCCTTTGGGAGGGGCGCTATCGCAGCAACCTGATCGAGACCGAGCGCTACCTCCTCGCCTGCATGGTCTACATCGATCTCAACCCCGTGCGGGCCGGCATGGTCAGCCAGCCCGAGGCGCATGCCTGGTCCAGCTACCGGCACTCGATTGGTGTCTCACGCGACAAATTGGTGAGCCACCATGCCCTTTATTGGGCGCTGGGCAACACCCCATTCGCCCGTGAGGCGGCTTACACCGAATTGGTGCGCCAAGGCCTACCCCCCTCCCAAACGGCCGACCTCACCCAAAG
>JACCDW010032640.1_pt1 | contig 13262 bp, 9 predicted proteins | sample 7449781 | NCBI WGS metagenome assembly JACCDW01 (sample SAMN15323449, study PRJNA562643) | freshwater metagenome | isolation source: river surface water | place: USA:Blue River Watershed | collected 2017-08-18 | reverse complement strand
GGCCCTTGTAGACCCGTTGCGCCCTGCAGACCCGTTGCGCCCTGCAGACCTGTCGCACCTTGCAGTCCTTGCAGACCAGTCGGCCCTGTCAGACCCGTTGCGCCTTGGTTTCCTGTAGCGCCTTGCAACCCCTGCAGACCCGTTGCCCCTGTCGCACCTTGTAATCCTTGGATCCCTGTCGCGCCTTGCAACCCTGTTTGACCCATAGGACCAGTAGGACCCGTAGTACCAGTAGGACCCGTGGGTGTATTGGAAATAAGAGTAGTATGAATGTGCGAAAGTGTTGAATCACGAAATTCTAATGTAACCGATTTGTTATTTCCTGTAAAAACTACAACAATATCAACTCGTATTCTATATGTCGTATCAGGTAGAGTTATTTGTGGAATAAACAGATCCAATGAATAGATATTTTGTGTTAGAATGGGAATAGCTGCACTTGCCGTTCCAGTTGCAATCGATACAGCATTCGAACCTGCGGAGTCAGTGTAATATACATTGTAATAAAATTTCACGGCATTTCCTGTAGTTTCTGAGGAATATGCATAGAGATTCATGTTCCATAATCCGGCAGCAATGAATGGACTTGACAATGCATTGGGTGCTGTTAAAAAGGATGCCAGGGTCAGTGTTGTGTTGTTTTGATTTCCAGAAGAAATGGTTGTCTGTAGACCCGTATTTGGAGATGCCAGTAAACTGGCAGTTAATGTAGTTCCAGTATATGTTTGTGTTGTTGAATCCATAAATAAAACAAGTCCTGACGACACACCATTTGCACCCTGGGATCCTGTAGGCCCCGTTGTACCTTGCAACCCTGTGCTTCCTACAGCACCTGGTTCCCCTGGTTGACCGGTTGGTCCTGTAACACCTTGCAACCCTGTGCTTCCTACATCCCCTGGTTGTCCTTGTGCGCCTTGCAACCCTGTAGGGCCTGGTTGGCCGGTAGCACCCTGTAGCCCTGTTGCTCCTTGCAGTCCAGCAGGTCCCGTGGGACCCTGCTGACCGACTAATGCAATTGCAAGAATAATTGCCTGCGTATTTGTAAAACTGAATGTTGATTCCTGTAAAGATACTGGTAAAGTCCAGTATGCATTTGCCGTCGAAGATGGTGCCCCCGTTATATACCATTTTTGGTAATTATCCGAATTAACTTGGTCTTGCAGAATAATCTCATCACCCTCATTTAATAATCCTAAGAATACATCCACATCAACATTGTCGCCTGTTATATGACTTACATATAAATTCGTAGCAGAGCCTTGTACTGCATTATCCCACTCCACATTTCCATTACCAGGGGGTGCAGACTGAGATGCTGTATTTGCCAAGTATTTGAAATAAGAACTACTTGAACCGTTTGTGCCAGCTGGACCGACAGCACCGGTAGGACCCGCTGGACCTGTATCACCCTGCAATCCACTAGGACCATCAAAGTTTGTTATAACAACCTTGCCATTCAGCGATGTTATGTATCCAACCGTACCCGTGGGCCCAATAATGTTAAAATGAGTTCCATAAAATGCCGGATCCATCTCTTTTTACTTGTTGTCAGCGAATTAGGAAAACTAGCTAATCAAACAACGCGCCTATAGAATGTAGGAAATACCGGTGCCTCCATTAGAATGGCCTCACGCAGACCCCGGTTTGCTGCACCGATTGCAACAGAAAAGATTCGTTGGGGACCTGTTCCGCCCTCCATGTTTTCCATGTTGGAAAGCCTGGAAGCCGTGGCACCCATGGATGTTCCACCGGGACCCGACATTGGAACCGGTGTAGGACCCCGTACTATGAAAAAGGAGAACAAGGAATTTTCCGAGGAACGTGTTCCGGCTGCACCAAAGCCCCGCAAAGAACCCAGTGAACTCATGGAACCCCAGGGACCGAAAGGACACGCTGGACCAAAACCCGTCGTACAGGGGCCCGCCGTTAAACCCAAAGAAGGCCTCGCAGTCCTCCAAGACCAGATCAAAGCAGTCATTGATCGTGATGCGATCCAGGTGCATCCCAATGTGTTTATTCCCACTAACAGACGCGCATTCAAACAATTTATTATTCAATCGTACCGCCGGTACGCCCTGCCGAAACCCCTGGCGATTCCGGATCCGGATGCATGCGCCAAAGCGGCCGCAGATGCCAAGAAAGGCGTCAAAACCTTTAACTACCAATCGTTCGTACGAGACTACATCCAGCGCCCTTCACCTTACCGTGGTGTCCTGGTGTACCACGGTCTCGGTTCCGGTAAGACCTGTACGTCCATTGCTTCCATGGAAGCCCTGTATAACAAGGGACAGAAGCCCGTGTATATTTTTACACCAGCATCCCTATCGAAAAACTACCGTGATGAAATTACCAAGTGCGGCCCTTTCATCTTCCGAACCAACAACAACTGGCAATGGATTCCGGTTCCCAACCTGAAAGAACCCACAGCGGAATCGGACTACCTGCTAAAAACCCTGGGAATCCCACGGTCCGTTGTGGCAAAACTCAAGGGCGCCTGGTCGCCCAATCCGACCGCGGCCCCCAACTTCCACACCCTGAGTCCCGCCCAACAGAAACAAATCCAGGATCAGATCTACGCCCACATCGATCATCGCTTCCAATTTATCCATTACAATGGTTTGACCGAGAAAGTCATTCGCTCCTGGGCCTGTGAGAACCCTACCATGTTTGATGGGGCCACCATTGTCATTGACGAAGTCCACAACTTGATCCGTACCATCAACAACTCGAAGCTGGAGGAGTTCTTCAAGGATGAACCACGCACCATGGCGCAGTACTCTCCCAAATTCTGCGCTCTGGGAAAGAAATATCGTATTTCGTATTTGTTATATCGTATGTTGGTCTCTGCGGTCGGCTGTAAGATCATTGCCCTTTCGGGAACTCCCATTATCAATTACCCACATGAGCTGGCGATCCTGGCAAACCTGTTGGCAGGGGATACACGAATGGTGGAGGCCACCCTTCCAGGGTTTGAACGCAAGGATGCCATCCTGAAATTGCTGGAACGCCACCCTGAGGTCGATTTTGCCGAGGTGGTTCCACGACCGGAAATCAACGCCTCGATGGTCCGGATTACACCGGTTCCCTCAGGATGTCGCAAGGTGATTGATCCGGCGACAGGCGCATTTAGGGGCTTTGTAAGGGATGTGGGATTGGCCGCGGAGGAGGGGGAGATCGGCCGTGAACGCAACATGGAGGCCTGGTTTCAACGGATCTCCCAAGGGACGGGCTTAAAGGAACCCGTCTACATGGCCGTGTCGCGTCTACCGGATCTGGAAAAGCCTTTCCGCGAACTGTTTGTGGATACGGAACGCTTGGAAATCAAGGAGAAGTTGCGGCTGCCCCTGATGGCCCGCCTGTCTGGTCTGATCTCATATTACAAGGGTGGCAAAGCGGATCTCATGGCGAAGGTGCTGTTTGACAAGGTGCAGTATCTGCCAATGAGTGATCTGCAGCTGAAGGAATATACGGCTATGCGAAAAGAGGAGATTGACAAGGAACAGCGGGAACAGAAGCGCAAGAAACCCGCGGCAGTCGCAGTCGCCCAGGGACCCACCCTGTATGATCTGGTCACCAAAGGACAGAAATCGACCTTCAAGATCTTCTCACGTGCCGCCTGTAATTTTGCCTTCCCCTCGGACATGGATCGGCCACGCCCCAGTGATTACAGGGAAGCCCAGATGGCCCTGGGTGTAGCGGATGAAGAGAAGGTTCCCGCGGAGGCGGGCGAAAAGGCACCGGAGGAAGTGGAGGCAGAGGAGGAAGTGTTGGGAGCACCGCGGGTCGATTATGCTACCGCAATCACCCAGGCAATTCTGGAACTCCGCACACGCGCCTCGGAAGTCTTCAGTCCCCAGAACCTTCCCAATTACTCTCCCAAATTCCAGGCCATGTTGAATAATATGGAGGGAGCTAGGGGACCTGTGTTGGTCTACAGTCAGTTCAAGACACTCGAAGGAATTGGCCTGTTCTCAATGGCCCTGGAAGCCCAGAAAGGCTTTGTGCGCTTTGATATCCTGCCATCCGAAGGGGGTTGGACTCTGACAGAAGAGACACGTGCAGGCGGTCCTGGAAAACCCCGCTACATAACTTACACGGGCGATGAAGATGCTACCAAACGGAACATTCTGAAGGCGGTCTTCAATGCTGCTTGGGACAAGATGCCCGCCTCGCTCGCCGAGGAAATCAAGGCGCTTGCAGGGGTCGATCACAATCGTGCAGGGGATGTTGCCAAAGTCTTCATGATTACTCAGTCAGGTGCAGAGGGTATCTCGCTCTCCAATGTCCGCCAAGTGCATATCATGGAACCGTACTGGAACTATGTGCGTTTGGAGCAGGTGAAGGGACGTGCCATTCGTATCTGTTCACACATGGATCTGCCCCCAGAAGAAAGGAATGTCGAGGTGTACACGTACATCTCGAAGTTTTCCGAACAACAGCTGGCGAACCGCATGGTCGATGAGACCCTGTTGAACTTTGATGGCGGTGCCACTACCGATGAGGCGATCCTGAACTTGTCAAATGCCAAGAAAAAGCTGGCGGATTCTATATTTGATGTCATGCACAAGGCCGCTGTGGATTGTGATCTGAATGCGGCCGAGAATGGAACCTTGGCTTGTTACACATTCGCAGGGGCACCCACCATGGAACCCTTGTTCCACCCGTTGGTGACGGTGCATCTGGCGGATGCGGAGGCGGCGGTAAGAGCCCGCTGAGCGGGCTCACCGCCTTCAGTTGCTAGCTGAGCCGTTGGCTCAGCTACATGCGATTAATTGGAAAGTATTTTTTTGGTATATTGACGAAGATGTTTTAATAAAGCAGTACGGTGATATTGAAAGTGCACTCGAAGAGGTTCGTAGAATGCCTGGTGTGAAATCACTTATTATTCTTCCGCAAGAAGAAGACATTGAATCAAAACTAGATAAATATATTTAAATGTTTCAGTAATAATTCAAAAAAAATAAAATTATCGTATGAATCATTGATACAATAATTTTATAGGTATCCTGAAGGAGAAGAGGATTTTGGAGAGAGGATGTTGGGAATATTGGTTTGACAAACTTGTCTCTCTCAAAAAGTTTTGGATCCTAGAAACTTTCCAAAATGAGGAAGGGATACAAAGAGATGTTAAGAGAATGTGTGGGGGGATCTAAAAAAACATTAACTTCCTACATTCGCACCAAATCATGTTTCAAATCTAATGACAATCTATGAAATTCCTTGAAATTTGGTTGCCTTATAGGAGGGGAGGAGAGATGTTGTGAATGTTGGTTTGACAAACTTGTCTCTCTCAAAAAGTTTTGGATCTTAGGAACTTTCCAAAATGAAAAAGCATGCCAATGGATGCCAAGGGATGTCAAGGGATGTCAAGGGATGCCTACATATGAAATGGCATTTCGTATGTAGAAAATTATTAGTTATGTTTACCTACGTAATGCAGTAATGGCTTCCACAACCTCTTTTGAAGTTGTCAAATGTACTGCATCCTCATCAGGAAGTTGCGACTGTCCTGTTATCGTTACAGACTTTTCAATCTTTCCGTTTTTACAATCGCTGGCAGAGATTGTCATATCCATGTTTCCGAAAAAATATTGGAAATACTTCTTATGTGCATCGGCATCCGATGTGCTGATTGTCTTCATGGGTGGATCATTCGGAAGTTCCGGCGGTGAATTTGTCAGATCATATTTAATTTTTTGCATATATATAGTCTTGTATTTATTTATATATATATGACCGGCAGTTTTTGGGGGCGCACTACGAATGGATGTAGGATCCGTCAAATTCTGTATAACAAGACCAATATCATGCTTGTATTTATAAAATTTTTGCATGTAATCTGTGGAACCTTTGGAACTTTTTGAAAAAGAACGAAATATCAGGAAAAGAGACCATAAGAACATCATATAGTATGAATTATAGTGAAGAATCAGACTTCTTCGACCGGCTTCGGATGCAATGAAACCACATTGAAAGTTATAGGTTCCTTTTCCATTATTATCATTTGACACAATGTTATCATTACCGTCTTCGTGTCTATTTTTCTCAATATGATCGATTGTTTCATTTACAACGTCATTCATGGCTGATTCATCATTATTGAGGACTGCAGACATTGCCAACATAATGAGTTTGCTGAGCTGGATGTTATTAAGACGGCGACCTGTTTTAAAGGATGCTCCTTTGTCTTGGGCCTCTTTTCTTGGCACGAATTTATTATTAAAAAATACAGTAGGACTACAATATGTATCAATTGATAGTTGTTCTCCACTAAAATACCTGGCGTATATATCGCTTGTTTCAGCAAACCACTTTTGTATTGCGGGCCAACGGCGATCTGTTGGATTACGGGACTTCATAGTTGCTGTGATTGCCATACAGATGGAAAGTTGTTGAATGGTTACAAAAACAGTTTGCTGCTGTGTCATATCAAACCGAGAAAGTGCCTTATCTTTCGCAAACTTATCCAGAATTTTTAGGAATATCTCATCCGCACATGGAATAGAAGACACATTTATTGTTTGAAATCTCTCTTTTGAAAATGAGATTCTAAATAATAAAAAACCAATAAACACCACAATCCCTATATAAAGTAGGAGTATCCGCATGGATTCCATTCTATTTATTAACGATATAAAAAAAGCATTTTCTTTCCTTTCAAAACGAAGATGCAGTGTAGGTTGTATGTAGTAGCGGTGGTATATCTCAAGGAGATGGAGGATTTCTTTATCAAGGGGTTCATTCGGGATCTCTCACAGAGCGAAAACAGAATATTCTATTCGAACAAGATTGTAGTATTAAGAAGAAGAATGTAGGAAGGGACACCTAATTACGTAATGCAGTAATAGCTTCCACAACCTCTTTTGAAGTTGTCAAATGTACTGCATCCTCATCAGGAAGTTGCGACTCTCCTGTTATCGTTTCAGGCTTTTTAATTACAATCTTTCCGTTTATACAATCCTTGGCAGAGATTTTCATATCCATGTCTCCGAAAAAATATTGGAAATACGCCTTATGTGCATCGGCATCCGATGTGCTGATTGTATTCATATCCTTCAGATCAAAATTAATTTTTTGCTTATATATATCTTTGTATTTATTTATATATATTTGACCGGCAGTATTTTTAGGGGCAGTACGAATGGATGTAGGATCCGTTAAATTCCGCACAACAAGACCAATATCGTGCTTGTATTTATAAAAATCCTCCATGTAATCTGTGGAACCTTTGGAACTTTTTGAAAAAGAACGAAATATCAGGAATAGGGACCATAAGAACATCATATAGTATGAATTATAGTGAAGAATCAGACTTCTTCGATTGGCCTCGGATGCAATGAAACCGCATTGGAAGTTATAGGTTCCTTTTCCATTATTACCATTTGATACAATGCGTTCATTGGTGGGCTTGAAATCATCTTCGTATTTATTTCTCTCAATGTGATCGATTGTTTCATTTACAACGTCATTCATGGCCGATTCATCGTTGTTGAGAGCCGCCGACATTGCCAACATAATAAGTTTGCTGAGTTGTATATTGTTGAGGCGGTTAAATGTTTTAAAGGGTGCTCCTCTGTCTTGGGCCTCTTTTCTTGGCATGAATTTGTTATTAAAAAATACATTAGGACTGCAATATGTATCAATTGATAGTTGTTCTCCACTATAATACCTGGCGTATATATCGCTTGTTTCAGAAAACCACTTTTGTATTGTGGGCCAACGGCGATCTGTCGGATTACGGGACTTCATAGTTGCTGTGATTGCCATACAGATAGAAAGTTGTTGAATGGTTACAAAAACAGTTTGATTCTGTACCATATCAAACCGAGAAAGTGCCTTATCTTTCGCAAACTTATCCAGAATTTTTAGGAATATCTCATCCGCACAATTGACATTAGTTGCGTTTATATAGGTTTCCTCTATTGCATTACAACGAGGCGAGAATTCTTCTACCGGGCGACCCTCAATGGATTCAGGGACTGATTCCTTCGAAAATACATTTGTATCATATGCAAAGAGAGAAGTAAAAGTGGATGGACCTACTTGAAATCTCTCTTTTGAAAATGAGATTCTAAATAATAAAAATCCAAGAAACACCACAATTCCTACATACAGTAGGAGCATCCATTTGGATCCCATTCTATTTACTAACTGCATAAAAAATGACATGGAGTTGTCCTAAAGAGTGAAAAGGCACAGTGAAAATGGCATATTCTCTTTCCTTTCAAAATGACGATGCAGTGGAGGTGGGGATTGATGAGGCGGGACGTGGTTGTCTATTCGGTAGATTGTATGTAGGAGCGGTGGTGTTTCCCAAGGAGATGGAGGATTTCTTCGATCATGGGGCGGCCCTACAAACCATTCGGGATTCCAAAACTCTGACTGAGCGAAAACGGAATATTCTCTTCGACTATATCCAAGAGGCTGCGATCGATAAGGCAGTTGCCTTTGTCGAATCGACAGATGTGGATCATTACAATGTGTTGCAAGCGGATTTGCGCTGTATGCATCAGGCGTTGGATGCCTTAACAGTTCCCGTAGATCGTATTCTAGTGGACGGGGATCATTGGAAACCCTGGCAGCGCGATGGGAAGGATGTGGAAGCCCATACTGTGGTGGACGGTGATGCTACGTATTTGAGTATTGCGGCTGCCGGTATTCTCGCCAAGGTCTCAAGGGATCGTTGGGTTGCCGAAGTGTGCGCGGTGCATCCTGAATGGAATGAATGGTACGGACTCCTGAAAAATAAGGGGTATGGAACCGCCGCCCACCTGCGAGGAATCCAGGAACATGGTGTTGTCGCGCAGCATCGGCGATCCTATGCACCCGTTGCGCGCGCCCTGGGACTTCCCACAGCACCCAAGGATTTCAAGGGAAAGACGACAAAAGGCCAATGGATCGGAGACTAATAGCTGGCATAAAATATGAAACAGGCAACATCTTTTTTATACTGTAGGTAATTCAGACGAAAATGCGAACACTCCTGCTTGATACAGAAACCAATGGTCTTCCCAAAAATCGCTATGCTCCCTACACATATCCTGGTGCATGGCCGGATATCGTGCAGATTGCCTGGCAAGTGTGGGATTTCAAAGAAATGGAAGTTCCCGTTTGTCTGCAGTCTACATCGATGGTAGTGCGCCCCACCAAAGATGTGGTGTGGGATAAGGAGTCCGAGGCGATTCATAAAATTTCACGGGACCTCGCAGACATGGGTGTGTCTGCCCGCGAGGTCCTTTCACACCTCATGGTGGATGCCAAAGAAGTGGATATTGTTCTGATTCATAATCTGGCATTTGACAAGCCGGTTGTATGGTCGATGTCCCACAAACTGGGCGTTGATCCACTGGTGTGGTGGCCGAAGCGGGAGATGTGTACCATGTTGGAAACCGTAGGACTCTGTAAGATCCCCTCGACTTCGAAGTACGCTACCGAAAAGGACCCCTACAAATGGCCGCGCCTAGAGGAGCTCTACAAAACCCTGTTTCCTACACATCCTCCCCTCATCGGCCTTCATGATGCACGGCGGGATGTGGATTGCTTGGCTGCTTGTGTGGAAGAAGTTCAACGGCGGCGTCTGGTACGATTCCCTGCATTTCCAGAACGCCGCGATCCTTTTGTGGATCTCTTTCGAACGGTCTTTCGCGATTTCAAGGACCTTCGTATGTGAGGCAGAGGGATTTCAAGATGGGCGGCTAACATGGCGGCATCCTCTCCCCGTTGCATAGAGACGACATCTTGTCCGGCAAAGTGTCCGCCTTCCGTATCAATCCCTACGAGAACCTGCGACCATCCGGCCTCCCGCAGTTTTTTAGCCCATTTCAGGGACTCGTAAGGGTACACCTGGGAATCATGCAGTGCTGTTCGTATAATAAGGAGAGGTGTTGGACCGGCAGCAGGCTCCACAGTATCCACAGGTGAAATCTTTCGCAGAGCTGCAACATCAGCCGCCTTACGACCATTCCCAAATTCATCGTATTCCAGCTGGGTCAAGGGAAGGGAAGGTGTCGCTGTAGTACGCAACACATCCACATAAGGCACCTCTGTGTAAACCGCGGCAACCAGATCCGTTCCATGATCTTGGGCGATACGGGCCGCTAACCACCCGCCGGCGGAGCGGCCAAAGAACACCGTTTTCTCCGCCTGAATCCCAAGTTCGTTCTGGATATGTCGAATACCTACAGCCGTATCCTCAAATGTATGATGCTTCCGTTGGGCTGTGCGACCACCATCATACCATGCATCCCCACCTTCACGGCCGCCACGGGGACAGACGTAGGCAAAGGCCCACCCAGCCGCCAAGTAAGGAAGCCATCGCACAGGGTAGGCACGACGCGCCGAAATCCCATAGGCACCATAGGCTTCTACAATGAGACCACGTGGTTTTTTAACATGTGATACCCACATGTAGGGAATCGGGGTTGTTCCAACTCCAGAATATGGAAGCCGTAAAGGTTCAGGAAGGGAGAAGAGGGTGTGTAGGGAGCCGTTGCGAAACTCCCAAACAGAATCCGGTTGTGCGGGTGTTTGCACTAGCAGACGAGGATACTCCATGGGTTCGTGTAGGAGTTGGATATGGCTTAGCGTACCATGGGGAAATGTGAGAAGAGAATGCCATCCGCCTTTCTCATTCCAATGCCATACGGAGTCCTGGCCCTCCTTGACAAGCACACACAAACATGCATTTCCTACACGCATTCCATCCTCCAAAAAATAGCCGTGTTTGTATCGAACAACGGTTCCATCGACAACGCATTTGGTGTTGGTTCCCCAGGCGCCTGGGCCGAAAGGAAGGAGAGACCCTTCTGCCGCGGCGATCCAGGATACACCGGTAGGTGTGGCTTCGCCGAGACGTTGATCGAGTGCATTGGCAACATGGACGAACACGGATCCTCCCCTTCCAAGCAAGGAGACTTGGAACCGTTTGTCGGGTTCCTCAAAAATACGGGTTGTCATGGTTCCGGTAGCAACATCCGTACACCATACATCTGGATATCGCAGTCTGTTTTCGACCCCGCAATAATAGATGTGGTCGCCCTGTAAGACAACGGTGGGTCCGACAGGACGCCGCGTCCATACTTTACGAGGCTGCGATTCCCATTTCCACACAGCGAGTTCAAATTCTTCGGCACCCGCCCCCACATCTTCGACGGTAAAAAAGTACCCGTTGTTTCCCACATTTGCCGCTGCTAAATCCTTGCGATGCCAACGGCCGATCCAAAGATGCAGGGTGTGTCCGGTTGTTTGGAAACGGACAGTGCGATCATTCCATTTGAATACGACGGGAGCGAATGTAGGAGATATAGGATGGGCCGCCTGTTGAAAGGTCTTGCAGATGGACTGCCATTGGCGAACATGGGGTTTCTGTGCGGCACTCCAGCGCGCTTGTTCTTCCTGGACGGCTGTTTGAAACAGCGCTCCAGAAAGATCCTCCATACCTGTAAAATATCTTAGTGAGGGTCCCTATTTTTGTGAATCCCCTTTCATAACACGATAACTATCGCAATCCTCGTGATGTGTAGAGACTTCAAAGATATCACCGGCTTCCAGGCACACAATTTGATGCGGGAAACCAACCTCATTGGTTACGGTGCTTCCTACACTGAGTTCTTCCTCCCCTATGTCAGCATTTGCCGTGTTGATGTAGCGAAACAGGAACTTACCGGAAGCGACATACCATGTCTCTTTCTTTTTCAAGTGGTAGTGCATACTGAATTTGGCGCCCTGGTTAAATCGCAGGATCTTCCCACAATACAAATCATTGTTAACAAAGACGATTTCGGATCCCCAGCCTTTGGGAACATGGAGGGGAGTTGTTTGCATTTTGTCTACGTATCCGTTTATTTCATTCAATCTTTTACGACTGCTTAAATAAATGTTGGAAAACTACGAGCGTCTCCCAAATGGCGTAATTCGCCAACAACAGGTCCAGAAAATAACCTACAACTTTGAATATTCCAACACATATAATTCATATGGTGAAAAGGGGAAGTACTTGAGTTATTTACGCCTAGGTGTGTTAGCGGGTCAACTAGGACATTTCCCTAGAAGTTTGGTCGATGTGGGATACGGCAATGGAGACTTTCTGACTGCCTGTAGGTCAAGTGTCCCTTGCCTATACGGATGCGATATCTCGGACTATCCGGTGCCCGAAGGAACAACCAAAATCCCACTGGCCGATATTTCCAATGTAGAGGTGGTGTGTTTCTTTGATAGCCTGGAACATTTCGAGGACATCTCATTTGTCAAGGATCTTTCCACCGAGTACGTATTTATTTCGGTTCCATGGTGTCATTATGTGTCGGATGAATGGTTTGCGGTATGGTATCATCGGCGCGAAAACGAACATTTGTTTCATTTCAACGACGTCTCGCTAAAGCAGTTTTTTGCGGATGCAGGATACGATTGTGTATATCTGGGATGTTTTGAGGATGTAATTCGCGTAAATCCAAGGGTGGCCCCGCTTTCCAATATTCTGTCGGGACTCTTTCGGAAGAAATCGTCTAAACCTTCCGCGGAAACATATGAATAAAGTATGCCAATTCAGACCGTCCATCATCAGGGTGTTGCGTATCCCGCCTTTCAGACGAAAGGCAATGCATCCCAGTTTATTTTGCCATTCGCGCAACAAGTATGTAAGGGTATAGGGTACGATGTAGGATACAACAATCCGGCCTGGAAATTTCCAGGTGCTATTGGGGTTGATCTGGGGGATGGAACGGGATATCATGCGGATAATCTACCGGCCGACCAAGTGGATTATATTTTCAGTAGTCATTGTCTGGAACATGTTCCAGATTGGGTGGCTACCTTGAATCATTGGACGGACCGACTGAAAGAGGGTGGTGTCCTGTTCCTTTACCTGCCGGATTACAGCCAGACCTATTGGCGCCCATGGAATAATCGGAAGCACATCCATGTAATGGATCCTCGTGTCATCAAACAATACCTACAGGATAAGGGATATACGAATATATTTGTATCAGGGACAGATCTAAACAACTCCTTTGCTGTCATGGCAGAGAAGTGGTAATATGGATATATTCAAAATGACGCCGCGAATTTTAGTGCTTGGTGATATTATGTTAGATCATAATATTACCACGAAAATTACCAAAGTTGCCAATGAGGCACCGATTGCCGTCTTTGAGGTCCAGGGAGAGGAATACAAGTTGGGAGGGGCAGGAAATGTGGCACACAATTTGGTTGCGATGGGTGCACATGTGGGACTTGTAGGATGTGTAGGAGATGACCGATATGGT
>JACCDW011842715.1_pt1 | contig 13263 bp, 13 predicted proteins | sample 7449781 | NCBI WGS metagenome assembly JACCDW01 (sample SAMN15323449, study PRJNA562643) | freshwater metagenome | isolation source: river surface water | place: USA:Blue River Watershed | collected 2017-08-18 | reverse complement strand
GGAGGGATGGCGGGCTACATGGCCCTCGAAGATCTTCCGGCCATCGACGCCTTCCTCAACGCCTCGATGTTGCTCGGGGGGATGGGCCCGGTGAACACCCCCAAGACCGAGGTAGGCAAACTCTTCGCCGGCTGCTACGCGCTCTACGCCGGGCTGGTCTTCATTGTGACGGCCGCGCTGATCTTCACCCCGATCGTGCACCGGGTGCTGCATCAATTCCACTGGGACGACGAAGACTGAACCGCCGGGAATCGGATCCCCCTTCAGCCGAGGAACTTCCCGGGGTTCAGGATGCCCGCCGGATCGAGCGAGGCCTTCACGCGTCGGTGCAGGGCATCGGATTCGGGCGAGACGGCGATGGACCACCAGGGTTGCTTGGCCAGCCCCACGCCATGCTCGCCCGTGATGCTGCCGCCGAGGGCCACGACGCCCTGGAACAACTCATCCAGGGCCCGATCGCTGGCCGCACGCTGCGCCGGCACGGTCTCGTCGAGCATCAGGTTCACGTGGATGTTGCCGTCTCCGGCATGACCGAAACAGGCCACCTGGATGCCGTGCTTCTTCTGGAGCGAGGCTCCGAGCCGGAACAGGGCCTCGAGGGATCCACGCGGCACCACGACATCTTCATTGAGCTTGGTGAGCCCGGTGTCGCGCAGCGAGTAGCTGAACTCCCGGCGCAGTTTCCAGAAACGTTCACACCCTTCAGGCCCCAAGCCCTTCTGGATGAAGGTCGGCTTGAAGTCGGCGAGCAACCGACCCAGTTCGGTGATCTCGGACCGGACCGCCCGCTCGCGGCCGTCGAGTTCCACGATCATCAGGGCTCCCGCGCCCCGGAGCAGTTTGGAACCGGTGCGGCGACGGGCCGCATCGACGGTGAAGCCGTCGGCCAACTCCAGGGCGCTCGGAATGAATCGGGCGGCGAACAGGGCCCGGATCGCCCGCGCAGCCGTTTTCATGTCGGGGAACCCCACCCCGACACAGGCCCGATAGGCCGGGAGCGGCAGCAATTTCAGCGTCGCCTCGGTGACCACTCCGAGCATGCCTTCGCTGCCCACGAACAGACGGTGCAAATCGAACCCGGTCTTGTTCTTGTGGGTCCGACCACCCAAGCGGGTCACCGTTCCATCGGCCAGCACCACCTGGAGGGCCATCACATAATCGCGGGTCACCCCGTATTTCAGACAGCGTGGCCCCCCGGCGTTGGTGGCGATGTTGCCCCCGATGGAGCAGTCGGCCCGACTGGCGGGATCCGGCGGATAGTAGAGTCCCTGACGCTCGACGGCCTCCTGCAAGGCCGCGGTCCGCACACCGGGCTGGACGACCGTCACGAAATCCACCGGACTGATCTCCAGGATCCGGTTCATCCCGGCCACCGAAAGCGCAATCCCCCCCTGAACCGGAACGCACCCGCCGACATAACCGTGGCCGGCACCGCGAGGGGTGACCGGGATCCGGTGCCGGGAGGCGAAGGCCAGGATGCGCGAGACCGATTCCACCGACCCGGGCAGCGCGACCGCCTCGGGCAGGTGGGAGGCGAACCACTTGTCGCCCGCATGGGCGGCCAGGGTTTCAGGCGTGAAAACCAGTTCTCCGGGCGGCAACTGCCGCGCCAGACGACCAAGAAGAGACCGTCGCGTCACGCCCGGCATCCTGCGCGCCGGGGCCCGCGGAGGAAACATCGAAAGGCCTCCGCGGTTTGCTCTTCCCGAGGCCGCAGCGGCAATGGCGCGATCCCTTGGGCTACTGGGCGCCCAACTCCTTCACCCGGATCCGGCGGTATTCCATCTGACCACGATCAGCCTCCAAGCCGATGGGTCCCGTCTCGGGCAACTTGAGAGCGGCCTCCAGCACTTCACCATTGCAGGTGCAGTGGGCCACGTTGTCCTTCACCACCACCTCGATCAGGTTCCAGTCCTGCGGCTTGTACTTCTTGAGGGCCTTGTACGGACCCGCCACCAGATAATCGCGGCACTGCAACTGCGGCCCGCGCAAAAAGATCCCGCTGTCGGCATTCACCGAGGCCCGGAATTCGAGCCGCAGGATGAAGTCTTTGGGGAATTCCCGTTGCGTCCACAACTGGCGCAGGTGCGGTCCCTTCGACGGAGCGTAGTCGTTGACCACGATCTGACCGTCCTTGGCCGTGTAGCGCCCATCACTGGCCTCGATCTTGCCGTCGAAGTTCTCGGCGGGCTTGTACTTCCAGCCGGTCAGGTCCTTGCCCGGGACCAAGGAGACGAATCCCGGCTCCATCTGGAACGACTCGGCCCGCCCCGCGCCGACGCACAGGGCCAGGACCAAAGCCAGACAAGGACCGGAAAGAAGGAAACGATGGGGATGCATGGAGGTAGACCCGGATCGCACCAAGCCCCACTCGGCTTGTCAACGGAAGGCCCCTCCGATCGTTCAAAAACGCCACGAAATACCCAGGAACGGATTGTAGTCGGGGGCCGATGCGGTCACCCCGAAATTGCAGCCGGCGTCCAATTGGATGTCTTCGGTGAGCAGGTAGGTGAGTCCGCAATCCACCAATCCCTGCCAGGGGGAATCCGATTCGAAGGGGTGGATGGTGAAGAACTCCACATAACCCGAAAGCCCTCCCACGATGGAATGACCCACCACCACCGAATTGACCGACTCCAGATGGTGCCCCGAACGCCCATCATTGCGCAGGCAATCCAATCGGGTTTGCAACCCCAGGTCGAATTCCCCGGGCAATCGCAGGGCCAATGGCAGCAACAGGCCCCCCTCCACGGAACCATTGCCGACGGTCCGACCGGCGGTGGGCACCTTCACATAGGGAATCACCCCGAAAGCCGACGCCCCCGAATCGTTGCCCCAGAAGTTCTTCTTGAAGCGAATGGTCAGGTCGCCCAGGCCCGACGCCCGATCCGTGAGGCCTGCGGCGCGATCCTCGACCCGGGTTCGCACATAACTGTCGAGAATCAGGTGGAGGTCCAGCGATGGCAGGAGTCCGGTCTTCAGATTGACCGAGGCCAGCTTGGTCATCTCGGACTCGACCCCGGATGCATCGGTGTCATGCGTCCAAGTCGCGATGTCCGACTCCACCTGAAAATGCCCGGCATCCACCGTGTAGGGGCCTTCGGTGAGACTCGGACGATCGGTGATGAGCGGACGCATGGCGTCACGAGGCACCGGATTGAGTAGATGATACTGACTCTTGTCCGTCTCCGACGCGGTGATTCCACCGTGACCGCAGAGGGCTATCGCCCAAGCCGCATGCAGGAATAGTTCTCTGAATGACCTCATGTCGCGAGGCTAACCAAAGGCAGTATTTTTAAAATGGTTTGTTGTTTTTACATTTTCACACCCTTTTTTGCATCACCGCACCCCGTCTCACCGTCGCTCCATCGGTTCACAGCCTGTCCCTCGCGGATTGGGCCGGGTTCTGACCTTCCCTCAAGCCACCCGACCTGACCGACCCTCCGCGGCTTGAAACAGGGGGATCGCCTTTGATCTTTCTCCCATCTGCCGGTTGCCCCAAAATGGATGCGCCATGGGCAACACGTTTGGACACCTTTTTCGAATCACCACCTGGGGCGAATCGCATGGCGGCGGCGTGGGCGTGGTCGTCGACGGTTGCCCGCCCCGGTTGCCGCTGACCGAGGCCGACATCCAACCCGACCTGGACCGCCGTCGTCCCGGACAGTCGTCCATCGTCACTCCCCGAAAGGAGACCGACACGGTCAAGATCCTCTCCGGCACCTTCGAAGGACTCACCCTGGGCACCCCCATCTCGATGTGGGTGAAGAACGAAGACTTCCGCTCCGAGGCCTACAACGAAATGGCCGAGAAGTTCCGCCCTTCGCATGCGGATTACACCTACCACGTCAAATACGGGCATCGTGCCTGGCCGGGCGGCGGACGAACTTCGGCCCGCGAGACCATCGGACGCGTGGCCGCCGGAGCGATCGCCAAGAAACTCCTCAAGGAATTCTGGGGGGTCGAGGTGCTGGCCTGCGTGACCCAGGTGCAGCACCTGAAGGGGACGGTCGATCCTGAAACGCTGACCGCGGAGGCCATCGAGTCCAACATCCTGCGCTGCCCCGACACGGCGGCCGCCCCGGCGATGATCCAACTCATCGAAGAACGCCGCAGTCAGGGCGACAGCGTGGGCGGCATCGTCCTCGGTGTGGCCAAGAACGTGCCGGTGGGCTGGGGAGACCCGGTGTTCGATCGACTCGAAGCCGATCTGGCCAAGGGGATGATGTCCCTCCCCGCGACGAAGGGCTTCGAGATCGGATCCGGATTCGACGGGGTGTTGCTCACCGGACTGCAGCACAACGACGCTTTCCGGAATGTCGACGGCAAGATCGTGACCACCTCGAACCGATCCGGAGGCATCCAAGGGGGCATTTCCAACGGGGCCACCCTCCACTTCCGCGTGGCCTTCAAGCCCGTAGCCACCGTGATGCACGAGCAGGACACCGTGGACATCCATCTTCAGAACACCACGTTGCGCGGGCGCGGGCGTCACGACCCGTGCGTGCTGCCCCGGGCCGTGCCGATGGTCGAGGCCATGACCGCCCTGACCCTCATCGACCACGCGCTCCGGCACGAGGCCCAGTGCGGCCACCGCGAACGCTGGGCCTCCTGAGCCGACCGAGTGCTCCACAAGGTCGGAACGCCACCGGGCTGCGGCCACCGGGCGATCCGACTTCCGCGCTCACGCCGCCGAAAAAGACTGTCTCATCGTCGGGACTGCGGTTGACTTGCGGACATGTCCCTCACGCTGCCCGGTTTCCGCCAATCCGCCTTGGCCACGATCCTCACGACAGCCTCCACACTGGGGCTCGGATTGGGCCTCACCGCCTGGGGAGCCGACCCCAAACCCAGCCCCAAACCCTCGGGCGCCCAGGTCGACGGCGCTTTCCACAAGGTGATCCTCGACACCGACCGCGATCAGGACGGCGATGGCACCCCCGAGGACACCGTGGTCAACCCCATGGAGATCGCCGTGGCCCCGGACGGCCGAGTCTTCTACATCGAACGCGCCGGCCTTTTGAAGGTGTGGAACCCCACGACGCGGTCCTCGTCCGTCGCCGCGACTCTCAAGGTGTTCACCGAACTCGAGGACGGTCTGCTGGGAATCACGCTCGATCCGCAATTCCCCAGGAATCCGTGGATCTACCTGTTCTATTCGGATCCCCAGACCCGAACCAACGACACCCAGCACAAGACCGGCGACAATCGGGTCTCCCGCTTCACCTTCCGCGACGGAACCCTCGATCTGGCCAGCGAGAAGATCCTGATGCGCATCCCCACCCAGCGCGATCAATGCTGTCATTCGGCCGGATCCCTGGCCTTCGACGCCGCCGGCAACCTGTATGCCGCCACGGGCGACAACACCCACCCCGGCGAATCCGACGGCTACAGCCCCATCGATGAGCGCCCCGGACGCGAGCCTTGGAACGCCCAGAAATCGGCCGCCAACGCCAACGACCTGCGCGGCAAGATCCTGCGCATCCATCCCGAGGCCGACGGCACCGCCACGATCCCGGCCGGCAATCTCTTTGCGCCCGGCACGCCCAAGACCCGGCCCGAGATCTACGTCATGGGCAACCGCAACCCCTTCCGCATCAGCGTCGACAAGGCCACCGGACACCTCTACTGGGGCGAGGTCGGCCCGGACGCCGGCGGCCCCAACGACAAACGCGGTCCCGCCGGCTTCGACGAGATCAATCAGGCCCGGGCGGCGGGCAATTTCGGATGGCCGTTCTTCGCCGGAGACAATCGGCCCTACCACCGCTACGACTTCGAGACGCGCCAACACGGGGAACCCTGGGACCCGGCCCACCCGATCAACCCCTCGCGCTTGAACACCGGACCGTCGGAACTGCCGCCGGCCCAACCCGCCTTCATCTGGTATCCCTACGGAGCCTCCACCCGTTTCCCGGAGGTGCGCAACGGAGGCCGGACCGCGTGTGCAGGCCCTGTTTACCGCTACGACGCCGCGTTGTCGTCGGCGCACAAACTGCCCAAGGAATTCGACCGGACGCTCTTCATCTACGAATGGTCCCGCAACTGGATCCTCGCGGTGCACCTCGACGAGGATCACAAGATCGCCAAAACCCCGGATGGCAAGCTCCGAATGGAGCGCTTTTGCCCCAACATGACCTTCATGCGCCCCATGGACCTCGAAATCGGCGCCGACGGCTGCCTGTATGTGCTCGAAAACGGCACCGCATGGGTCGGAAACAAGGACACGCAACTCGTCCGGATCGAGCACCACCCGGTGGGCGGACAGCCCGGACAACCGTGAGTTCGCACCCCGTTTGAACCCCTTCGTCGATTTTTCTCAAAAAACGTATTGCACGGACAACACCGGTTGCTAAGGTCCGCGCTCCCGTTTCTGTCGCTACTGACGGAGACGATAACCTTTCGGCATCGATGCCTACGATTAACCAGCTGGTCCGCAAGGGCCGCACCAAGATCAACTACAAGTCCAAGTCTCCGGCCTTGGAGAACGCGCCCTTCCGTCGTGGCGTCTGCCTGCAGGTCATGACCCGCACCCCCAAGAAGCCGAACTCCGCCATGCGGAAGGTGGCCAAGGTGCGTTTGACCAACGGCTTTGAAGTGATCGCCTACATCCCTGACGAGGGCCACAACCTCCAGGAGCACTCGATCGTTCTCGTCCGCGGCGGCCGCGTGAAAGATCTCCCCGGTGTCCGCTACCACATCGTCCGCGGCACCCTCGACGCCGCCGGCGTCGAGAAGCGTCGCGTCAGCCGCTCCAAGTACGGCGTCAAGCGCCCGAAGGCCGGTGCCGCCGCCAAGAAGAAGTAATCCAACTCCGTTTCCGATCTTTGTATGTCCCGTCGTCGTCAAGCCATCAAGCGTTCCGTCATCGCGGACGCCAAGTATAACAGCGTCCTCGTCGGGCGCCTGGTGAACACCGTGATGTTCAGCGGCCAGAAGAATGTCGCCCGCCGCATCGTCTACGGAGCCATCGAGGCCCTGGCCGAGAAGACCCCGGGAGTCGATCCCCTGGAGATCGTCCAGCGCGCCATCGACAACGCCAAGCCGCGCATCGAGACCAAGGCCCGCCGCGTCGGCGGTGCCACCTATCAGGTCCCCATGGAGGTCACCCCGGATCGCCAAACCTCCCTCGCCATGCGTTGGATCGTGGGTTATGCCGACGACCGCAAGGGCATTCCCATGAAGCAGGCCCTGGCGACCGAGCTGCTCGAGGCCTATCAGGGTCAGGGCAACGCGATCCGCAAGCGTGACGACGTGCACAAGATGGCCCAGGCCAACAAGGCGTTCGCACACTTCCGCTGGTAAGCCATTCCTTTATGTGACGCCCCGATGCCGAGTCGGGGCGTTTTTCATCTCCAAAAACGACGATCTTTCCCATCCATGAGCGATCCCGCGGCCATCAACTCGACTCTCAATTCACCGCAGCGCCAGTATCCCCTGGAGCGCACCCGTAACTTCGGGATCTGCGCCCACATCGATGCGGGCAAGACCACGACGACCGAGCGTATCCTGTTCTACACCGGCTTGATCCACAAGATCGGTGACGTCGATGATGGCAACACCGTCACCGACTGGATGGAGCAGGAAAAGGAGCGCGGCATCACCATCACCTCGGCCGCCGTCACCTCCTTCTGGACCCAGAAGAAGGACGCCGGTATCCACAAGAATTTCGAAGGGATCGCCCACCGGATCAACATCATCGACACCCCGGGACACGTGGACTTCACCGCCGAGGTGGAGCGCTCCATGCGCGTCTTGGACGGTGCCGTGGCCGTGTTCTGCGGCGTCGCCGGCGTGCAGCCCCAGTCCGAGACGGTCTGGCGTCAGGCCACGAAGTACAAGGTGCCCCGCATCGCGTTCGTCAACAAGATGGACCGCACCGGCGCCAACTTCGACAACGCGCTGAGCGACATGCGCAAGAAGCTCGGAGCCTACGCGTTCCCGATCTTCCTGAACATCGGAGCTGAAGAGAAGTTCGCCGGCGTCATCGACGTGGTGAACCAGAAGGCCATCATCTGGGGCGAGGGCGACCTCACCAACGAAGGCCTCAAGTACGAGGTCACCGAAATCCCGGCCGCCCATCAGGAGCGCGCCCAGGCCGCCTTGGCCGAGTTGATCGATGCCGTCTCCAACAAAGACGATTCCATCGCCGAACTCGTGCTCGAGGAGAAGCCCATCACGGTTCCGGTGCTCAAGGCCGCCATCCGCCGCCTCACCTGCAAGATCGAGCTCATCCCGGTGCTCTGCGGTACTGCCTTCAAGAAAAAGGGCATCCAGGTGCTCATCGACGCCGTCGTCGACTACCTGCCCTCCCCGTTGGACATCCCCCCTGCTCAAGGCATGGTGCCCGACACCGAAGACACTCTGGAAGTCCCCCCGAACGACAACAGCAAGTTCTGCTCGCTGGCGTTCAAGCTCTGGACCGATCCGTACGCCGGCAAGCTGGTGTTCTTCCGGGTCTACTCCGGTCAGCTCAAGAAGGGTGATTCGATCTACAATCCCCGCACCCGCAAGCGCGAACGCGTCAGCCGCCTGATGGTCATCCAAGGCAGCGAGCGCAAAGACGTCGACTCCGTGTATTCGGGCGACATCGCGGCGCTGGTCGGTCTGCGGAACATCACCACCGGTGACACGCTCTGCAACGAAGACTTCGACATCGCTCTCGAGCCCCCGACCTTCCCCGAGCCGGTCATCAGCATGGCCATCGAGCCCAAGTCGAAGGCCGACCAGGACAAGATGTCCCAGGGTCTCCAGCGTCTGGCTGAAGAAGATCCGACCTTCCGCTGCTTCACCAACGAAGAAACCGGCCAGCTGATCATCGCGGGCATGGGTGAGCTCCATCTCGAGATCATCCGCGACCGCCTCAAGCGCGAGTTCTCCGTCGAAGCCGATGCCGGCGCGCCGCAAATCGCCTACCGCGAAACCATCACCAAACCGGCCGAGGGCGAAGGCAAGTTCATCCGCCAGTCGGGTGGTCGTGGTCAGTACGGTCACGCCATCATCGACGTCGAGCCCAACGAAAAGGGCAAGGGCGTCGAGATCGTCAACAAGGTCGTTGGCGGCACCATCCCGAAGGAGTACATCCCGGCCGTCCACGCCGGGATCGAAGAGGCCATCAAGTCCGGTGTCTACGCCGGCTTCCAGGTCATCGATATCAAGGTCTCCATCAAGGACGGATCCTTCCACGACGTCGACTCCAACGAGTTGGCCTTCAAGATGGCCGGCATCTTCGCGCTCAAGGATGCGTTCGCCCAAGCCGGCCCCATCCTGCTGGAGCCCATCATGAAGGTCGAGGCCACCACCCCTGACGAATATCAGGGCGACATCCTGGGTGACATCAACCGCCGCCGTGGCATGATCCAGGGCGTGGATGCCAAGAATGGACAGACCGTCCTCACCGCTCAGGTGCCGCTGGCCGAAATGTTCGGCTACGCGACCGCCATCCGCTCGCTCTCCAAGGGCCGCGCCTCCTACAGCATGGAGCCGCTCAACTTCGAGCAGGTTCCCAACAGCGTCCTCACCACGGTGATGGATGCCGCCAAGAAGCGCCCTGCCGCCCGCAGCTAATCTCCCTCCACAAAACTCAAACCTGTTCTTTGCAATGGCTGGACAACGTATCCGTATCCGACTCAAAGCCTACGACCACCGGGTCATTGACGCTTCGGCGAGTGAAATCGTCGAGACCGTCAAGCGCTCCGGCGCCCGTGTCGCTGGCCCCATCCCCCTCCCGACCAAGATCGAGCGCCTGACCGTGCTTCGTTCGCCCCACGCGGACAAGAAGTCGCAGGAATCGTTCGAGCAGCGCACCCACAAGCGCCTGCTGGACATCCTCGATCCCACTGCGAAGACCGTGGACGAGCTCAAGAAGCTCAACCTCCCGGCCGGCGTCGACATCCAAATCAAGATCTAACTTTCCCAGCCATGCCTCTCGGACTTATCGGACTCAAGGTGGGTCATACCCGTGTGTATGACTCCAACGGTGTACTCGTGCCCGTCACGGTCGTCCATGTCGGACCCAACCGGGTGCTTCAGGTCAAGACCAAGGCCTCCAAAGACGGCTACGACGCCGTCCAGCTGGGCTACGGTGACCAGAAGATCGGACGCCTGACCAAGGCGGTCGTCGGTCACCTGGCCAAGCAGGGTGTCAAGGTCGACGCCGCTGGACAGAACGGCGAACAGCCGGTGCTCACCGGCGTCAAGCGCATCCGCGAATTCCGCGACTTCTCCAAGGAAGTGAAGTCGGGAGACACCGTGGGCGCCGACCTCTTCCAGGCCGGACAGTTCGTGGACGCCATCGGCACCACGAAGGGTCGCGGTTTCGAGGGTGTCGTCGGCCGCTGGAGCTTCCGCGGCGGTGATTCCACCCACGGCGCCAAGGGTTGGCACCGTCGTTCGGGCGCCATCGGTCAGCGCCTCTTCCCCGGCACCGTCATGCGCGGCATGAAGATGCCCGGTCACATGGGCGTGGTGCGTCGTACGTCGCAGAATCTGGAGATCATCCAGGTTCGTCCCGACGACAACGTGCTCCTCATCAAGGGCAATTTCCCGGGCAGCGAGGGAGACTATTGCATCATCCGTGAAGCGAAGAAGATCTCGATCAACTCCGCTCGCCTGAAGCAGATCACCGACGCCCGCAAGAAGGCGAAGGACGCTGCCACGGCCAAGAAGGACGACAAGAAGGCCGCCGCCGCCGCCAAGAAGAAGTAACTAAGGAACCTGTTCCATGAAACTTTCGATCAAAGACTCCAAGGGAAACGCCGCCGGCGAGCTCGATGTCCGTTTCGAGTTGATTGCCGACGGTCGCGGTACCCAGGCCGTCCACGACACCGTGGTCGCCTACAACGCTGCCCAGCGCAGCGGCACCGCCTGCACCAAGACCATGGGTGATGTTGCCGGCACCGGCAAAAAGCCCTGGCGCCAGAAGGGGACCGGTCGCGCCCGCGCCGGCTCCTTCGCCAGCCCCCTGTGGCGCGGCGGCGGCGTGGTGTTCGGCCCGAAGCCCCGTGACTTCTCCAAGAAGGTCAACAAGAAGGTCAAGAACCTCGCCCTCCGCAAGGCGCTCAGCGAGCGTCTGAAGTCGGGTGACGTGGTCCTGATCAGCGACCTGAAGCTCGCCGCCGCGAAGACCAAAGACTTCGTGTCCGTGCTGCAGGCCCTCGGTCTCGACGGCAACACCAACCTCGTGGTTCTGGGTGCGGCCGACAAGTCCGCCTACCTCGCCAGCCGCAATGTGGCCGGCGTGGAGCTCAAGACCGCCGACCTGGTCAACACATACGACCTGCTCAAGTACGACAAGCTCGTCTTCACCAAGGCCGGCTTCGAGGCGGTCGAGGCGCGCATCGCCAAGTAACCAGAAAGGGAAACCAACATGACCATTTTCGACACCATCAAGACGGTCCGCATCACTGAGAAGGCGGCCCTTCAGACCGAAAAGTTCAACAAGTACACCCTTCTGGCCGATCGCCGCGCTTCCGCGCCGCAGATCAAGAAGGCCGTGGAGCAGCTCTTCAACGTCAAGGTGACCAAGGTCAACACGGCGAACTACGAGGGCAAGGCCCGTCGCCAGATGACCAAGGCCGCCGGCAAGAGCAGCGACTACAAGAAGGCCGTCGTCACCCTCAAGAAGGGCGACAAGATCGCCTTGGTGTAATCCACACTCGATCCGTTTGCTTCAACGGCGCAGGACTCGCGAGGGTCTTGCGCCGTTGTTTTTCACTCCGTTGCCCTCGCCGTGCGCAACCGGATCTTTTCCCAAACAGAGCCTGTCCCTAGTGTCGAGCCGTGTCGCAGTCGAACCTCTTTGAATTGGGCGGTGCTTCGGGCGTGCCCGACCCGGCCAAGCCGGACGGCACGGCACCGCACGGGCTCGGTGCGGAGCGAGCGATGTCGGCAGCCCCGCTGGCCTCGCGCATGCGGCCCCGGACCCTCGAGGAATACTCCGGACAGCGGCACCTGCTGGCCCCGGGCCTTTTGCTCCGGCGGGCCATCGATGCCGACCGCATCCAGTCGCTCATCTTCTTCGGCCCTCCGGGAACCGGGAAGACCACCTTGGCCCAGATCATCGCCGCCCGCTCGAAATCCCGATTCGAGAAGCTCAATGCCGTCGAGTCGAATCTGGCCGAGATGCGCCGTGTGCTGCAGGGAGCGAACCATCGGCTTCGCAACACCGGCGAGTCCACCCTGCTCTTCATCGACGAGATCCACCGGTTCAATCGGGCCCAACAGGATGTCCTCTTGCCGGATGTGGAAAGCGGTGCGGTCAAGCTCATCGGCGCCACCACCCACAATCCGTTCTTCTTCATCAACTCGCCGCTGGTCTCCCGGTCCCAGGTCTTCGAGCTGCGCGCCCTCGAGGAATCCGACCTGCTGGACCTGTTGCGACGCGCCCTGTCGGACCCCGACCGCGGCCTCGGGCACCAACGCATCGCCGCCGAACCCGAGGCTCTGGCCCATCTGGCCCGCATCTCGGATGGCGATGCCCGCAAGGTGTTGAACTCCATCGAGATCGCCGCACTGACCACCCCGCCCGGCCCCGACGGGATCATCCGGATCAGTCTGGCGGTCGCCGAGGAGTGCATCCAACGCAAGGCCATCGTCTACGACGGGGACGGCGACGCCCACTACGACACCATCAGCGCCTTCATCAAGTCGATGCGGGGCAGCGACCCCGACGCCACGCTCTACTGGTTGGCCAAGATGATCCACGCCGGCGAGGATCCCCGGTTCATCGCCCGGCGCATCATGATCCATGCGGCCGAGGATGTCGGATTGGCCGATCCGATGGCCCTCATCTTGGCCACGGCCGCCTGCCAGGCCGCGGAGGTCATCGGCTGGCCCGAGGCCCGGATTCCCATCGCCGAAGCGGCCCTGTACATCGCCACCGCCCACAAAAGCAACTCGGTGGTCAAAGCCATCGATGCGGCTTTGGAGGACATCCGATCCGGACGGACCTTGGCCGTGCCGAACCACTTGCGGGATGGGCATTACGCGGGATCCAAGGTGCTCGGACACGGCGAAGGCTACCGCTACGCCCACGATTTCCCCGGACACCATGTCACCCAGGATTATCTGGGGGCCGCCCGGCGTTTCTACGAGCCCACGACCCAGGGCCACGAGCGGAAAATCTCGGAACGGTTGGATCAATGGCGTCGGGCTTCAGCCGGGAGCCCACCGCCCTCGCCCCCTGCCCCGGGCGGTTCGTCCGAAGCACCCAAGTCCTGAGCCCCGGATCCTGACCCCTGCCCGCAATGTCGACCACCGGCGGAG